>Ga0172379_10000996_pt1 | contig 61723 bp, 65 predicted proteins | sample GrowelOW334metaG_FD_119756 | JGI IMG/M metagenome (GOLD analysis project Ga0172379, IMG submission 119756) | Groundwater microbial communities from an aquifer near a municipal landfill in Southern Ontario, Canada - Groundwater well OW334 metaG | ecosystem: Environmental > Aquatic > Deep... | reverse complement strand
TTAGGGATAAATATTGGTTCTGGTGTTGGGTATTAGGAGTAATTGGTGTTAGTATAGCGCTAATACTCACTTTGTTGAGATATAATATCGTACCATTGGATGCTGTGATTATTCGTGCGCAACCACACTGGAGTTATATCATAGATACATTGGCCGGTTGGTATTTCCCAATTTTTGCTGGGGCATTTTTTGTACTGGGGATTATTTTAAGTTTAAAGAAAATCAGGAGCTATCTGGGATTAACCGCCATAGTGAGTATAACCGTGTTGGTTTATTTTACATTTTTTAGTCATCGCTGGGATGCACAAAGATATATCAGCATTGTGGTTCCGGCCATCACTTTAATTACCGTAGTGGGATTAGTAACTACCATGAAGTTTCTCTATTCATTATTACCAGGGCGAAATGTATTTCGCGTCAGTTTAATTTTACCGTTAGTTATTTTGGTCGGACCAGCCTTGTCTTTTAAAACCGACTTTACAACTACAGAATTGGGTTATGCCGACATGAAAACTGCCTACTCAGATGTAGTCGATCAAGTTCAGCCTGGTGATATTGTCTTAATGCAAGGGCCCAGATTCTTTTATTGGCCAGATAATTCAATTCCGGTTTATCTCCTGGGTGGTTATAAAAGTCTGTCTCTGACTGAATTCAAAGCCTTGACCGAAACCAGTGACACGGGGGTATATGTGGTATATAACACAAATCATAAACGACATCTCAGTGATAAAGTGCTGAACTATATTGCTAAACACTTTAAGAAAATATATCAACCCACCGAAACCAACGTCTTGATCTATTATTTGAACCGAGCAAAATAATAAAACAGTGAACGCAGATAAATTTTCATATTCTTCCATTTTGGTAATTTACGCACACTTGTACCTTTACGGTGCATAATAGACACGCTGGTTAAACATCTGATTGGCCAGCCCGCTTTATGCAATCTATAACACAAATCAACATCATTATAATATAAAGGGAAGTGTGGTTCATCGAATAGCACACCCAATTGTGCAATAGCGGTGCGTCGTACCATTAAACAAGCGCCGGCAGCTTGCTCGATATCAAAATCTTGATCAAATTTATTGTCTAAATATAAATATTTTTTTGTGGTATTAAACATTATGGCCGGGATTCTTTTGTGCAGTAATCCTAAGGGAATATCATACCAGTGTGGTAGGCGGCGGTGCATATGATATTGCGTCGATCCATCCAGGTTTAATAATTTTACAGTAGCACCACCATAATTTGGATGTTGCATTAACCAATCAGACATGGCTTTAATCGCCGGACCATTCACTATTGTGTCTTGATTTAATAATAAAACCAGATCGGCTTTAGTTAAACTATAGCCCTGATTATTACCGCCTGCATATAAACGATTAGTGTTGTTTTTAACTAGTTTAATATCTGAATATTTTTCTAAATAGGCAACACTGTCATCACCTGAGGCATTATCAATCACAATAATCTCCAGCGGAATAATTTTACTAGCCTCAAGCAGTGAGTCTACACACGCCACTATTTCATCGCGGGCATTCCAGGATAAGACAATAACACTTACCATATATTTTTTCTAAAGACAAAAGTTAATTGGCCAATGCGCATCGCTAACACATTAACAAATTTGAAATACGTATAGCCTAACTTAATTGGTAAAAGATTTATGATTGTATCTGATAAATAATAATTTGGCCAGAATAATATTTTATACCAGTAGTAAGTTAAAGTATTTTTAAAACCCGCCTGATAACGCAACAGATGTGGAAAATATGTTTGGATAAATTGCTTGTTATGTAATTGCGTAATCAACATGTTGCCGTAGTTTTGGCGGAGACGTTTCAGTAATAAACCGCGGCAAAATTTGGCGTTATTGTGTGTGACAATCATGTTTGAGTTATACACTAAGCTTAAACCCGCTAAATGGGCGCGGGCACCGAATTCCATATCGCCACCATATTTAAGCTCTGACGTAAATTGACCAATTCTCTCGATTACTTTGCGTTTAATGGCCAGATTTCTAGTATCAACTCGTTTTAGTTTAGCGGTGTTGGTGAAAGCAGCAATGTTAGCTTCATACATTAATTGTTCTAAAGCGGCTACTCGGGTAGCCGGGGCACCAGCCGAGAAACCCATCACTCCAGCGATATTATCATTTTCTAGTGTGGCCTGAATTTGTTCTAACCAGTCAGGTTGCACGGTACAGTCAGAATCAGTGAAGGCGAGAATATCACCAGTGGCTTTAGTTAGGCCAGTATTTCTTGCCTGATAAGAACCGGTGATGGGCTCTTTTAAATAAGTGAAACCAAATTTTTTCACGAGCGGTTCAACCCAAACGGTGTTACTATTTTCTACTATAATCACCTCAACAGTAAAATTATGTATGGCTTGTTTAATACTTTCTAAACACTTGGGTAAGTAGGGGTCATTATAGACCGGTATGATAATGGAGTATGTCATAAATGTTGTAGCCAACCAGCCTGACTAGCTCTGATTAAATCAGCTAAATGGGAACCTTTTTTTAATCTCTCAAGGAAAAATATAGTAAAATAATAGCAAAAAAAATAGCTTAGTTGAAGGGGAGAGGCAAATTTCTTCATAAACCAAACCATGTTCCGGGCAATAAAATAAGTCCGAAAATTATTCGCCTTGGCATGAGTTAGTTTGGCCATGGGTACTACCACACAATTCCAACCGTGCTGTTTAGCTTGCAGACACCAATCGGCTTCTTCATAGTAAGCAAAATATTTTTCCGTGAGCTGACCAATTTCTTTTATAGCCTGAGTTCTCATCATAAAACAATTACCAACAATACAATCTACTGGAGTCGGTTGAGTGGGTAGTGTTTTGTGACTACGCACTTTACCGGTCCAGAGTGAAATACTGGCCCCAGCTGATTGGATAGTGCTATCTTCGTTATAAACCACTGGTCCAGTGACAGCTGTCTTGGGGTGTTGCTCAAGATACTGCACTAGGGGAGTGACAAAATCAGTATCAATAATAGTATCTTGGTTTAGTAATAAAATATAATCATATTTATTAGATAATTTGTTTATATTATGATTGTTACCACCAGTAAAACCTAAATTTATATCGCTTCGTTCGATATTAATATGCTTAATATCTCCAAAAACCTGTTTGAGTTTTACAGATTCATCTTGATCTGAGCCGTTATCTAACACAAAAATGTCAGCTGGAATATGGTGTTTGATTAAACCCTGCAAACAGCGCGTGGTTAATTCAAGGCCATTCCAGTTAAGTAAACTAATGGCTACCATAAGTGTTTAAAATATTTTCTGGCGTCTTTATACATGAGTACAGCTAAGAGTAATTGTGTTATTAAAGTGGCAGTGGCCGCTCCGCTTAAATTGTACCAATAAACTAATATAATAGTTAATGGAATATTTATAATTGAGGCAATAATAAAATTTTTAGTATAAAGTTTTTCCTGACCAATCGCTTGTAGGCTATTACCCAAAGGAGCCCAGAAAAAGATCGCTAACGTACTCCATAATAATATTCTAAACGGCAGCACCGCCGGAGCGTATTCAGGTTTAAATAATAGACTAAATATAGTCGGTGCGGCCAATGTGCCAATGATAACTATAGGCCAACCCAACAACATAGTTAATTTTAATAGTGAAATGATTTTTTGTTCAGCTTCAGGAAATTTATTATCGTGCCATAGTTTAGTGATTACTGGGAAAAAGGCACTAATTAATAAACCGATTAAGGCCGTTAAGAAAAAAATTGGTTTATAGGCAGCGGTATACCACCCAACCACTTCTTTGGGATTAAACCAACCGAGCACAGCCGAATCAAAATAATTAAATTGCGCATTGATAGCAATGCTAGTGGCAAAAGGTAATAGTAGCACAGCTAATGTCTGAAGAGTTTTTTCACTAGGTAAGTTTGGTAAGGTAAATAGTGTGTTACGAACTAAATATAGACTAACTAACCAACCCAGTAGCGCACTAATTGAATAGCTCAAAGCAATTAAAGGTAGTGACCAATGTAAAATTATCCCTAAGGTTAGACCAATGGCTTGAAACACCGTGTGAATAATTTTACTAATCCCTTCTAACTGCATCTGTTGTGTACCGCGGGCAATACTATCACTAAACATGCGCGCAGACATGATAATAATAGCCAAACTACCAAACACTACGGTGGTCAAATTTAGTTTACTACTAACGGCTACAATTAATATGGTTAGCAACCAGCTCAAACTGGAACCAAGTAATTTAAATTTGATAAGTTGAGTTTTTTCTTTCTGCCAAGCTGTAACAGATTGGGCAATCAACCTGGTGGTGTAGGTGTGGATACCGAAATCGGCTAAAACAACGGTTAAGTTGGCAATAGCAAAGACATAAGATAATTCACCGAAATTAGAGCTACCCAAACTGTTGGCTAACCATACGACGACACCAAACAGAATGAAGCGGCTGACAAACTCGCTGGCGATTAACCAAGTAGCATTATGCTTGATGGATAAGGCGGTCATAAATTTGTTTTAAGGTAGCTGTTTGATTTGACCAACTAGATTGCTTGACAACAAAATCTTGCATGTGTTTTCTATAGTTTAAATCAACGGGTTGTTTTAAGATTTTATCCAAATCTGATAAAGACTCTATATAGGGATTAGCTTTTCTAAGTGCAATTGGTATAACACCGGCGGCCATATAATTTAATAGTTTACCACTACCCTCAGTTGATTCGATTGGTTTTGGTTCAAGGCCAAATTTGGTTGTCACTAACACATTAAGTAAGTTTTCGTACGGTACAGTGAGCCAGGTGAGTTTACTAGCAATGCCAAGCTGCTCAGCCTGAGTATGCCAATAACCCGTCACATCATTAGCAATTAACAGACATTTTACATCGAGTGATTGTAAAATGGTAAATAATAAATCTGTCCCTTTTTGTTTACCCAACCCGCCACTATAAACTAGATCATACTTATAATCTCCAGTGAGATTGGGTAAGGTACTACTGATACCATCAGGCAAAACAGTAATATTTTTTTTAAAGTGATTCGAACTGGCTACGACATAATCGGCGCTAGTTAGACACCAATTTTCATATATTTTACCTAAGGGTGATAATAATTTCCAGATCCCTCTATAACTGGTTAACTCTTCACTTAAATTGCTTTGTAAGTCTAATAAAATAGGGATACGATAAAAAAAACGCACCCACCAGGCAATGAACATACCTTCATGTAGGTGAGCATGGATTAAAACCGGGTGTGTTTTTTTAGTTATGTGCAAGGCTTTTAATATTAATAGTTTATCTAAAATAATTTTTGATAAAGCCGGACCAGCCGAAGTTTTTTTGTACCAAAACAAATTAGCCGTTCTTGTAATATGAGCTGAACCGATTGATCTACCTAATGGATAGGTGACTAATTCGGCTTGATAACCTAAGTTTGAAATAACTTTGAGTTCTTCATAGATTCGAATATGACAACCCCGATCAGAAAAGTACGGCGTTGGGGCGATGACCAAAATAGTTGCTTTAGCCATTGGTAACGATAGTTTTGATGGTGTAAGGTTTTCTACCCTCACTATAGTATGATTTTGCTAATACCTCGGCGATTAAACCGGTAATAAAAAGTTGTAAGCCAGCCAGAATTGACAGCACGGCAATCATTGGCCAGATGCTGGTAGAAAGCGGGTATTGCCAAACCAGTCGAGCTAGGGCTAACAAAAATAATAAGATACTACCGGATGACATTAATATTAAACCAAGTCCGCCAAATAGATGTAATGGGCGATACGAGTAATTTCTCCAAAACCAGAGACCTAATAAATCAATAAAGGCTCGAATAATTCGGCCGGAACCATATTTGGATTGTCCGGCGCGACGGGCCTGATGTTCTACAACTATTTCTCCAACTGAGAAGCCACTCAAATGTAAAATGGCTGGAATAAAGCGATGACTCTCGCCATACAAATTCACATCCTCGAAGCAGGATTTTTTGTAGACCTTTAAGGTACATCCGGAATCATGAATACTATCATGTAATAATATTTTTCTTAATACTAGCGCACCATAAGAACTAATTTTTTTTCCAAACCCATCTTGCCGGTTCTTCCTCCAACCAGACACAACATCATATTTGTGTTCCTGCATGTAGTTGATCAATTTTGGAATCTCTTCTGGAGGATTTTGTAAGTCACCGTCCAGTGTCACAATCACATCACCCTTGGCTTGTTTAATACCGGCGTCTAAAGCAGCGGTTTGACCAAAATTCTTCCGTAAGGTTATTACAGTTATACTGGGCAGTTCAGCTAATAGTTTGCTCGTATTATCAGTACTGCCATCATCGACCATAATGATTTCAAAATTACCAGACAGTTTTTTGGTCACGTCCAAAAGACGCTGGTGTAATTCAGGTATATTTAGGGCTTCGTTATATACTGGTACAATAATGCTATACATAAAACAGCGAGACTATACCAGTATTGCGCCCTTTTGGCAAGCCCGATATACTGTTTTCATGTCATCTGTACGGGTGGTTCGTGTTATCGGGGGATGTTTCATTATTCTAAGTTGTGTCTGGATAGTGTATTTGTATTTTGGCGGTAACGGTACGTTGCAGCTTAGTTATAATTTTAATGATACAAAAGGATCGGTGTCGGCTTTTTCGCCACATGGTCGGGCTTTAGATATTGAGCGCAATCTAGATAATGGTGAAACATATCAACGTTTAGTTGGAGAACCAGTTTATTTTACGGTTGATTTACCCGGTGCCTTCGATCACGTCACGGTGACACTGCGTTACCAAAACCCGAACCAAACAGTTGTTGAATTAGGCGTCAAAAAAACTAAGGATGTCGATCTCTTTGATTATATTATTCAACCACTAGAAAATAAGTTAGTAGATAATAGTGACTGGTCGAGACTAGAAAATGATGAATTAATTTTATTGCAGAAAGAGCCGGTCTATTCTTCCATAGATGACTTTATTAAAAATCCACCCCTAGATAAAAAAGTCGGTACGTATTTAGCACCGCCGACACCGGAATTTGTTGATCCAGATTATATGCCTAATCCAGCTACCGGTAGTGATATCAATGTGCCACTGCGTGGTAAACATGAATTTTATCTCTATGCTGCAGCGGGTGAAGATATTTCAGTTATTTTATCTACAACCAACTTAAATGTCATACCGGGCGAAGATCCAATTATAATGACGCTGTTCAGAAATGATGCAGCGGTGGTGACATCAGAAAATTCATCCCTCCAGTATCTTGCAGATACAGCCGGGGTTTATCGTTTAAAGGTTGACACAACGGATGACATTATAATAACCAGATTACAATCAAATCAGGAACGGCTAGTGGTAAATAATACGGCTTTATTAGCTGAATCAGCGACGCCAGTGACGATTAATTCCGATGGAAACTGGTTGACAATGATGGCTAAACATCCGGCGGGCGTTGGAATTGTACCAATGTATGATAGAGATTTTTTGTTGAATCGCGTTGATGTGCCAGTGACCTGGAACAATCCAATTACACGATATCATTTCACTGCAGTATTCCCACATGGTGATGTTTATTTGGACAGCGATTCTTACTTAGCTTTACCTGGTGCAACAGAATTTGATCCCTGGTTTGGTTTTAGACCGATTGCTAGATCAAATGATGGGGCTAAACTGGATTATGTTTTGAGTCGTAAATATTCCGAGCCAAGTCGTTTACGTGGTTGGACAACAGCGACGGCATCGTTCGATTTAACCGGTGTGACACAAACTAGACCAAATCAACTCCAGTTTATGTTATCGGCTCCGGGTTTAGATACGGTTCCGATTGGATTAAAAGTCAGTTCAATTGATATAACGGCCGAACAAACACCTTTGACAATAACATACCTATGGCAAAAACTCTTTGGCGGGAAATAACTATTACGTTTACCATTTGGTTGTTACTGATGTACACATTAGATAGTGTGTTGCATGGCTTTGTGTCAATTATTATGCCGTTGAATCTATTGGGTATTGTCTGGGTAGCCAATTTAATTTTGTTGTGGTATTATCAGCGGCGATGAAAGGCATAATATTAGCCGGTGGTAGCGGTAGCCGATTGGCGCCTCTGACCAAAGTAACGAGTAAACAACTTCTGCCGATCTATGATCAGCCGATGGTTTATTTCCCTTTACAAACCCTTATTAAGGCTAGCATTAAAGATATATTGTTTATTGTCTCACCTGACCATGCCGGCGATTATTTAAACGCCCTTGGTTCGGGGGCACACTTTGGTTGTCGTTTTACTTACGAGATTCAAGATAAACCGGCTGGTTTAGCACAGGGTTTGTCACTAGCCGAAACATTTGTGGGTGGGGATAGCTGTATGATGATTTTAGGCGATAATATTTATGAACATGATTTTACTGAGGCGGTCAAACAATTTACCTCCGGCGCTCACATTTTTGTTAAAGAAGTACCAGATGCGGAACGTTTTGGAGTAGTAGAAATGGATGAAAATAATCATGTTTTGAGCATAATCGAAAAACCGAAGCACCCCAAAAGTAACTTAGCTCAAACCGGCGCCTATATTTATGATGAGCATGTCTTTGATATTATTCGACAATTGAAACCATCCCACCGCGGTGAATTGGAGATTACTGATTTAAATAATCTTTACTTAGAGAAGGGTGTTCTCACAGCTAGTTTGATTGAAGGGGAGTGGATTGATGCGGGCACCTTAGAAAGCTTATTTAAAGCTGCCGAATTTCGGCGTAAACATGTCATATGAAAAAAATTATTTTAACTAAGCAAGATTACCAACCAAAACCTAAAATTGACGGAGTCAAATTAGTTGATTTAAAAGTTTTGCAAGATGACGGCGGTTGGTTTTTAGAACTGGGTCGCTTTCAGAAACATGTCTTGGAACATTTTCCAGAATTCGATCTAAAACAAATCAACCTATCAGAAATGGATCCCAGTGTAATCAAAGCTTGGCATATCCATCACCAGCAAGACGACATTTGGTTTGTGCCACCCAGCCAAAGATTATTAGTGGCACTGCATGATATTAAAAATCATGTCACCATGCGGTTTGTGTTGGGTGGGGGTAAGGCTCAGTTATTGTTTATACCGCGTGGTATTGCTCATGGAGCCACTAATTTATGGAAGAAACCAGCCATGATTATATATTTGGTTAGTCAACATTTTTCCGCCGATCCAAAATTAAGTGATGAGTATCGTTTACCATGGGATCAGTTTGGCGTCGATATTTGGCAGCAAACCAAAGGGTAATATGAAGTTATTAGTGACCGGTGGAGCTGGGTTTATTGGGTCTAATTTTATTCTCTATTGGTTGAATAAATATCCAGCTGATCAGGTGGTGAATTTAGATAAACTCACTTATGCCGGCAATCTAGAAAATTTGGCTAGTATCTCGGAACAACCAAATTATAAGTTTGTTAAAGGTGATATTTGTGACAGTAAGATAGTGAATACTTTAGTGCAGACTTGTGATGTGATAGTTCATTTTGCGGCTGAATCGCATGTGGATAGATCCATAACTTCACCAGGTGAATTTATTCAAACTAATGTGGTTGGCACCCAAATGTTATTACAAGCTGCTTTAGAGTATAAAAAAAGATTTCATCATGTATCGACCGATGAAGTATTTGGCACATTGCCCTTAAGTAGTTCAGCTAAGTTTAACGAATTATCACCATATAATCCACACAGTCCATATTCTGCCTCTAAAGCAGCTTCAGATCATCTCGTGCGTGCCTATCATGACACCTATGGGTTACCAATCACCATAACAAATTGTACTAATAATTACGGCCCGTGGCATTTTCCGGAGAAGTTTATCCCACTGGCTATTACAAATTTAATGTTTAATAAACCTGTCCCAGTTTATGGTCAAGGGTTAAATGTACGCGATTGGTTGTATGTGGAAGATCATTGTCGGGCGATCGATCTAGTCTTGAAGAAGGGTGTAATTGGAGAAACATATTGTGTGGGGGGTAATTCAGAAATAGATAATTTATCTCTCGTTAAGCTAATTTTAAAATTAATGGACAAACCAGAATCAGCGATTAAATTTGTGACAGATCGACTCGGTCATGATTTACGCTATGCCATGGATTACAACAAAATAGAACGAGATTTAGGTTGGCAACCCAGCGTGGATTTAATCACTGGTTTAAAACGAACCATCACGTGGTTTGAAAATCATCGTTCATGGATAAAAATACAACCATAGTTCTATTTGGCGGTAATGGTATGTTAGGCCGCGCCCTACAAGTTGCCCTAACAGGCTACCATCTGATTAGTTTAAAACACTATGATGTTGATATCACAAATAAAACCAAAGTATTAGAAAAAATTTCTGAGATTAAGCCAGATATAATAATAAATGCTGCCGCTTATACCAAAGTAGATGATTGTGAAACCAACCAAGAGATTGCCATGTTGGTTAATGGTCGGGCACCTGAATTTATCGCTCAAGCGGCTCGGGCAGCTAATGCTAGTCTTGTGCATTACAGTACTGATTACGTTTTTTCCGGAACTAAACCGACTGGTTATTCAGAAACTGATCAACCCGACAAACCGGTCAATGTTTATGGAGCCAGTAAGTTAGCTGGGGAGCGCGCTGTACAACAGTGGGAAAAATCATACATCATTCGTACTGCTTGGTTATATGGTCAACATGGTCCAAACTTTGTTGACACGATGCTAAAACTGGCTGATTCTAAACCAGAACTAACTGTCGTGAACGATCAACATGGTAGTCCAACTTATGTAGTTGATTTGGCTGAAGCTACTTTAGAATTATTAGAATCAAATCAAGCTTTCGGTATCTATCATCGAACAAATAATGGAACCTGTACGTGGTACGAATTTGCTCAAGAGATATTTAAACAGACCAAGCGAACTATAATGGTAAAACCATGTGCCAGTGAGGCTTTTCCTCGTCCGGCACATCGCCCGAATTATTCCATTCTACTAAATACCAAACTACCAGCGCTGCGCTCTTGGCAAGACGCGCTCGCTGATTATTTAGCAACCTCCAGAGGATAACTGTAAACTGTCGTTTGATTTTTTAGCAACATGGCTTTAGTGGATTTGTCATAACTCAATTGTGTGATGGGTTCAGGTAATGAACTAATTAATTGATCATGATAATCTGTCTGCTCACGCGTATCAATAATATGAAATTCACTGGCCGTAGAGTAGGCAATATATGGGGTATCATCAATCCAACTAGCCGCTGTTATGGGTTGGCTTAATCTGATTATCGTTTTTTTATTGGCACTAGTTTTAATATCAAGACTGTATTTGTTTAATGTCAAACCATCACGTAAATTCGGTTCAGATATGGCTGTAGTAGAGTCAATTTTAAATAAACCATGATCAGGCCACAACCGAATGGGCTCTAGTATGATTGTGGCACTGGGTTTAATTTCTAGAGTATAGTTGATTGGATAATAACCAGTAGCTTCAATTGAGAAATGATATGTACCGGGTAATAAGTGTGTAAAACTTCCGGCAGTTTTTGTGCTACTTTGGGCATCTGGTAGTAATAATACAAGCATGTTGTTGGCTGGCTCAATCGCAAAACGAATACTGCCGGTGGGCACTAATTTCCATTGTTGTGCATCAAGTCGATAACCGGAACCATAAATCAAAATATAAACTAAACAGATGAGAGCAGAGATTACTACACAAACAAAGATGAGTTGACGCGTTCGACTAGACATCGTAGACTCATTGTACATGTCCAAGTTTATTATACAAGGTGGTCATAAAATTAGTGGAATCATTCCAGTTTCTGGAGCAAAAAACCATGCTCTCAAGATGTTTGCAGCTGGCTTACTGAGTGATCAACCGCTAATCTTAGATAATGTTCCGGAGATCGAAGATATTTTTCGTTTAACTGAAATTATGCGTGATATTGGTGTTGATATAAAGCAGCTCGATCATGCTCAATATCAAATTACGACACCTAAAAAAATTTTCACTGAGTTGTCGGCACGCTTGGTACCACAATTACGGGCCGCCATCTTGCTGAGCGGCCCATTATTGGCACGGTTCGGTAAAGTCACCTTGCCGCATCCAGGTGGTTGTGCCATTGGCAAACGCCCAATTAATTTGTTTATTGATGCTTTTCAGGCCATGGGTGCAAAATACCGCTGCGTCAAAAATAAACATATTCTCATCGCACCAACTACTGGTTTACATGGGACGCATTATGTTTTTCCAGTGATCAGTGTAACAGGCACGGAAACATTAATGTTAGCTGCTGTCTTGGCTAACGGTGAAACTGTTATTGAAAATGCGGCGCGTGAACCGGAAATACCAGCGCTGGCAGATTTCCTCAATGCGGCTGGTGCGAAAATTTCCGGCGCCGGTACGAGTACTATTCATATTCAAGGGGTAAACCAACTCTCCGGTGGTAAAGCTCATATTATTCCAGATCGTATTGAAACATTGTCTTTTATATTTTTAGGCTTAGCGGCCAAAGCCAAATTAACTATCACAGCCTGTGAGCCAACCCATGTTGCTGTGCCTTTGCAAATTTTACGCGATAGTGGAGCTAAATTTACTGTTACAAATGATAGTATCACTGTTCATCCCTGGAAGACATTAAAACCATTATCGGTTATTACTCGTGAATATCCCGGTTTTCCAACTGACGGACAATCACCACTAACCGTATTATTAACGCAAATACCTGGCCAAAACGAAGTTATCGAAACCATTTATACTAACCGGTTATTTTATACCGATGTGTTAAACCGCATGGGGGCAAACATTACCATGCACACTTCCCAACATATTACTATTCAAGGTGGTACGCCCTTGAAAGGGAAGCAAGTAGAAAGCCCAGACTTGCGCGCCGGTATCGCCATGATTATCGCCGGAGCCATTGCTCAAGGGACAACTGAAATTGGCAATGCCTATCAAATTGATCGTGGCTATGAAAATATTGATACGCGTTTACAGCAAATTGGTGTCAGAATTTCTAGGGAAAAATAGGAGTATTGCTGGAAGTAAAGTAAGCTGCTAAACTACGAAAGTTATGTCGACTGAACGATCAGGAAAATTCTTTATTTTGTCTGTCTTAGTACTCACTATCAGTGCGGTGGCTTTTACCGGTGGTTATGGCGCTGCGTTAATCACTCAAAGTGCTGCGGTTAGTAGTCCGGCATACAGAGAACCATTGAAATCCGACATGTTTTGGAAAGTCTGGAATGCTGTAAAAAAGAACTATGTTGAACAACCAGTGGAAGATGAAGTGTTGTATTATGGGTCACTACGTGGTTTGGCGGGCTCGGTAAATGATCCCTATACAGTTTTTTTTGATCCGACGGAAACGAAGGAGTTTAATACATCAATTACCGGTAGTTTTGAGGGGATTGGTGCTGAAATTGGCGCCAAAGATGGTCAAATTGTAATTATTACACCATTGCACGGTACACCGGCCGAAGCAGCTGGGTTACAACCTAATGATGCTATCATTAAAATTGATGGGGCAGACACAGTCGGATTATCAGTTGATGAGGCGATTCAAAAAATTCGTGGACCCAAAGACACAGTTGTTACCCTAACCATCTATCGTACCGGTATGGATAATTTACTCGATGTTCCTGTCACCCGCGCTGCTATCGACATACCGAGCATGGAATATCACACGGTTGATCAATCTGGCAAAACTATTGGTGTATTATCTATCTCCATCATTGATGAAACCTCCACTGAGGATATGCGCGAAATATTGAATAAAATACTTTTAGACATGCCCGATGGTTTAGTCCTGGATGTGCGTAATAATCCCGGTGGTGTTTTGAATAAAGCCATCGACATTGTATCATTCTTTGTTGAAGATAGTGTCGTCGTATCTGAGCAAGATAGTAGTGGTGCAATTAAATCTTATCGTACGACCGAAGCCAAGATGGTACCGGATAGTTTGCCAATTGTCGTTTTGGTAAATGGCGGTAGTGCCTCCGCCGCTGAAATTATTGCTGGCGCTTTACAAGATACCAAGCGGGCTCATCTAATTGGTACAACTACATTCGGTAAAGGGTCAGTGCAACAACTACAGGAATTTCCGGATGGTTCAAGTTTAAAAATGACCGTATCACATTGGTTAACACCAAATGGACGGACAATAAATCACACTGGGATAACACCAGATCAAACTTCTGACGATGCCATGACCAGTGCGCTAGAATATCTGACTAACAAATGATATAATAACTCTATGCAAGTAATATTGAATAAAACCGGTCAACTAAAAGTAGTATCAGATGGTTATGCCAGAAACTATCTTTTTCCGCAGAAATTAGCCGTTCCCGCGACGGAAGCCGAAGTGGTGAAGGTCAAGAAAAATCAGAGCGTAGAAGAGGCTGTGGCTATAAAACAGGCTGAATTAAATGCGGCTTTAGTGGAAAAACTTAGTCACACCAGACTAACGTTAACGTTACCAGCTAATGAGCAAGGTAAATTATTTGCCGCGGTGCAGAAATCTGATGTTGCCACCGCCTGTAAAACTCAGCGTATGGATGTGACGGAAGATATGATCAATTTACAAACCATCAAACAAGTAGGGGAACATACTGTTGCGGTTCAGCTGCCCGGATTACCCGTGGTTGAGTTAAAATTAACCGTTCAAGCCGCATGAAATACATCTTTGTCGTTGGTGGAGTGATGTCTAGCGTAGGTAAAGGTATTACTGCCGCTAGTGTGGGTAGAATTCTTTTAGCCAAAGGTTTACGGGTTACAGCTGTTAAGGCGGATCCATACATTAATCTTGATGCCGGCACAATGAATCCAACCGAACACGGTGAAGTATTTGTGACCGAAGATCGCGACGAAACCGATCAAGACCTTGGTAATTATGAACGTTTTTTGAATGAAAATATTTTGTCAGTAAATTATATGACCACCGGTCGAGTGTACGACACTGTCATACGAAAAGAGCGAAATTTAGAGTATAAAGGTGCCTGTGTAGAAGTGGTTCCACATATTCCAGAAGAAATTATTAAACGTATTAAAGATGCTCAAAAACAAGCCAAAGCAGATGTTACTATTATAGAAATTGGTGGCACGGTCGGTGAATACCAAAATATTTTGTTTCTAGAGGCGGCGCGCATGATGAAAACACGTCAGCCAAATGATGTGTGTTTTATGTTGGTAAGTTATCTGCCGATACCGGAACGGGTAGGAGAAATGAAAACGAAACCCACTCAGTCAGCCGCTCGAGCTTTAAATGCCGCTGGCATTCAGGCCGACTTTATTATTTGCCGAGCCGCCAAACCATTAGATAAAAAACGTCAAGAAAAATTAGCCACGTTCTGTGGTATTCACAGTGAGAATGCTATTTCAGCGCCTGATGTGGATATGATTTATCAAATACCCCAAGTACTAGAAAAACAACAGTTAGGTGACAAAATATTAAAACAACTTCATCTTAAAGCTCGTCCGACTCATTTACAGAACTGGAATGCCATGGTGAAGCGGGCTATGCAGGTCACTAAGCCGTTAAATATTGCCATAGTTGGAAAGTATTTTGGCACGGGTGAATACACTTTGTCTGATTCATATATATCAGTTATCGAAGCACTAAAACATGCGGCCTGGTCTCAAGATCGTAAACCGCAGTTAACCTGGATTGACTCTGAAGCCTATGAAACTAATCCAAAAAAGGCTAAGGAATTATCAAAATATGATGGCGTGATTGTACCGGGTGGTTTTGGGACTCGTGGAGTTGAGGGGATCATCACAGCCATCCATTATGTGCGCGTTTCTGGCATCCCATATTTAGGCTTATGTTACGGCATGCAGTTAGCTATGATTGAGATTGCTCGACACGAGGCCGGTTTACTAGAGGCTAACACCGTGGAAATGCGCCCAAATACGCCAGAGCCGATTATTCATATCAACCCAAAACAGTCAGAGAATGTTAAGTTAAACCATTATGGCGGAACCATGCGGTTAGGCTCATTCCGGTGTGTTGTCCAAAAACAAACCAAGGCTTATCAAGCCTATGGTAAAGCCGAGATATCCGAACGCCATCGCCATCGTTATGAGTTTAATAATGCATATAAAGAAATCCTAGAACAAGCTGGTGTAGTGTTTTCTGGAATTAATCCAGAACAGGATTTAGTTGAAATAGCTGAATATACCAAACATCCCTGGTTTGTTGGAACCCAATTCCATCCAGAGTTTAAATCACGTCCATTAGAACCACACCCGTTGTATACAGGTTTCGTGAAGGCTTGTTTGAAAAAGCAGTGAACGAATAAAAGCAGTGAACGAATAATATTCGTTCACTGCTTCTTTTAAGCGACGTTTACAAACTGACGACGAACGATTTTTCCAGTGAAGCTTTTTACTTTTCTGATAACAAAGCTAACTGTGCCAGTTTTGGCGGCGTACAAAGTGTCATCTTCACCGCGTCGGACATTCTTACCGGGGTGATACTTGGTACCACGTTGTCGGATAATGATATCACCAGCTTTGGCAGTTTGACCGCCATACACTTTTACACCGAGTCGTTTTGATACTGAATCGCGGCCTAGCGCTGTAGAGCCGCCTGCTTTTGTGTGTGCCATACGTGACGATGTTAACAAGGCTTTACAAGCCTGTCAAGCATGTGGCATACTGTGCCCATGCTGACACTCACCAACAAAGAGTTTAACGAGTTAATTGTCTATCCGTTTACAGGTAAAAATTGGTTTGTTTTGATAGGTTTACAAGGTGCAGTACTGATGCTGCTATGTCCATTTTTGATCGGTATTCCATTGATCAATGGCTTCATGATTGCACATATTCAATCTGGTATTAATGGCACAAAAAATTATCCGGAGTGGGATTTTCAACTGTATTGGAAGTTGGGCTGGAAAGCGCTCGTAGCCGGTTTAGTTTACGGTTTGCCAATGATATGTTTTTTGCTCCTCTACGCAGTAATTCTAGTACTTGGAACCCTTTTAACCGCACTTATTAATGATGATGCAATCTTAATAATGTTCATGATCGTTTCATCGTTGTCATCTGTATTATTTTATTTGGTTTTCATAATGTATGCGCTATTTAATGCGGTTGTACAAGTGGCTACTAGTACAAAAATAGCAGCCGGTGGGTCGATTGCAGAGGCGATTAATCTGAAAAAATTTGTCTGGCCATTTTTAAAAGCCAATATATTTAATGTCGTGATTATTTTCCTGATCGGTTATTTTGCTTCACTAGTCAGTGGGCTAGGTGCGGTGGCCTTTTTTATTGGCATGTTTTTTACCATGCCGTTTGCGTTTGCTCTGATCGGTTACGGTTATGGCATAGTTTATCGGTTATCTCCCGTCAAATAAGGTATGGAGATGGAGCAATTAGTCGCGTTATGTAAACAACGTGGTTTTATTTTCCCTGGTAGCGAAATCTATGGTGGCCTGGCCAATTCGTGGGATTACGGACCACTTGGCGCACAGTTACGGATGAATATTAAAAATGCCTGGTGGAAAGAGGTCGTGCAGCAACGGAGTGACATGTATGGGCTAGATGGAGCCATAATCATGAATCCAAAAGTATGGGAAGCCAGTGGCCATGTTAGTACATTTCACGACCCATTAGTAGAATGCAAGCAGTGTCAGCATCGTTTTCGAGCTGATCAATTAACCACCAAACAGTGCCCTGATTGCTCTGGTGAATTGTCGGCGCCGCGCGAGTTTAATTTGATGTTCAAAACTTATGTCGGTCCTGTATCAGCGGACGCTAGCCCGGTATATTTACGACCAGAAACGGCTCAGGCTATGTTTGTAAATTTTAAAAATATTATTCAGACCATGCATCCAAGATTACCTTTTGGGATGGCGCAAATTGGCAAAGCCTTTCGTAATGAAATCACGCCTGGTAATTATATTTTTAGAACTTTAGAGTTTGAACAAATGGAAATAGAATATTTTATTCAGGCTGATACCTGGGAACAACATTTTGCCGACTGGAAAAAGTTCATGTTAACTTGGGCTCGTACAATTGGGATAGATGTTGATAAATTGCATGAATTAGATGTCCCTCAAGCAGAATTAGCTCATTATTCTCAAAAAACGATTGATTTTGAGTTCGATTTTCCCTTTGGTCGTAAGGAACTATGGGGCTTAGCCTATCGGACAGATTTTGATTTAAAGAATCATAAATTAGATTATACCGACCCGATTGACCCAAAGAATAAATTTACTCCGCATGTAATTGAACCAACTATGGGCGTGGATCGTACTTTATTAGCTTTATTAGTCAGTGCTTATCATACTGAAAAAGTAAATGATGAAGACAGAGTTGTCTTAAAATTTACGAAGGAAATGGCTCCATACCAAGTGGCAATTTTACCCTTATCTAAAAAACCTGAATTACAAAAGGTGTCTCAGCCTCTATTTCAAGATCTATTAAAAACGTTCCGCTGTAATTATGATGAAACCCAAAGTATTGGTAAGCGGTATCGCCGGCAAGATGAAATTGGTACGCCATATTGTATCACGGTGGATTTTGAGTCATTAAACGATCAGCAGGTTACTATCCGTGAGCGTGATACTATGCAGCAAATTCGTTTACCTATTAACAAAGTAAGTGATTATCTCCATGATCAAGGTCTCTAAAAAAATTCTCAACAATAAACTAACGGTTTTAACCATCCCGCAAGACACGACGGATACTGTCACTGTTATGGTGTTAGTACCAGTTGGATCACGCCATGAAGTGCCACACAATAACGGTATTTCACATTTTCTCGAACATTTAATGTTCAAAGGTACTGAACGTCGGCCTAGTACGCTGGAGCTAACCAAACAACTTGATGCTGTTGGTGCAGAATATAATGCTTTTACCTCAAAAGATACTACTATCTACTATATTAAAGTAGCGGCCAGTCAACTGGAGTTAGCTTTAGATTTATTTTCCGACATGTTGTTTCATTCTTTGTTTGATCCGGCTGAAATTGATCGTGAGCGCGGTGTGATTTTGGAAGAATTAAACATGTATGAGGATAATCCTTTAATGCATGTTGATACTTTATTTGAAATGTCTGTGTTTAATAAAACCCACCCCTTAGGTTACGACATTGGTGGTAAAAAAGATAATATTCGTAAATTACCCCGCCAAGCGTTCATTGATTACAAAAAAACTCATTATTCACCGGCCGCCATGCATTTAGTAATAGCTGGTAACATTGATAAACGCGTGTCACGGTGGGTTAAACAATATTTCGGTGATCAACCAGCTGGTCAAGGTAAGCCGTCATATAAACATTTCCAACCATATCAAAAGAATATTCAATTTAATCATAAATATAAAGACACCAAACAAACTCAGCTTGCTTTAGGTGTTTTGGCACCGGGTTTACGTGAAGACAAACAGCTGGCAACCTTATCGGTGTTATCTACCATCCTGGGTGGCAATATGAGTTCTAGATTATTTATATCAATTAGGGAAAGACAAGGCTTGTGTTATGTCATTCACAGTGATATTAGCCCGTACGTTGATAGCAGTGCCTTAATGGTTCAGGCAGGAGTGGATAATGAGCGCGTTTATCCAGCCATCATTGCCATTGTTGAGGAGTTAGCAAAACTTAAAACAGATTTAGTGACAACAGAGGAGTTAATAAATGCCAAAAACTGCATGGCTGGTCAGACGGCTATAAAATTAGAAAGTTCTTCCGCTCTGGCTGGATATTATGGCAAACAATCTGTCTTGCTTGGCACTTTACTCCCACCGCAAAAAAAACTAGCTCTAATCAACACTGTCACCAAAGCAGATATTCGACGTTTAGCTCGGCATTTGCTAAACTTTAAACAGTTAAACATCGCCAGTATTGGTCCACAACGGCAGCTGGCTAGTGTGGCAAAAAAACTTACATGTTAGAACAACGCGCTCCCACTAATATAAATATTTCTAGTTTAACGATTGCTAAAATTGTTTTGCTTGGTTTGGCTTTAATAGTTTTTTGGTTAATTCGGGATGTTGTGGTAATGATTTTTGTCGCTTGGGTTTTATCGATGACATTACAACCCTGGGTAAATTTTGTGCAACGTTTTCATATTCCTCGTTTTGTTGGTATTTTATCGGTCTATATTCTGGCAGTTTCTATTGTGTGTGGCTTTTTTATTGTCCTGGTACCGGCTGTAACCACAGAGTTAACCAGCATCGCGCAGAATTTTCCAAGTTATTATGAGCCGATTCAAGCAGCCTTGAATCAAATTAGACATACCGGAGAAACTATTGGTTTGGTTGATACTTTGCAAACTACTCTTAATAATGCCGTAAAAAGTGTGGCCCAGTTACCCTCTGGTATTTATTCAGCCGTTGCATCTGTGTTAAATGGTTTGGTGGCAGTATTAGCTGTATTAGTAATTGCTTTCTACATGACCAGTGAAGAGAACGCCATTAAGAATTTTATTCAATCAATTGTGCCAATTAACTACCAGCCTTACGTGGCACATAAGTTCAATCAAATCCAACAACGCTTGAGTAATTGGCTATGGGGTGAGTTAGTATTAATGATCTTCGTTGGTACCTTAACCGGATTAGCGTTATGGTTACTAGGTGTAAAATACTGGTTGGTATTGGGTATCGTTGCCGGTTTACTTGAATTTATTCCCGTAGTTGGCCCGGCAGTGTCCGCTGTCCCGGCGCTTTTTTTCGCTTTTACCGATTTCGCTGAGGCACCCTATAAACCATTTGTGGTGCTCGGTATTTTTATTTTGATTCAACAAATTGAGAACCAATTACTGGTGCCAAGAATTATGAAACAAGCCCTGGGTGTGAGCCCAATCATTATCATCATTGCTTTGTTAGTGGGTGTAAAATTAGGTGGCTTTGTTGGCGTTCTTTTATCCGTACCGTGTGTGGCTATATTAGATGTTTTTTTGCAGGACTTCATGGAACGCAGACAGCATGAAGAAAATCGCTTAGAAGCCTAGTTTATGGCCAAACCATACTATCTCACAACGGCTATACCGTACGTCAATTCAAAGCCACACGTCGGTTTTGCGCTGGAACTCGTCCAATCCGATGTGCTAGTTAGATATCATCGTATTATTGGTGATGATACGTATTTTTTAACTGGTGTTGATGAAAATAGTTTAAAGAATGTGCGCGCCGCCGAACAAGCCGACTTAACTGTGCAAGAGTTATGTAATCAACACGCCGCTAGTTTTCAAGACTTGGTTAAATTACTAAATATCACAACTGATCAGTTTTTTCGCACATCATCCGAACAGCATCATCGTGGAGCGCAGGCCTTGTGGTCAGCATGTCGACCAGAAGATATTTATAAAAAAACCTATCATGGCTTGTATTGTGTTGGGTGCGAAGCTTATTACACGGAAAAAGATTTGGTAAACGGGTTATGCCCTGAGCACAATACGAAACCTGAGGAAATCCAAGAAGAAAATTATTTCTTTAGATTATCCTCTTATCAAGATCGTTTGAAACGTTTGATTGAATCTGGTGAATTGTTAATTTATCCCAAATTTAGAAAAAATGAAGTACTGTCTTTTATTAATATGGGGCTGGACGATTTTTCTATTTCACGGTCACGTGGGCGCGCCAAAGATTGGGGAGTGGCCGTACCGGGTGATGCTGAGCAAGTGATGTATGTTTGGTTTGATGCTTTGAGTAATTACATCACAGCACTTGGCTATGGATCAGGTGATACAGCCTTATTTAAAAAATATTGGCCAGCCGATTTACATGTGATTGGTAAAGGCATATCAAGATTTCATGCCATCTATTGGCCGGCCATGTTGCTCTCAGCGCATATTGCTCTGCCTAAGGCACTTTTTATTCATGGTTATGTTTCGTCTGAAGGCAAAAAAATGAGCAAGACATTGGGTAATGTAGTTGATCCATTCGAGTATATTCACAGTTATGGCGCGGATGCAGTTAGATATTATTTATTAAGAGAAATTCCGCCTGTAGAAGACGGTGATTGGTCTGAAGCTAAATTTATTGAGCGTTATAATGCCGATTTAGCTAATGATTTGGGTAATTTAGTTAGTCGCGTATCAAATATGGTGGAACGTTATTTAGCTGGTGTCTTGCCGGCCATTGAATTACCAGAGCCGGAATATCAACTGGAAGATGTTAACCAACTCACTAGCCAGTTTCGGTTTAATGAAGCCTTGGAGGCCATTTGGAAAATTGTGCGTCAAGCCAATAAAATGGTGGATGATGAAAAACCTTGGGAGTTATTTACTAAAAGTAATCCAGAAAAACTCAGTTTAGTATTAGCTAAATTAGTGGTTTTAGTGCAAGATATTGGCTTAGCCCTAGAGCCATTTTTACCAGATACTGCTAAAAGTATTCAAGAGCATTTTGCTCAAGATCACATTAAAAAAATGCCCCCTTTATTTCCCAGAATTTTATAACATACCTTTATGAACATAGTTGATTGGATTATATTAAGTTGGTTAGGCCTAAGTTTTCTATTAGGCACAAAATCATTCAACATCCCTTTCTTGGCTTTATTGAGTAAATTAATTGGTGGCTTATTAAGTGTGATAATAAATTTAGTACTAATAACCGTCCTGTTTGGATATTTAGACACTATCTCATTACCAAAAGAAGTCAGCACGGTTATTGAGAGCTCTTTTTTAGGCACGTGGCTTACTATTATCGGTACAGTTCTATATGGCTATATTAGTGGATACACACACCCACGTTAATTTTCAGCCTTTTCTCAATGATTATCGAGTAGTTTTACAACGAGCCATTGATAAGAATATTGGATTAATCAATGTTGGAACACAATGGGAATCATCGCAACGCTCCGTGCTCATCGCTGATGAATTAGGTGGCGATATTTATGCGGCGGTTGGTCTGCATCCATTACATTTACTCGAAGATGTAGTTGAAGCACAGGCCATTGGTGAATCGGTGCAAATCATTAAAACACGAGCCGAAACATTTATTCCTGACAACTATAAAAAGCTGGCCTTATCATCTAAACGAGTTAAGGCCATAGGTGAGTGTGGTTTGGATTACTACCATGGCCGAGGTTATGCTGAAAAACAGAATGAAGTATTAAGACAACATATTGAACTAGCTCAAGACCTAAAATTACCGGTGATTATTCACTGTCGCGATGCGGCCACACACACAACGGACACAGTGGCTGCATTTGATGATTTACTCAAAATCCTTAATGATTATAAAAATAACATAACCGGGACAATCCATTGTTATACTGGCACACCACAGTATATTCCAAAATTTTTAGAGTTAGGTTTTTATATTGGTTTTACCGGAATTGTCACTTTTCCGAGTGCCAAAGAGGTGCAGGCCAGTGCCAGATTAGTGCCACTAGATCGTTTGTTATTAGAAACCGATGCCCCATATTTAGCGCCAATACCAAAGCGCGGTAAAAGAAATGAACCTAGTTTTGTGGAGTTCGTGGCGCGTCACCTGGCCGATATTAAAGGTATCAGCTATACTGATTTAGTTAAGCAAACTACTAAAAACGCTAAGGATTTATTTCATATTTCATGAATCTTAAAACTACAACATTACTCGATTTGACCCATACTGAGCATGCGGTGTTATTTAAGGATAAAAAATTTCCTTGGGAAATTTTGTTAGCTTTAAAAAGCTATGTGGATAACTTAACAAAAGGAAAGACTGATATTATTTGTGGTAAAAATGTAGTCATTGATTCTCAAGCCAGAATCGAAGGACCGGTAGTGATCGGTGATAACACCACGATTGGTTTTGGAGCCTATATACGCCCGTACAGTGTGATTGGTAGAAACTGTATTATTGGGCATGCCACTGAAGTAAAACACTGTTTGATCTTTGATGATGTGGTACTACCTCATTTTAATTATGTGGGTGATAGTGTGGTGGGGTATAAAGTACATTTGGGTGGGGGAGCGGTGTTGGCAAATTTTAAAACTGACGGCAAAAATGTAGTGATTGTCACTGAAACAGAAACAATTGACACTGGTTTACGTAAATTTGGCGCTGTGTTGGGCGATAATGTTGAAATTGGATCAGGTGCTATTCTTAATCCAGGTACCATTATTGGTAGAAATACAACTATTTATGCTGGTAGTAGTATTAGAGGTTGCATATCCGAAAACAGTATCGTAAAACTACGCCAACAGATTGAGATTGTACCGCGTCACCAGTAGAGACATGTTTATTTGTGCCATTTTTTGGCAACATGCAGTTTGGCACGTTCAGCTTCGAGTTGACGCTGCAATAATGTATAGGTATTGAGATCAAGGTCGGTGCGCTCTTTAAGATCTTGCTCGAGTTGTTGGGTTCTACTTTCCGCGGCTGTGATGTCGATATCTTGAGCATGTTCGGCTGAATCGGCTAACACGTAAAGAGTATTTTTATTTACTTCTACCAAACCACCACTGACGGCCAAGGGGAATTGTTTGTCATCGTTACGAACAATTAATTCACCGGCGGTGAGCACACTGACTATTTCAGTGTGATTTGGTAAAACCGTGATCTGACCCATTTGCGTGGGTAAACTAACCCCGTCAACTTCCTGCTCAAAGACAGTTGTAATCGGCGTAACCAGTTTGAGCTGTAGTTTCATATTATTCGGCTTTAACTTCTTCAATGCCACCCTTCATGTAGAAGGCTTGTTCAGGCTTATCGTCGTGCTTACCGGCGATAATTTCGGAGAAAGCGCGAATGGTGTCGGTTAATTTGACGTATTTGCCTGGTGCTCCGGTAAAGGTTTCAGCCACAAAGAAAGGTTGTGATAAGAAACGTTGAATTTTACGAGCCCGTGACACAGTCATTTTATCTTCATCGGTTAATTCTTCCATACCCAGAATAGCAATAATATCTTGCAGGTCTTTATAGCGTTGTAAAACCTGCTGCACCGCTCGAGCCACCCGATAATGTTCCTCACCAACAATCTGCGGTGACAAAATGGTCGAAGTTGAATCTAATGGATCAACCGCTGGATAGATGCCTAATTCAGCCAAGGAACGGTTCAATACCACGGTGGAATCTAAGTGAGAAAAGGTGGTGGCCGGAGCTGGATCAGTTAAGTCATCGGCTGGCACGTAAACAGCCTGTACAGAAGTAATTGAACCATTTTTAGTCGAGGTGATCCGCTCTTGTAAGCCACCCATTTCTTGAGCCAACGTTGGCTGGTAACCGACGGCTGATGGAATGCGACCAAGTAAGGCAGACATTTCTGAACCAGCCTGCGTGAAACGGAAAATGTTATCCACGAAAAGCAATACATCCTGGTGGTCGACATCACGAAAATGCTCAGCAATGGTTAAACCAGTTAAGGCTACGCGAGCGCGGGCGCCAGGTGGTTCATTCATTTGGCCAAAAACCATGGCTAGTTTTGGTAAAACACCGGCATCTTTCATTTCATGAAACAAATCATTACCTTCACGAGTTCGTTCACCGACACCGGCAAAAACCGAGTAGCCACCGTGCGCAGTAGCAATGTTGTTAATCAACTCTTGTACAATAACGGTTTTACCAACACCGGCGCCGCCAAATAAACCGATTTTACCACCCTTGATAAAGGGGCAGATTAAATCGATGACCTTAATACCGGTTTCGAGAATTTCTACTTTAGTAGATTGATCTTCAAATTTTGGTGGTGCTTGATGAATACTATTGCGTTTAACAGAAGTGGCAATAGGTTCACCACCATCTATTACATCTCCGGTGACATTAAAAATTCTACCGAGTGATTCTTTACCAACTGGCACAGAGATGGAGCGGCCGGTCGCAACTACTTCTAAGCCACGCTGTAAGCCATCAGTTGAGCCCATGGCAATGGTGCGCACTGTAGATGACCCAACATGTGCCTGGACTTCTAAGACAATTTTTTTACCGTCTAGGGTAATTTCTAAAGCGTCTAACAGGGCGGGTAACTCACCTACAAAGGCAACGTCTACCACTGGCCCGATTACTTGTGATATTTTTCCGTTCGACATACCGTGTGAATTAATAATAGTTATATAAGTTTATTAAGCGACTGCGGCTGTTCCAGCTGAGATTTCAGCAATTTCTTTAGTAATGGTGGCCTGGCGTGCCCGATTAAAGGCCAGTACTAATTCATCAATCATATCACCAGCCGCATCAGTAGCGTTCTTCATCGCTAACATTCTGGCACTATGTTCAGACGCATTACTTTCTAAAAGAGCTTGGTACAGCTGAACTTCAGTCAGGCGCGGTATGACGTATTCTAACACATCAAGTTTATTTGGTTCATAAATGTAATCAAGCATCGTTGATGTATCGACTGAAATATTATCGACCGCCGCGGTAATGCTACTAGCTTCTATCAAGGGAAATAACTGTTTTACCACCGGAGTTTGTAAGACGGTTGATTGATAATCGGTATACGCTACCAGTACTCGACTAGTTTTTCCCAAGGCATATTGTTTATGTAAATACGCAGCTATTTCAGCAATAGAGGCGGTAGTCTTGGCACTATCATCTTTTACATAAGCGAACTCTGCTTTGATACCAATATTATTTAAAGTGCTAACGCCTTTTTTACCAATCGCCACTACAGTAACATTATCTCGCCCAATTTCTTTAATGATTTGAATGACTTTTTTTATCACGTTAGAATTAAACGCTCCACACAAACCTCTGTTTGATGTGAACAAAACTATCGTGGTATGTTCGCCCTTGGGTTTATCAAAAAAGATATTAGATGAATCGGTTGGCTTCACTCGTCTGATAATATCCCACAGTAAATTCGAATAGGTGCGTGTATTCAAAGCCGATTGTACGGCGCGACGCATTTTGGCAGCCGAAACCAGCTCCATCGCTTTTGTTATCTTTTTGGAGTTTTTGATGGACCGTAACCGGTTTTTTATTTCACGACCTTGTAATGCCATATTACCGCGCTAGAGTGTTTTTATATTCTTTAATAGTAGCTTGTAGTTTTTCTTCCCAGGCATCATCGAAGGCTTTATCAGTACGAATCTTTTCAAATAGTTGTGGTGCGTGTTGTTCAATGTATGTAATTAAATTGCTACTAAAACTTTCAATAGTATGAGCCGGTACGTCATCGGTTAAACCTTTGGTGACAGCATATATTTGCACCACTTGATGCTCAACGGCTAATGGTTCAAATTGCTTCTGTTTAAGTAGCTCTTCTAAACGTTTACCACGTTCTAATTGTTTTTTGGTGGTTTCATCAAGATCAGAACCAAACTGGGTAAAGGCTTCTAATTCACGAAATTGAGCTAGACCAAGCCGCAAGGTACCGGCGACTTTTTTCATAGCTTTAATCTGAGCCGCACCACCGACACGAGAAACTGATAACCCAACGTTAATGGCTGGACGGAAACCCTTATTAAATAAATTGGTTTCTAAATAAATCTGCCCGTCAGTAATCGAAATCACATTAGTCGGAATATAAGCTGACACATCATTACCTTGGGTTTCAATAATCGGTAGGGCAGTGAGTGAACCATTACCGTTGTCTTCATTTAATTTTGCAGCGCGTTCTAATAAACGTGAGTGTAGATAAAATACATCGCCTGGGTAAGCTTCTCGGCCGGGTGGGCGACGGAGTAATAATGAAATTTGCCGGTAAGCGACGGCATGTTTGGAGAGATCGTCATAAACAATTAAAGCATCTTTGCCATTATCCATAAAATACTCACCCATGGCACAACCAGCATAAGGTGCTAAGAAAGATAATGCGGCCGGCTCAGCAGCACTGGTACATACCACCACTGTGTATTCCATAGCGCCTTTCTCTTCAAGTTTAGCCACCAATTGAGCAATTTTACTTTCTTTTTGACCAATCGCTACATAAATACACATCATATTTTGACCCTTCTGATTGAGAATGGTGTCAATGGCCACGGCGGTTTTTCCAGTTTGCCGATCACCGATAATCAATTCGCGTTGACCACGCCCGACCGGTGTCATAGCATCGATTGATTTAAGGCCGGTTTGTACTGGTTGATGTACCGATTTCCGTGTGATTACACCAGGCGCAATGCGCTCCATGGGGTATGTCTTATCAGTTTTGATTGGTCCCTTACCATCTTTCGGTCGGCCAAGTGCATCAACCACGCGACCAATCATGGCCTCACCCACTGGCACTTCTAATATTTTACCAAGCGCTTTAACCGTCATACCTTCACTGATGCCACTAAACTCTCCCATCACCATGATACCAACCATGCCTTCTTCCAAGTTCAAAGCGACCCCTTGGACACCATTATCAAACTCAACCATTTCTGAACCGCGCACATTCGCTAAACCAACCGCTTTTACGATACCATCGCCAATTTCAATCACTGTGCCGATTTCTTCAGCTGCTACCGTCTGCTTAAAGTTGGCAATTTCTTCTTTTAGGTGTTGTACAATCGATTCGTTCATAAAGAAAGGCTATGTGCTAAATGGTTTAAATGTCCCAGCACTGAGGCATCCCAGCGTTGGTTTGAGGTGGCAAGTTTAATACCACCGAGCATGGCTGGATCAACGCGCTGTTCGATGACAACGGTGGTGTTGGGTAAAATTTTGTCTGTCAATTGTTTCACGAGATTTTCGTCAGCATTATGCGCGGTAGTGACAACCACTGGGGTTGTGCCATTTTTCTTGTGTTCTAATTCCGCAATTAATCTGACAATTTCCGGTAGCCATTTTATATGACCATGGCGATAAATGTGCTGTAAGTAATTAGTCGACAGCTTTGCCCAGTCAGAATTTGGTGCCTCAGACAAAGAGGAAAACCAAGTTTCAGCGTAAATACGGGCACTATATTTCATGGATAGTTTTTTCAATTAAACTTTTATCCGCCTCAGCTGTTAGTTTCTGTTTGAGAATTTTTTCGGTCGCTAATAGCACTAACTCACTTAATTCAGCTTTAGCCCCTTGCATCATTTTATCGTGCTCTAATCTGATGTCATGTTTGGCTTGCTCAACTACTTTACTGGCCGCGACTTTACTGCGTTCAACCAGTTGTTGCCCTTGTACCAATGATTGCTCTTTGGCTTCATCTAATAGTTTTTGAGCAGCTACCTTGGCTTGTTTGATAATATTTTGCTGATCAGCGGTCGCTGCAGTGATGGCTAGCTTGGCCTCCTCAGCTTGTTTTACGCCCAATTCAATGGTGGCGGTACGATCCTGCACAAACTTTAAAATTGGTTTATAGCCAACTTTGTACAAGATAAAACCAAGTACAGCAAAATTAATCACCTGCGCAATGAGGATTTTGTAGTCTATGCCGAGCGCAGAGAACAGTTCCATAGATTACTAGACAAACAGAATGAGCAAGGCAATAACCAATGAGTAAATACCGAGCGATTCGGTGATAGCCATGGCAATAACCAACTTACTAAATATGGTGTTTTCGATACTGGGATTACGCCCGATCGATTCCATGGTTTGTTTAGCCATTAGGCCTTGCGCGATCGCTGGGCCAGCACAACCGACACTGACGGCGATGGCGGCGGCGAACATTTTTGCAACTTCGATATCCATAAGAGATATATAAATAATTATGAATTAGTTAATTGAGCATGCTGGGCATGAAGGCCTTCCTCCACGGAAATATTTACAAACAGCAACAACAGCAGGGGAAACAATATCGCCTGAATGGTGGCCGTTAATAAACCAAGCATGGCAAAGGGAATGGGGGCAACAAATGGTGCAATCGATAACATTACTAACATCAAAACTTCTTCCGAGAAAATATTACCAAATAAACGAAATGATAATGACAACACCCGGGCGACTTCACCGATCATTTCCAGCAAGCCAACAAAGAAATTTATTGGACTAGAAAAATTAAAAAAGTGTTTTAAGTACATTTTTACTCCAACAAACTTAAAGACGGTAAATTGAGAAAAAATAAACATGCATAAAGTCACCCCAATAACTAAGGCGTAATCGGCCAAAGCCGGGCGATATAAATGAGCTCCATTCACGCGTAAAGCCAATAAACCAGGGATAAAATTAGCCATATTAGCCGTCCAAAAGAACATTACCAGGGTCATAAAGACTGGGAAAAACCATTTGGTTAGTGGTTCATTTTTGGTGGTATCCTTAATAAAACCATATACACTAGTAAGTACTGTCTCATAGAAAAATTGTAATTTGCCTGGAACAGTTTTTAATTTAAGACGAATAATAACTGTCAACACTATTAAAAACAGGCTAACTGTATAGGCCGATAGCATTGAATTTGTTACTGGCATTGGGCCGATATTGAAAATAACCTCGGGTTTTAAGCTAACATGAATGCCACCTTCCTCGGAGTGTTCTTCACTGACTTGCTCAGCTGTGATCGGTTGTGTGTCCGTTGTCTCGGCCATGTTGTAAATAGGAAAGAAATTTTCTTGTGGTTGTAAAAATTAACAGGTTTGATGTGATAAAGGCAACAAATATGCCCGCAAGCACATAAATATTTGATCCAGTTTGCTTACTTATTAGGTAACCAATGCCTCCAAATAGGAGTAAAGGACCAAGTATGTTTCCGCTAGAAACAGCCATGGCCATAAGGTATGGTGATTTCATGGCGCCTATAGAGTACTGGAAAGACAGTAACCAGTCAATAAATAAAGCCATTTTTATTGTGGATAAGTCAAAAAAATATTGACATTTTCAAAAAAATGTTATATAAAGTATCAAGTTAATAAGAATCTACTAAATAAATAATAAAATATATGGATCCAGTGAATGAATTCGTGCTAAATCTAATGAAAGAGGCCAAATTAGATACCTTGCCAGACGATTTTAAACAAAGTCTTCAGGATCAATTAATGGTACAAGCCTATCGCCGTATTGGAGTGGTTATTATGGAGGAACTAAACGACGAGCAAGCTGGCCAATTTACTGAATTAGTTGCCAATCCTGATAAAATTGATCAAACAGCTGTGAATGATTTTTTGACCAAAAATACTACCGAAAAATTTGCCGACAAGATTAAAACCGCCCTCACCGATTTAGCGGTCGAGTTTTTGAAGTCGCAAAAATAGGCTCTACTTATGGAGTTATCTCCACAGGAGGAAGCAAAAATAAAATTGATTCATCGCATTTATGACGATTTTATGGCACAACTGAATGATTTAAAAACTGAACAAGATGAAGTTATAAAGCGAGTGGTAGCCAAAATCGATCACGATAAAATCAAAGACACTTTAGATAAGTTACATCAAGCCTAAACTATGTCTGAACCAAAGCGCGAACCAAAACCACCTAGACCGTTACCTGAATCAGAAAGCAGGGAGAAAGAACCGTTTGATGTTGGTATTGCCCAAGAACCAGACCCTGGTCATACCGTGTGTGAAGACGCTTATACCGCCGATCCAGAACATGGTTTCTTTGCCGTTTATGATGGTGCCGGTGGTATTACAGGTGCCCGCGCTGCCGCCGAATTAGCCCGCGCCATGGTTACACAATATTTAGATAAAAATTTGACTGACGATATCACTGATATCAAAGCAATTCGCCAAATTATTGAACAGGCTGTGTATTTTTCCGATGGTCATATAATTGATGATTTGACAGAAGGTGCCACCACAGCGACGGTTGTTATAATACGAAAATTGGGGGATAAAACAATAGCCATTTGTGCGTCTGTTGGTGATTCTCGTTTTTATGTCAAGAAACAATCCAGTGAGTTACTACAAGTATCAGTCGATGATAATTATTTAACTCAATTAGATATAGCCGGTAAACCAATTACACTAGCAGAAATAAATAGGTTAAATCGATTATTTAGTACAATACGTTCAGTTGATGAATTGGATAGCGAAAAAAAATATGTTCTTGATGATAATAAATTTTCTGAACGAACCTTGTATAAAATGTTAAATCTTACCAGTGTATTAGGTGGTCAAGAAGCAAATGAAGTACACATTGTTACAAAAGTGCTAGAAGCCGGTGATACACTAGTGTTATGTACTGATGGCATATCCGATCTTGTGCCACATAACGATCTGGCAGCTGGTATTAACCCTGATGACTCTGCCCAAGTTAATGCCGATCGTTTATTACAGTTATCCAAAGATGGCTTACGGATTGGTCCGAACAATAAAACAGAGGATGACCGAACGGTGATAGTGATTAAAGGTAAAAATCAAACCAAATAGTAAATAATAACCTTAAAAAATCCTATGTCTGACCCAACGCCACGACCAGAAATAAAGAAAATTGAATCTAAAAGACCAATTGGTTTTTCTGCTGAGATGTCCGCTGCCAGAGCTAAAGGTGGTATTCGTGAGTTAGGTAGATATATTGCCGCAAAACAACGTGAATATAGAGGTGTGGCTACTCCTGAAGATAGTAAAAAACTGTATGAAACAGACAAACATGCCGCCGATTTACAACGCGCCGCCGAGACGAAAATTGATGCTGTGGCTAATCCTGAAAAACGCCTACGTAAGATTAGTAACAAAACAGAAGCTGGCCCTGAACATCCTGGTAAAAATGAAAACGAAGATGTTGTATTAATGGAGCCTAGTAAGGAATTATACGGTATTTTTGATGGCGTTCATACGGCAGTTGGTGGCAGTGAAGCCGCTCTTATGGCGCGCCATATTATTAAGACTATTGATTTCAGTAGTTGTCGTAGTATCGATGACTATAAAGCTGTGCTGCGGGATGTTTTTAACGAAATAAATGACCGAATTAAACAGGATAATGTTGATCAAGCCAGACCATCCGGTAGCGAGATCAGTACCGCCGCTACCGTTGTAAAAATCGTTCGTCGTGCTGATGGTAAAAGAACGGCCATTATTGGAAATTTAGGTGATTCAAGAGTTTATCGACGTTTTGCTGGTAGCGATAAACTGGAAAAACAAACCGTCGATGCGGATAGAAACACTGATTTATTAGGTAAAATTAATACAGTTGGTGATGAAGCTGTAATAAGGGTTGAACTTGATGATGGTGATGATATTGTTATTACTTCAAATGGAATTCATTTATACACCTCTGAAGCCGAGATGGGAAAAATCTTAAATGATGAACCCAACACTAACACTGCGACACAACAAATCATGCAAACAGCCACTAATAAAATAAATGAGCAGCTAAGAAAGAATGAGAGTGTTACTGCCGGTGATGATAAAGATCGTAGTATTATTGTTATCCCTGATGATAAAGATCCATTAGAGGATTTGATCATAAAGGATAAAGACATGTATCTAACCACGGCACGTAATCTGACTGAACCTTTGCCGGTTCCTTATGATGTTGTAAAAATTGAAGCTTTTAAATTAGCTTATAAAGAGAATGAGAGATTAATGCGGACGGCGTTTGCTAATACTTATGATAATGGGTTAATTAACCCAGTGGATTTAGAAGCCTGGAAGGCAGTTGGTGTTGAAGATTGGATTAGGTTGTTAAATGATCGAAAGGCTGATGAAAGATTTGTTAGAGTATTACCTGAATTCAGACAAAAATTTCTTGAGCGTAAAGATGATATTGAAATCACTGAACTGGGAGATGTATGGGCTTTACATCAAATATTAGACGATGCCCGTGATGCCGGACAGATTAACATATACGATATTTGGATTAAAAAAATTGTTCAACGTAACCCAAAAATTCTTGATCGACTTAAAGAACTAGGTCAACCTGAATTGACAGCCTACAAAACTGCTCCCGATGACTATCCTGTTTCATTTGATCCAGCGAAAATTGAAATGGATCAATTTGATCGTTCTATTGTTCGTGAAATGCAGGCTAAAAAACCCGGAGTAAATACTCAATATTTGGAACAAGCTGAGATTAAATCTGATACTAATGTAATCAAAGCCTTGGCTGGTGTAATTACTCTTGAAAATCTTAATAAGTCTGATACTGAATTGAAGGCTTTGCCTGAAGTTATTGCTTTGGCGACAAAACTTGGTATTAGTCCAGAAGGAGTTGCGCAAGTGATTGTGGCGCAGCGCATGCTGATTACTGAACAAGCCGCCGCGCAAGAACGCGCTGGACGGAGTACTTTAAAAACCGTAGGTAGGCTCGGTGCTATTGCGGCCGGCGGTGTAGCACTTAGCATGACTGGAATCGGTGCTATTCCAACTATTGGCCTTTTGGCGGGAGTAAGAATGGCCGATAGAATAAGAACCACCCAGAATCAAGCCACTGAGCAAAGCAGGCATGAGGCTACTTTATTAAACCAAATAAAACAAAGTAGAAAGAAGTTCATTGATGGTAACCTGACACTAGGCCAAGCCGAAGCTACTTTAAAAACCACTTTAGAAACTCTCGCGGCGCTGTTGGCGACACAAAAAGAGAAAGAACTTGTTGACAAAGGTGCACTGACACAGGCTGATGTACAAGGAGAGATTTACGGGAAGTTAATAGATGATAATTGTAAAACAGAGACAGATAATTTAAGGCAAGCACAAGCAGACTATTATAGTGCATCAGAAGATCAAAAATCTTTTTATTATCAAGCGGTATTAAGAGCCCAGGCTGAATTTGATCGTGTCGCCGAACCATACAAACGAATTGCCCAAGCTCAGGCGAATTTAGTTGACATGGAGAATAAAACCGCCGCTCAGGAAAAAGCCCAAAGTCAATCTTCATCGCGTATTTTAAAAGAAATATTTGGTGATAAAAGTGAAGTATTAGAAGCTGTGGCAACTTCAGCGGTGTTTACATCCATTGGTATCGCTGCCCGTGAGTGGCCTGGTTTAAGAGTTGGTATGACAACTTTGGCTGGCGCTAGACTTGGCGACACAGTAGCACGTGCTTTGATCAGCCGGGCTGAAGGTACGTCAATTACTGAACAGAATAAGCGAGTCAAATTTTTTGATATCGAATTGAGAAAACCAATGAATGGTAGTTGGATCAACTTTGTGCTCAACAGCCGACAAGAAATGAATAAGTTTAAAGAACGATTACAGGACAATGATTTTAGACAAAAATCACCCACTGATTATAGGGCTATGCAAGAAATCGTCACCCGATACGAGCAAGCCTTATCCTATATTGGTGCTTTAAAAAATATTAAAGATTTAGCCCGGCTTGAACCGGATGCACCGACTGCTAAAAAACGTTATCATGCCTGCGTTCGTGGCGCGCTAGCCTTCACTGGTGCTGTAGCTGGCTATTTTGTTGGTGACGAATTAGTATCTTTAGCCGCCCATCGGGTGGAAAGTGAATCTGTACCAGTTGATCACGTTGAACCTAATCCAGTGGAAAATCCGGTTGTGATACCTCCACCAGGTGGACATACTCCAATACCATTTGTCGGTCCAATTTTACCAGAACCACCTGTTCAATCGGCTGATCTAACTCACATCGTTCACCACACAGAAGGTGTCTCTCATGCCATTAAAGGGCAAGTATCCGATCGAGAGATGTCACATTTGTTGAATTCTACAGAAGTAAAAGTTAACGGCCATAATGTAAAATTACTTGATGTGGGTGTTAAGGATAGTGAAAAAATCAGTGTGGCAGTGCATGACGTTGGTGGTCATAAACAAGTTGAGTTTTATGATGTCGCCACTAAACAAAAAATTGCTCCGGAACACTTGAACGATTATCTTTATGAACGTGGCCATGAACATGATGTGCCTGTACCGCATGAACCAGTTGAAGTAAATCCGAAAATCACTAATTTTGTTAATGATTATGCAGAACCGCGTCCGGGTCAAAGTGTTGCGCGATATATCGATTCAGGTTTATATACTTATGTTCATAGTAATCCAGATCAGTTTCCCGAATTACAAGAAATACCCGCTGAGGAGCTATATGAAAAACCAGAATTAAGAGCTGTGTCTATAGAATTAGTAAAACATTATCGAGCCGAGAGTGGCGGATCGTGGACGGGTGAAACCGCTGGTCGCGTGGCTGAACCATTGGCTATACCGGTTGTAGTTGAACCAAAAAGTGTGGATTTAGGTCAGCATTTCATGGGCAATGGTGAACCACAAAATCATGGTGCTTTTATCGATAATATAAAAACTCTACTTAACAGCGATAAAAACCATAAAATTGTCAGCCCAAATGGTTTGGTGTTTGGATTACACGATGGTCAGGTCACGGTGGATTTACATAATGTCACAGGTAATCATCCACCACTAAGCGAAAAATTGTATCATGAGTTAATGACTGAATATAAAACTAAATTGAAAAGTTCTAGTGATCATGAGTTTCACCGTGAGTCATTTTTTGCTGTGCTGGATCGAGCCAATGAACCGCACGAAATGAGATTATTCGAACAAGATCAATTTGGTTTGGATAAATTACCGCGGGATTATTCCAAATTTGTGACAGAAGTCAAACACGTTATGAGTGTCCATGCGGATATTGATAAATTTCGCGGACCCAATGGCCTGACTTATATAGAAGATCATGATAAATTGTATGTTCGTTGTGCTGCAACGCGGGTTGAACTTACACCTGAGACTTACACGAAGTTAATAAATTACTTTGATAGATTCATTGTTACCGATAAATCTTACCATGGTGTTTTCGTACCAGATCAATTCAATGCTGCCCTTAAATAGTTTAGTTGAATATCTCAACTGATTCTGTTATTCTATCACCATGCCCGTGCGCCGATTTTTAATTCTAATGAGTTTAGCCGGTCTGGCTAGTTTAGCCGCCTGGGTGGTTGTAATTAAGTTTATTGACCCCACACAAACCGGGTCAATCGGAATTGGTTTGTTTTATGCCACATTGGGCTGCTGGGTATTCGCTGTGATGGTGGTATTTGGTTTATTGATCCGGATTGTCTTAAAACGCTGGCACAAGCAAACTGTCGTGGCTTTTCATTTAATGCTACCAACCTTTCGTCAAGCGATTTTTTGCACCTGCATTGTTCTACTGTCACTAGTTTTAACGGCTCATGAGTTATTTACCTGGATGACGGCCGGCTTACTCGTGTTATTCTTTAGCTTGTTAGAGGGCTTCTTATACAGTTTACAAAGACAACCAACCCATGAAGAACCAGTTAATTGATCAATCATTACCGGGAGAAGCTATCAAACTTGGTCAGCTTCACCCGCTGCGTTTAGTACAAAACGAGTTGGTCGATGTTTTTCGATCGATGAGTTTTGCTGTGTATGAAGGTAATGAGCGTGAAACGGAAGATTATTGTTTTGAATTTTTAAACATTCCTAAAACTCATCCGGCGCGCGATTTGCAAGACACTTTTTATCTTGATACTAACCGCCCTGACGGCTTAAAAGAAGTGATGCGCACACACACTTCCAATATGCAGGTTCGGCTCATGCAAAAACTTACACCACCATTACGTGTGGTTGTGCCAGGCCGAGTGTTTCGTAATGAAGCCATTGATGCTTCACATGAGCATACTTTCTATCAAATGGAAGGTTTTGTGGTGGATAAAGACATCTCAATTGCCAATCTGACATATATGTTAAAACTAGCTATGTCGAAATTACTGAATAGTGATATCAAGGTAAGGCTTAGACCGGGTTATTTCCCATATGTCGAACCAGGTTTTGAAGCGGATTGTTCGTGTGTGGCTTGCGCTGGTAAAGGCTGTGCGGTTTGTAAACATACCGGTTGGGTGGAAATGTTAGGCTGCGGCATGATTCATCCTAAAGTGTTTGCCGCAGCTGGATATAAACCCGGCCAATATACTGGCTTTGCCTTTGGTATGGGTATAGATCGGCTCGCTATGATGAAATACGGTATTAAGGATATTCGTTACTTTATGAACAATGATTTAAGGTTTTTGTCCCAATTCTAATATGAAATTATCCTATAATTGGCTCAAAGAATTTGTCGATCTACCGGCCGATCCAAAACAGGTAGCTGAATTAATCACAGCTCATGTGGCCGAAGTTGAAACCATCCATGATCAAGCCGCTGCTTTTGAACATATTGTGGTAGGGGAAGTACTTGAGGCTAAACGACATCCTAATGCTGATAAACTAAATATTGGTCAATTTAATGTCGGTGAAGCTTTGCCGCGTCAGATTGTCTTTGGTGGTAAGGCCATATTAGAACCTGGTCAAAAATTACCCATTGCCCTAACTGGTGCAGTTTTACCAAATGGTCTGACTATTGTGGAGAGAAAATTACGCGGCGAGGTCTCACAAGGGATGTGTTGTTTGAACTCTGAATTAGGTATTCTTGACGGTGCAGATAAGGTAAATTTTTTTTCGGAATCGGTTGCGCCTGGTACGTTGTTATCAGAAGCCTTAGGTTTTACTGACACGATTATTGAAATAGACAATAAAACCCTGACGCATCGCGCTGATTTATTTTCTCATGTCGGTTTTGCGCGGGAACTTAGTGTTATTTTAAAAACCCCTCTAAAATTACCAGCTTTAACGCAACCAGACCCCAACTCTGACATCTCATACAAAGTAAAAGTTGCAGCTGTTAAGGATTGTAAACGGTACCTGGGAATCGTTCTGGATAATATTAACGTAAAATCTTCACCAGACTGGTTGAAACAAAAACTTCAAGCCGTGGGTGTGAGATCGATCAACAATGTAGTAGACATTACCAATTATGTCATGTGTGAATATGGTCAGCCGTTACATGCCTTTGATTATAATAAAATTTCCGGAACTGTGTCCGTGCGGTTTGCCAAACAAAGTGAAACACTAACTGGTTTAGATGGAAAAAATTATGAACTAAATGATTCAATTCTAGTGATTGCTGATAGTAAAATACCGCTAGCCTTAGCTGGAATAATGGGTGGAGCCGATTCGGCTATTACTGATCAAACTACTACAGTGGCGCTAGAATCGGCGACCTTTAATCCAACCACGATTCGATTAGGAGCCCAGCAATTATCTATCCGCACCGATGCCAGTACGCGCCATGAAAAAAATTTACCAACCGTTCTAGCGGAACTTGGTTTTCTTAGAGCTATTCAATTATTAATTGAATTAGCCGATGCTAAAATTGTCTCAAATATTGTTGATGAGGATAATGATTTGTCTACCACCGAACCTATTAATTTAGATTTAAATTATGTTCATAAACTTATTGGAGTCACACTACCGGAAACTGAGATAAAAAATACGTTGACGGCTTTGGGTTGTACTGTAACTAAGGATTGGTTGGTAACGTCACCCGCGCACCGTACCGATCTAATTATTCCAGAAGAGTTAATTGAAGAGATTGCTCGGATATATGGTTATAGTAATATTGAACCTCAACCATTAGTGGCGCAGTTAGTTCCACAAGTGATTGAGTCAACTTATGAATTAGGACAAAGTCTGATTGAACGAGCTGCACGAGCTGGGGGAGTTGAAGTGTGTAATTACTCATTTAATAAAACGGGTCACACTAAATTATTGAACCCAATCAATCCGGAGTTGCCTTATTTACGAGAAAGTTTAATCCCAAATTTATTGGAATGTATAAAAAGAAATCTAAATACCGGGGCACGTGATTTTACCTTGGTTGAGTACGGTCATGTTTATCTTGAATCTGGAGAAGAAATTCATTTAGCTTTAAGCTGTGTTGGAAATAGTGCACAAATTTACCGAAAGACAAAAGGTTTTGCTGAATTGTTAAATCTACCCAGTGACACTATCCAATTAGATCAAATCAAAAAATGGTTTGTCGCCACTCTCGAAGTAAACCTGTCTGCCCTAGCTACCCTGCTACCAGCTACTAAACCCATCACCCCCATTTCCGAATTACCCGGTATTGAGTTAGATATCTCCGTGGATTTTCCTGAAGCCACACCTTGGTCAGATATCAAACCTGTCATTCTCCAAGCCGGTGAACCATTGATAAAAAAACTGACGGTTTTTGATATATTCAAAACTGCTCTGGGTATCAGAATGTATCTGCATGGCGGAAACAGAACCTTAACTATGGACGAAGCGGAGAATTTACGGCATACTGTTATCGCTAAGTTAACGAATAAATTTCATGCCATCCACCGAAAATAAAGCTAAGAAGAAAGCCTCAGTTTACGGAGCCCAACAAATCACCGTATTAGAGGGTTTAGATCCAGTCCGAAAGCGCCCGGGAATGTATATTGGCAATACCGCTTATGCTGGGTTACATCATTTGATTTGGGAAGTAGTGGATAACTCCATTGATGAAGCTATGGCCGGTTTTTGTAACGAAATTACGGTAGTACTATTGCCCGATGGTTATGTATCAGTTGAGGATAATGGCCGTGGTATACCAGTCGAAAAACATCCTGTTACTAAACTTTCTGCCCTGGAAACAGTATTAACAAAACTACACGCCGGCGGTAAATTTGGTGGCGGTGGCTATAAAGTATCCGGTGGGTTACATGGGGTAGGTGTATCGGTAGTGAATGCTTTATCGACTGATTTTATCGCCCAAGTAAAACGTGATGGAAAGTTATACGAGCAACGCTTTTCGATTGGTAAATCGAAGGGAAACGTAAAAGTAGTAGGTAAATCTACCGAAACTGGCACAATTATAAAATATAAGGCCGATACATCTATCTTTACCGTGAACGAGTATGATTGGAAGTATGTCTTAGAGCATTTACGTCAGCAAGCCTATTTAACTAAAGCGCTCAAGATGGTGATTCGTGATCAGCGCGATAGTCGTAATGAACAAAGTTATACCTATTATTTTGAAGGTGGAGTGGCTTCATATTGCCGTCATCTCAATCATAATAAAGATGTAAAACAAGAAAAAGTCTTTTATATCGAGAAAGATCAAGATAACGTGAAGGTTGAAGTCGCTTTACAATATAATGCTGACTACAATGAACTGGTGTATGGTTTTGCCAATAACATTCATACGGTTGAGGGCGGTATGCACATTCAAGGTTTCCGTACTGCCTTAACTAGAACACTCAATAATTATGCTCGCAAACAAAACTACTTAAAGGAAAAAGATACCAATCTACAAGGGGAAGATGTGCGGGAAGGTTTAACGGCCGTTATTTCTGTGAAATTACCTGACCCGCAATTTGAAGGTCAAACCAAAGCCAAATTAGGTAATGCCGAAATAAAACCGATCGTGGAAACCGTGTTTGGTGATTATTTTGCCGCCTTTTTAGATGAAAACCCGCAAGACGCTAAAGATATTATTGGAAAATGTTTAATTGCCCAACAAGCCCGTGACGCCGCCCGGGCGGCTCGTGATACCGTCTTACGTAAAGGTGCCCTAGAAGGCATAACCTTACCAGGCAAATTGGCCGATTGTTCCTCGCGCAAACCAGAAGAATGTGAAATCTATATTGTGGAGGGTGATTCGGCCGGTGGCTCAGCCAAACAAGGCCGAGATCGAAAGTTTCAAGCCATCTTACCGTTGCGTGGTAAAATTCTTAATGTGGAAAAATCACGCCTTGATAAAATGCTCGCTAATAATGAAATTAAAAGTTTGATTATTGCCATGGGTACCAATATTGGTGAACAGTTTGATATCACTAAATTGCGCTATAATCGCATTATTATTATGACCGATGCTGATGTTGACGGGGCTCATATTCGGACGTTATTATTAACACTATTTTTTAGGCACTTTCCTGATGTGATTAACCAAGAGCATTTGTTTATTGCCCAACCACCACTGTATCGTTTAAATAAGGGTCGAGAAGTACACTATGCCTACGACGAAGCTGAGCGTGATAAAATTATTAGTCAGTTTACTGGCAATAAAACCACCAAGGTAGTTGTTGAAGAAGGTGAGGGTCAAGGGGTTGGTCAGAATGTGGCCGGTGTGAATATTCAACGCTATAAAGGTTTGGGTGAAATGAATCCGGAACAACTGTGGGATACCACCATGAATCCAGCTAGCCGGATGATGCAAGTGGTGACCATTACCGATGCCGAAAAAGCCGATGAAATGTTTGATATCCTCATGGGCAGTGAAGTCGCCCCGCGCAAACGGTTTATTCAAACCCGCGCCAAATCGGTAACGAATCTCGACATTTGACTCTTTTTTGGCTTTATAGTAACCTAGTACTTGCCCGCAGGGCTTTTTTAAGTTAAGGATATTATCATGAAGAAACTCATAAAATATATAAAAGAATCCTACGCTGAGTTACGTCGAGTAACGTGGCCAACGCGTCAGGAAGCCTTACGCAGTACTGGCATAGTAGTGGCCTTTGCTGGTGGCTTTGCAATATTTCTTGGCGTGGTAGATTTTCTTTTCAATTTAGGTCTTAACTATCTCATTTCAATAGCCTAACGCTTATGCCAAAACAAACTGCTGCGCTTGGTCGCCGCTGGTACGTCTTGCACACCTATTCTGGATACGAAGAAAATGTTTCAGACAATCTGAGACAAAGAATCGAATCCATGGGTATGCAGGATAGAATCTTTAATGTGCTGGTGCCAACCGAGAAGAAAATAAAAATCAAAAATGGTAAACGCAAGGTCATTACAGAAAAAATATTTCCAGGTTATGTGCTAGTAGAAATGGTGGTAACGGATGATTCCTGGTATGTAGTCAGAAATACACCAAATGTGACTGGTTTCGTCGGATCCGGCACAACGCCAACACCCATTTCTGAGCAAGAAGTTAAAGAATTACAACGCCGCATGGGTATTGATCAGCCCACCATGAAGATGGATTTACTGCCGTCTGACCCGGTGCGGATAGTCGATGGACCATTCAAGGATATGGAAGGTAAGATTTCAGAGGTTGATGAGGTACATGGTAAAGTGAAAGTATTAGTCTCGATGTTTGGTCGAGAAACACCAGTCGAATTAGACCCCTTACAAATAAAGAAGATTTAAGCTAATGTATAACTGCTATGGCAAAAAAGATAAAGACACAGATTAAACTACAGATTCCCGCAGGAGCGGCTAATCCAGCCCCGCCGATTGGTCCAGCTTTAGGGCAACATGGTGTAAATATCCAGGATTTCTGTAAGCAATTCAACGAACGCACTCAAGAGCAACGTGGAAATATTTTGCCGGTTGTGATTACAGTGTTTGAAGATCGTAGTTTCACTTTTATTTTAAAAACACCGCCGGCGGCCGAGTTACTAAAAAAAGCCGCTGGCATTGAAAAAGGTTCCGGTAAACCTCTCACTGACAAAGTCGGCAAAGTAACCATGAAACAAATTCGGGAGATTGCCGAAAAGAAACTAGCTGATTTAAATGCCAATGATGTTGAAGCAGCCAGCAAAATGATTGCCGGAACTGCTCGGCAAATGGGATTAACTATAGAAAATTAATTTATGCCTAAACCTTCCAAACGTTATCGCACCGCCGCTGAACTGATTTCTAAGCAAAAGACTTATTCAGTGCCTGAAGCATGTGCGGCTGTAAAAAAATCACCTATCAAATTTGATGCGAGTGTTGAATTGCATATCAAAGTTGGCATCGATACTAAAAAATCCGATCAAACCGTGCGCGGTTCTATTCAATTACCGCATGGGACCGGTAAGACCAAACGCATTATTGCTTTTGTTGGTTCAAACCAAGAAGCTGACGCCAAAGCCGCTGGCGCTGATATCATTGGCACGGCCGAAGTTATTCAACAAATAAAAACTACCAGCCAGATTGACTTTGATGTGGCAGTGGCTACACCTGATATGATGAAGGCCCTTGGCCCAATTGCTCGTATTATTGGTCAAAAAGGTTTAATGCCTAACCCGAAAACTGACACGGTTGGCCCGGATGTTAAGAAAATGATCACGGCTTTAAAAAAAGGTAAGATTAATTTTAAAAATGATGCCACCGGTAACATTCATCTGGCCGTTGGTCGTGTATCCTTTTCTGAACAACAACTCACTGAGAACATCACCGCTGCGCTAGAGGCTATTCGTAAAGCCAAACCGGCTGGTTCAAAAGGGACATTTGTACGCTCAATTACTGTGGCTAGTACCATGGGTCCAGCCATCCCCTTAGCCATCGGCGCGTAATATGCGACCAACCCCTGAGCAATATTTCATCAATATTGCCAGTGTGGTGGCAACTCGAGCCACGTGCGATCGCGCACATATTGGTGCTGTGTTGGTGCGAAACAAATATATTATTTCAACCGGTTACAATGGAGCTCCCCGCGGTTTGGCGCACTGTGATGAAGTTGGTCATCTCATGGAAAACGGCCACTGTGTGCGCACCACCCACGCTGAACAAAATGCCATTATTCAGGCGGCTGTACATGGCAGTACTACCGCAGGCACAACTCTTTACTGCACTCATTCACCCTGTAAGATCTGTACTAAATTGATTTTAAATGCCGGCATAGTAAGAGTGGTATCAGCTCAATTATATCGTGATGAATCAGTGACCAATATGTTTAAAGAAGCCGGGGTTGAATTTATCGTTGTAAACCCATGATTATTGCCCTAACTGGAGAAAAATTAGCCGGTAAAGGCACCGTTGCAGACTATTTAGTAAAAACAAAGTCGGCTCAAGTGGTAAGATTTTCTCAACCCTTAACGGATATTTTACACCGTTTATATCAACCCAACACGCGTCAAGAATTAGTTGCCCTTGGTACATTTTTAAGACAAAGATTTGGTAATGATGTATTAGTTAAAGTCGTTATTAACGATCTGAACAAACTATCAGACCAATTAGTGATCGTTGATGGTATGAGATATCTCGTTGAATATGAGGCGTGTGCAAAATTACCAGATTTTTATTTGTTAAATATTACCGCCCCCATTAAGACACGTTATGACCGCACGAAATTTCGTCAAGAAAAAGTTGATGAAGCGAACATGACCTTAGCTGAGTTTGAAAAAAAAGAAAGTGACCAAACTGAACAAGAAATAACGCTAGTGCAGCAACACGCCAATTTCACAATTCATAATACGGGCACGCTAGATGATCTATATAATCAAGTAAACCTATGGTGCGCCACTTTATAATTAGTCTTGTCTTACTTGGCTTCGCTTGGCCAAGTTTGGCGGACACTAATTTTATCTATCCGTTACCCACCTGGCATGTTTCTACACAACAAGGTGAGGAAATTAGTAGTGGTTTATATCATATGGGCGTTGATGTCGGCGGTGATTTGCCAGCCGGAACGCCTGTCTATGCAGCCGCTGATGGCATCGTGCGGGAAGCTCAAGAGCGTAGTCAGTTTGGTTTAGTGGTTTTGCTTGAACACACTGATATTGGTGTATCGTTGTATGGGCACCTTGATCCAACCGATATTAGAGTCACACCGGGGCAAACAGTGGCGATGGGGGATGTTATAGGAGTGTTAGGTGACACTGTTAATAATGGTGGGTGGCCAGTACATTTGCATTTCGGTATTAACAAAGCGGCTTACACTGGTGAGTGGATCTATTACGGCCACGTGCATGATCCAGCCGAAGCCGCCAACTGGTACGACCCAATTACTTTTATTCCGGAACATTTATTAGCAGATATTTGGAAACCCACCTTTATCCCAGACTTAGAAAATGGAGCCGTGATTGGAAATTCCTTGTCTGTCACTGGCACAATAGGTGATAAGGGTAGTACTATTAAATCCGTTCGTATTAAAGTTAGTAGTGATAATGAAACTTGGCAGACAATTTCAAATTACGCCAATCCGACTTACGTGCTATCAAGTGTAGTTGATATTTCTGATTACGCCGATGGGAAATTATACGTGAAAATTATAGCTCGAGATTGGTTTAATAACAAAACTGTGGTGAATCGAACTGTTACAAAGGATACATATCTTTTTACGGTACCAATGTTTGTGGCGATGAAAAGTGGCAGCAGCAATGCTGAGATCACGCAATGGTCGTACGGTGGCTCAGTTACTAAATCATTTTTTCCTTATCGCGAAAATACTGCTAAACGGACATATTTGGCTGTTGAAAATGACAATATCATTACCGCTCGTGGTAATCACGTTAAAATATTCTCAGCAACTGGAGAAAATATTAATCAGTTAAAGATTAATCAGTTTGATCTGCCAGATATTCGAATTGGTGCTTTAACAGTATCCAACGACCAAATTATTATTGCCGATAAAAATACTTATAATATTTCATCTTACAGTATGATCGGTGAATTAATCTGGACTATTTCACCACCAAACTTTCTCGCTACAGACATGGTGATCAAAGACGGTACTATTTATCTGTGTGGTAATTACCTTAACAAGGCCAAGGTGATGACTATGGATACGAGTGGCACGATAGTAAATCAGTTTAATCCATTTCGCCATAGCAGTACTATTACCAGTTGTAATCTGGCAATATTTAATAATCAATTAGTTGTTACCACCAATGGTAATGATGTTGGTACGGCTAAAGTATTTTCTCTAACCGGCGCACAAATTGGTCAATCATTTCAACCGTTTGGTAGTGATTTTACTGGCAGTATTGATGTCACCGCTTTATCCGATGGTACTGTGTTATTTAGTCAGGCCAGTCGCGGCCAAGCTTGGGTGAAGGGTTATAGTTTAGATGCTGAACCTGTGGTATTATTCACTGAGAGAGTTTACGAAGAAGATTTTAATATGGGAGCTAAAATTTATGCCTGGTAAATTCATAGTTTTTGAAGGTGGTGAGGGGAGCGGTAAATCGTCACATGTCCAATTAACCAGTGATTTTTTAAAACAGCACTCGATCTCTAGTATTACTACTCATGAACCGGGTGGTACTAAAATTGGTAAAATAATTAGAGAACTTATTTTAGAAGAACGAGTAGCGACCCGAGCTGAACTATTATTATTTCTAGCTGATCGAGCGCAACACGTGGCTGAAATTATTAAACCGACCTTAGATAAAAACACCACTGTGTTATGTGATCGTTTTACCGGTTCAACTTTGGCCTACCAAATTGGTGCTCGTAATTTACAACCGGAAAATCTAATTATCCAAATGGAAGACTTCGCTCGCTCTGGTTTAACACCAGATTTAACTATCTATTTAGATATTGATCCGGCCATTGGCATTGAACGTAAACGGGTGCAGACTAATCACACCATGAACAGCTTTGATGATTTTGATCTCGAGTTCCATCAATCCGTCCATGAGTACTTTTTGCAGTACGCCAAGCAACAAGCTAACTGGGTAATTATTAACGCTAATCGTAAATTAAGTGATGTCCAATTTGATCTTAACCAATTATTAGGTAAGTTTTATGGATTTACCCATTAAATTATTAAACCCTTTAGCCACATTACCGCACTATGCCCATACCACTGATGCTGGGTTAGATCTCTGTTCGGTTGAGGAATGCACGATTGCTGGAGGTGCACGATGGCTGGTAGGAACAGGTATAAGTCTGGCCATTCCTGATGGTTATGTAGGGTTAGTGTGGGATAAATCTGGTATTGCCACTAAAATCGGCGTAACCACTCTAGCCGGTGTGATCGATTCCGGCTATCGGGGTGAAATAAAAATTGCTTTATATAATACTGGTTCGGAAAATTACATCATAAAATCTGGTCAAAAAATTGCTCAATTATTAATTCAACCAATTGTGCAACCAAATATTATTGAGACGGATAATTTATCTGTGACAGATAGAAATGATCATGGTTTTGGCAGTACGGGCTTATGATTGAACCAATCGTAACATTCTTAAAAAAACACTTACATGATAAGCCGGCCGTGATTGGTTTGAGTGGTGGAGTAGATTCAACAGTAGTAGCTTATCTACTAACTAAAGCTATATCTACTAATAAAATTTATTCTTTTTATTTACCATCTGGCTCTAATACTCAACAAGATCTAGATGATGCTAAATTGGTAATTAGTAAATTAAAAATAACAAATAGGGTAATTAATATTGACCCTATTATTCATGAATTTCAAAAAATTGAGCCAAGTATCTCAGCGTTATCATTGGGTAATTTAAAGGCGCGAGTAAGAATGTCTGTTTTGTATATGCAGGCGAATGAATTAGGTGGGTTAGTAGTGGGAACGGGTAACAGAACTGAATTCGAGTTAGGTTACTTTACTAAGTATGGTGATGGGGGAGTAGATCTTGCACCGTTAGCTCATTTATATAAAACCCAGGTGTGGGAGTTGGCCAAACAATTGGGTGTACCCGAGCAGATTATCTCCAAAGCCCCATCGGCTGGTTTATGGTCTGGCCAAACAGATGAAACAGAATTAGGTATGACTTATCAAATGGCCGATAGCGTCTTAAAAGATAAAGATTATTCTAATCTAACTGTTGTAGAGAAAATAAAGCAATTACAAAAATCTGCCCAACATAAATTAGTTCTACCACCACATTTATAATATTATGACATCATTATTTATTGGACGATTCCAACCTTTACATCTTGGTCACTTATCTGTCTTGAAAAAATTTTCCGGTACCATACTAGTGGGAATTGGTAGCAGTCAATACGCGCGTACGACTAATAATCCATTGTCTTTTGCCGAACGGAAACAGTGCCTTGAAATTGTTTTACCCGGTATCCCTGTTATTGCCATACCGGATATTCATGATGATGCCCATTGGGTTGATCATGTTAAGAAAACCGTGTATGCTGCTTACCCAAGTGGTTTCGATCAAGTAATTAGTGGCAATCGGTTGGTACAACTCTTATTTAGAAAGCAGGGCATTCCTGTGTTGGATCCAGCCGTGAGTGTGTCCATTGACGGTACAGTGATTCGACGATTGATCAAGCAACATAACGATATTTGGAAACATTATGTCCCATCAAGCATCCAACCAATCATCGAACCAGTCATTGCTGGAACGGGTATTGCAGCTTAAACAAGAGCGCCGGGCAATTATTTTAGCGCATAATTATCAATTGCCGGAAATTTATGATGCGGCCGATTTTATTGGTGATTCGCTTGAATTATCACGGCAAGCTGCCACCACCACGGCTGCAACAATTGTATTTTGTGGAGTGCATTTTATGGCCGAAACCGCCAAAATTTTGGCTCCAGAAAAAACCGTGTTGTTGCCAGATTTAGCGGCCGGTTGTTCTTTGGCCGATTCGATCACTGCCGATCAATTAGTGCAGTGGAAAAGTGAACATCCCAAAGCTAAAGTTGTTATGTATGTTAACACCACTGCAGCAGTTAAAGCCTTATCGGATTATTGTTGTACGTCATCTAACGCAGTTAAAATTGTGCGAAGTATTCCAGCCGATCAAGAAATATTATTTGGTCCAGATATGTTTTTAGGGGCTTACATTCAACGCATCACCAAGCGAAACAATTTACATATCTGGCCAGGCGAGTGTCATGTTCACGCCGGCTTTCGAGCGGAACATTTAAAAACCTTACAAGCTAAGCATCCTCAGGCTGAAATTTTATTACATCCAGAATGTGGCTGTATCAGTCAATGTTTATATATGATGAATCAAGCACAATTAACCTCAGCCAAAGTCTTATCTACTAGCGGCATGATCAAAGAAGTAACACAATCTCCGGCTAAAGAATTTATTATCGGCACAGAAGTTGGTATTATTGAACGCATGAAGCGAGCCGCGCCACAAAAAACTTATATCCCACTAAAAGACACGGCTATCTGTGAATACATGAAAAAGATCACCCTGCAAAAAGTTTATGATAGTTTACTGTACAATCAATTTGCTATCACTATACCCAATGACATCCAACAAAAAGCCAAACTAGCTATTGATCGTATGATTGCCCTATGAACATTAGTAGCTACTACGATCGCAGTAGTGAATTAACAATGACGCACCCGTGGTATCGTGAGCAAGTCGAACGCTATATAGCTGGAGCGCTCGCCAGTGATGCCTACTATGATAATACTTCTAAAAAATTGATTTCCCGTAACCAACAGTGTCAGGCGCAAATTATTCAAAAACAACCGGGTGTTATAGCCGGTTTAGATGAGGTTATTTGGCTATTAAAACGTGAAAATATTTCAGTAACTTTAGGTAAAAAAGCCGTGCTTTTAAAATTATCAGGTAATGCTAGAAGTATCTTAAGATGTGAACGGACAGTTTTGAACACTTTACAACGCTTATCTGGTATTGCCACACTGACTAAACAATGTGTGCAAATGGTGCAGGACAAAGTAAAAATTGCCGCCACCCGCAAAACGGCTTGGGGTGGCTTAGATAAAAAAGCGGTCAGTTTAGGAGGCGGCTTAACTCATCGCCTGCACTTAGGTGATGGTATCATGGTAAAAGATAACCATTTAGCCTTACTCGACCATGCCAGTCTAAAAAAGGCTAATTTCGGTAAACAATTGTGTGAATTAGAAATAGACTCAATTGCTCAATTAAAACGGGCGGTTGTGCAATATCCACAATTTCAAATCTTATTATTAGATAATTTCTCACCCAATAAATTGCTCTATGCCGTACACTGGCTAGCCAAACATAAACTTCGTAATAAATATATTCTTGAAGCATCTGGTAATATTAACCTGACAAATATAAAGATCTATGCTAAAACTGGTGTTGATGTTATTTCAATGGGTTTTCTCACCCATTCAGTTAAAGCCTTAGATATTTCTTTAGACATTATTCCATGAAGCGAGAGGTAATTATTATTGGTAGTGGTGTGGCTGGTTTGTATTGCGCCTTACATTGCGCTGAACATAGTCATGTCACTTTGATTACAAAAAATAAAATTATCGAAAGTAGTTCTAGTTATGCCCAAGGTGGTATCGCCGCTGTGTTTGATCCGCAAGACAACTTTAGTAAACATATTGCAGACACTCTTAAAGCCGGGTCTTATCATAATGTAAAAAAATCTGTCGAGTTATTAGTTAATGAAGCACCGGCTCAGATTAAAGAGCTAATCAAATTGGGAGTGGCTTTTAATAAGTCACAAGGCCAGTTGGATTTAGGGCGAGAAGGTGGACACAGTTATCGGCGCATTGTCCATGCTACCGATATGACCGGAAAAATTGTTGAGCAAGCCTTAATTGCTGCTGTAAAAAAACATCACGCTATTGCAATTCATGAATGGGAGTTTGCGCTAGATGTAATTAAAAAAAATAATCGAGTAATTGGCGTGCAAACCAATAAAAACCATTATTTCGCTGATGCTGTCGTGCTGGCTACTGGTGGCGCCGGTCAAATTTATCCCTACACCTCCAACCCTAGTGTCGTAACCGGAGATGGCATGGCGATGGCTATTCGCGCCGGTGCTAAAATGTCTGATTTAGAGTTTGTGCAGTTTCATCCCACGGCTTATTATCTACCTGGCCAACAACCCTTTTTACTCTCAGAAGCCTTGCGGGGTGAAGGTGCTCATTTAGTAAATCACCTCGGCCAAAGATTCGTCGCTGAATTAAAGCCGCGTGATTACGTCAGCCGAGCAGTATTTCGGCAACAACGCCAGGGTTTGGTCTATCTAGATTTCCGCCATGAAACTAAAGCCTTTCTCAAACAACGCTTTCCTGGAATATACAAAGCCTTAGCCAAAGATAATTTTCATTTAGAAAAAGATTTAATTCCAATTACACCGGTCGCTCATTACATGTGCGGTGGTGTTGTTACCGACACAGCCGGTCGAACCTCTTTGCCGGGTTTATATGCCATCGGTGAAGTCGCCAGAACCGGTGTGCAAGGCGCTAACCGGCTGGCCAGTAACTCTTTACTGGAGTGTTTGGTATTTGCTACTCGAGCCGCGAAAAATATTATATCTATCACTCCGACCAAAAAACACAAAAATATTCCTAATCATAATCATGCTGTTAAAATATTCAATAATAATTCAGATACTTTAATTGGTTTAAAACAACAATTACAGAATATCATGTGGGAAGCGGGCGGTATTGTGCGCACAAAGGCTGGCTTAGCCTCCGGCTTGGCCGCCATGCAGATTTTGAAAAAAACCATTAAACAGGAAGGTTCGCCAGAGTTATACAACATGGCCACGGTGGGGGAACAGATTTTACAGGCGGCCTTGCAGCGAACCAAGAGCTTGGGTTGCCATTTTAGAGTAAATTAGTTATCCTATCGGCACATCATGAATATTAGTCAATATGATTGGACTTTTTAAAAAAATTATCACAACAAAACCTACTGTTATTTCGGCACCAAACACTGTGGCTGAGCCAGATTTATTGGTTGTTGGCGAGGCCATAAATGAGCGTGTCAAAAAATTATTTCACGGTTCTTTAGCGATCAGACAAATTGATGCTGGGTCTGATAATGCCTGCGAACAAGAACTGGTGGCTCTCACTAATAGTTATTATGATGTGGAACGGTTTGGTATCCACTTTGTCGCCTCACCGAAACACGCCGACCTGCTCTTGATAACTGGGCCGGTGACGCGTAATATGGTCAAGGCTTTACGGCACGCTTACGCCGTGACACCTGACCCTAAGATAGTTGTAGCGGTGGGGGACGATGCTATTAATGGCGGCATTTATCGCGGATCATACGCCAGCGCTGACGGTGTGAACGATGTGATCCCAGTTAACTATTGCATCCCAGGGGATCCACCGTCGCCGCTCACCATTCTAACTCATTTACTCCGGATTCTTAATTAATCATCATGTTAAGTTTTATTTCATCTCCCACTGGTTTCATTATTTTACTGGCATTTTATGTCTGCGGTGCACTCGGGTCTTTAGTCTGCCAAAAAAATAATAATCTAGCCAATGGTTGGCAAAATGGTTGGGGAATTTTGGCGGCCGGTTGGGGAATTCTTTTTGCGATTGGTGCATTTAATAAAAGTCAGGCAGTGGTTTTAACCGCACAGTCGAGTTTGTTTCCATTGCTCTCAGCCTCATTTCACATTGATAAACTAGCGGCTTTCTTCATATTCATCATCTCTTTAATTGCGTTGTTTTGTTCAATTTACGGTCTGGGCTACATCAAACACTATTATAGTAAATATAACCTTGGATCTTTAGGATTCTTTTATCACCTTTTCATTGTTGGCATGATTTTGGTTGTGTCATCGAGCCAAGCCTTGTTCTTTTTGATGGCCTGGGAAATTATGTCCATCGCCTCATATTTTCTTGTGGTATATGATCGCAACGAACCGGGCAATATTAAAGCCGGTTTTATTTACTTGGTCATGACACACGTTGGGACGGTTTTTATCATTCTGGCTTTTTTATTAATGTACAAATTTACCGGTTCATTTGATTTTAGTACGATCAAATCTGGTGTAACTATGATCCCGGCGGTATATAAAGATATCATCTTTGTCTGCGCGTTAATCGGTTTTGGAACGAAAGCCGGCATTATTCCTTTTCATATCTGGTTACCTAGCGCCCATCCCGCCGCACCGTCGCATGTTTCCGCACTAATGTCCGGCGTCATGATCAAAACTGGTATCTACATGATGGTGCGGTTATTTCTGGATGTACTTATGCCGATTCCGGCCTGGTGGGGAATAACCATTCTCATAGTTGGGTCAGCCTCAGCCGTACTGGGTGTTTTATATGCGCTCACTGAGCATGATTTAAAGAAGTTGCTGGCTTATCACAGTATTGAAAATATTGGGATTATTTTACTCGGACTAGGTAGTGCCATGTTTTTTTCTTCTACCAACCATCTCGCCTTGGCAGTGCTGGCCTTAGTGGCAGCGTTGTTTCATACTTTAAATCATGCCACATTTAAATCTTTACTGTTTCTTAGTGCCGGATCGGTGATTAATCAAACGCACACGCGCAACATGGAAAAATATGGCGGGCTGATAAAGTTTATGCCGCAAACAGCTGTTTATTTTCTGATTGGATCAATGGCCATTTCAGCTTTGCCGCCATTTAATGGTTTTTTCAGTGAGTGGTTAACCTATCAAGCCTTACTGCAAGGCATGGGCACAGCCGATGTTTTTGTAAAATCATTGTTTGTTTTAGCCGCCGGTGCACTGGCTTTAACTGGTGGTCTGGCTCTGGCCTGCTTTGTTAAAGCCTTTGGCGCAACTTTCTTAGCGCGACCGCGTAGTTCAGCAGTAAGCCAGGCGAAAGAATCAACTTGGCCACTAAAGTTGGGCATGGGTGCGCTGGCTGTACTGTGTTTATTGTTTGGAGTATTTTCCAATAATATTATGTTACTTTTAAATAAAATCAGTCATGAAATTTTTGTTATACAAAAACTACCAGTTGATAAACTAGCCATCAATTTAAACACTGTCTCTGGGCCAGCTATTTTGCTTAGTTTAGTGCTGGCACTACTGGTGGTTTGGTTAATTATCCAAAAGTTAATTTATAAAAAACAAACTACAACAATTGGTGACACTTGGAATTGTGGTACAGATCCCACTGCCCGGATGGAAATTACGGCCACCGGTTTTGCCAGGTCAATCGTGCAAATATTTTCCTTCAGCACACCAACCATCTACCAAACATATTTTTATCAGCCACTCTATCACGTGGTCGTTAATATTTCACGGCGTGCTAAAACGATTCAAAGTGGTAATATCAATGTTTATGTGTTATATATCCTAATTGCTATCACAATAATTTTATGCTGGTCATTAGTTGGTTAATTCAATTACTCTTCATACCGCTATTATCTCCGTTAGCTTTGGGTATTATTAAAAAGATAAAAGCCAAATTACAGGGTCGTACTGGTGCCAGTATTTTTCAAATGTATCGCGATATTTGGAAGTTACTACATAAAGATGAAATTATTAGTCGTGAGGCGTCTTGGATTTTTCGGTTTGCACCATTTATTATTTTCTCCAGCACACTGGTAATTGGTGTTAGCATCCCATTATTCGCCGCTTTCTTAAGTAACCCATATTCCGGTGATTTACTGGTCGTGATCTACATGTTGGCGCTTGGGACGTTTTTTCTAGCCTTGGCTGGGATGGATACGGGGAGCGGGTTTGGTGGCTTTGGTTCAAGCCGGGAAATGACAGTTTTTGCTTTGGCTGAAGCCGGTTGTTTAACTGCCCTGTTCACAATTTCTTTAATCACCGGCACAACTAATTTATTTGCTATGTCCAACTCTGCCGCGTTATTGTCCGGCCACTTTTTTCTGCCGATAATATTTGCCCTGGCCAGCTATTTTATAGTGCTATTAGCAGAGACGGGTCGCTACCCATTTGATAATCCGGCGACTCATTTGGAATTGACTATGATTCACGAAGCGATGATTCTTGAATATTCCGGCAAAAGACTGGCCTTAATGGAATGGGCTGCGGCGAACAAATTCATGATTCTAGCGGCGTTAGGGGCTAATTTATTCTTTCCCTATGGCATTGCTCAGCAAACCAGCGGGTTAGCCATTATATTCGGAATTATTGTACTGCTGTTAAAAGTATTTGGGGTTTGTTTGGTTATTGCAATTATTGAATCAACCATTGCTAAATATAGATTTTTTCAATTACCCAATTTGCTGATTACGTCTTTCATCTTGAGTGCGATCGCCATTAGTTTATTACAACTGGTATGAGTATATTTGTTTTACAAGTTTTACTGGGAATAATGTTTTTAACCATTATTTCCTTACACCTAATTGAGACAAATTTTGGCACAGTAATAGCTTACGTGATTCAATCGGTCATTATTACACTACTGCTCCTTAATTCATTTTTTGAAACCAATAATTTTTCTTTACTCATTGTCGTGTTATTAACCCTGATCGTTAAAGTTATTTTGGCGACCGTCTTTTTTACCGGTCTAATCAAACGACTCAGTCTAAACTTTTCCGTCAGCAACTATTTAAGCATGCCACTGACATTGATTGTCATTGCCGTAATAACGCTGCTGGCACATTCCAATTATTTATCGGCTCTGACGAATATTATTCCGGCGCAGCATAGTTTATTAGCGTTATCCTTGGCCGCTATTTTTATGGCGATGTTTTTAATCGTTAATCGGAAAGATGCTTTATTTCAGGCCATTGGTGTATTATCTCTGGAAAATGGCATTGTCGCTTTTGCTATTTTTGCCGGCCTAGAACAATCGCCGGTCCTGCAAATCGGCATTATTTTTGATATTCTGATCTGGCTGGTTATTGCCACTGTTTTTATAAGAATGATTTATCAACATTTTGGATCACTCGATACCAGTTTAATGAAACACTTAAAAGATTAATTATGGCCATACTCATTATTCTAGTAGCCTTAGCCGGAGCCGCGTTAATTACTGTATTAGCGACTGACCGCCGTCTCATTGAAGGCGCTACACTACTCGCCGCCGTTATGGCTCTCGTCGAAGCTGTTATCGTGTCACAAACGGTGGCCGCTCTAGGCAGTTATGATGCCTTGACATTTTTTTCAGTTGATAGTTTGGGCGCCCTACTGCTGTTGATTATTGCCTGTATTAGTTTGGCGACCGTGGCTTATTCTATTCCGTACCTCAGAACGGAAACTGCTAAAAATATTATTAGTTATAAGCAGGTGCAACACTACTATTTATTACTCAATCTCTTTATGATGGCGATGTTCTTAGCGGTATCGTCGAGTAGTCCAATTTTTACTTGGATCTCAATTGAAGCAACTACCTTAGCCACGGCATTTTTGATTAGTTTTTATAACAAACCGACCGCTACCGAAGCCGCCTGGAAATATCTGATTATTAATTCTATTGGATTATTATTAGGCTTCTTCGGCACCTTATTATATTTCACGTCGATCGAGGCAAACCTGACTAGTGGGTTTATCAGTTGGCAAGGTTTGGCAATAGCCGCCACACACCTTGATCCGGTGATCGCACGCATCGCTTTTATTTTTGTCTTAGTTGGCTATGGCACAAAAGTTGGTCTTGCTCCCATGCATACCTGGTTACCGGATGCCCATAGCAAAGCCCCCGTACCAATTTCGGCACTGCTCTCGGGTGTTTTGTTGAATGTCGCTTTGATGGCGGTATTAAGATTTAAGTTAATTACCGACCTGGTGATTGGACCGGATTTTACCGGACACCTATTTTTATTATTTGGTGGTGTTTCAATTTTGTTTGCCGCACTGATTATTTTTACGCAAAAAAATTACAAACGTTTGTTAGCCTATTCCAGTGTTGAGAATATGGGAATTATATTGCTCGGCTTTGGTCTGGGTGGCTTAGGCGCACTGGCGGCGGTTTTTCACATGATGTACCACGCGTTTATTAAATCGGCTTTATTTCTAGCCTCTGGTACAATATTTTTAAATTATAGTTCTACCAAAATTGCCAATGTTAAGGGCGTTTTGACTGCCATTCCAATTACGGGTGGGCTATTTTTGGCTGGTTTTTTTGCCATTACTGGGGCACCACCCGTTGGTATTTTTCTAACCAAATTATCCATTCTTGCTATCGGCATCAAAACCTATCCAGTCAGTACCGTCCTGGTCTTGTTGCTCATGGCCGTTTTATTTATTGGCTTTTTAAAACACACCTCCGCGATGATGTTCGGTGAAAAACCAACTCAACTAGTAGCTACCAAAGAAAGTGTCTGGCTGATTCTACCACCGCTAGCACTGCTCGTTATAGTGTTATATTTGGGTTTTTGGCTGCCACCCTTTTTACAGATTTTAATCAATAATGTTGCGGTACAATACTAATATGATGCCGACAGAAATAATTAATGTTACACCTGAAAAATTACTAAATGTTGTAACAGAATTGATTACAGTTAAGCATCTAAGTTTGAAATTGATCACTGCCTCTGATGATAAAATCTGGTATGTATTTGGGGAGGTAATTTTGTGTCTGTCCATAGCTGATAACCAACATTTTCCGTCTTTATCCAAACTGCTACCCGCCGCCAGTTATTACGAAAGGAAGCTTTTAACCTTTTTTGGTCTTAAGGCCGATGGCCTGGCCGATCAACGACAACTTATTCTCCACGACAATTGGCCAACCGATAAATTCCCATTACGTAAGGATTTTAATTGGCAGACACGACCAGATAATGTTACTGCTGGACAATATGAATTTACCACGCTCCCAGAAGAGGGGATATACGAAATTCCCGTAGGCCCCATTCATGCTGGAATTATCGAACCGGGTCATTTTCGTTTTAGTGTTATGGGAGAAGCCATCAGGCTGCTTGAACCAAAGTTGGGTTACACTCATAAAGGCAGTGAAAAATTATTTGAACAATTGCCGCTTGATAAAACAATTAGCTTAGCTGAGAAAATTTCCGGAGATAGTTCTTTTAGTCATGCCTTGGCCTATTGTTTAGCACTCGAACAACTATCTGATACTACACCTCCAAATCGTGCCAATTACTTACGTGTGATCTATGCTGAACTTGAAAGACTAGCCAATCATTTCGGTGATATTGGTGCCATCATGTTGGATACTGGCTACAATTTTGGTGGAGCACATGGCGCCAGACTGCGGGAAAGAATTATGCAAATCAATCAGCGCTTAACCGGTAACCGGTTTTTACGCGGAGTTAATATTTGCGGCGGTGTCACACAAGATATTACTAGTGCTGCCGCAAAACTTTTGCGTGTTGAGTTGGTTGACATTAAACAAGATTTTATGGAAGTATTGGCCATTGCTAAAGGTAGTGGCACACTGCTTAATCGTCTCACTGGAACTGGTAAAATTACACAGGAGATTGTATTGCGCTGCGGAGCAACCGGTGTGGCTGCTAAAGCCACTGGTATTGCGCATGATGTGCGGATTGATTTTCCTTACGCGGCTTATACAGAAATTAAGTTACCCACCATTGCTACCGAGCAAAGTGGTGATGTCTATGCCAGATTTTACGTTCGTGTTAAAGAAGTATTTACAGCACTTGAATTAATTGACCAGGCTTTAAAAGCATTACCAACTGGGTCAATCAAACAAAAAGTAGGAGCATTAAAAAACAATTCCGTGGCCACAGCGCTAGTGGAGGGTTGGAGAGGCGAAATACTCTATTTTGTAACCACTGATAAAACTGGTACCCTCTCCCGAGTGGCACCACAGGATCCATCCTTCATTAACTGGACACTATTAAGTCACGCCGGCTTGCATAACATGGTGCCCGATTTCCCCCTCATCAACAAAAGCTTCAATTTATCGTACACCGGATACGATCTATAATTAAATGATACTTAAGTTAAGTTGCCATATTAATATAAATTAGGTAATCTGACCTCAGGTTTCCGCGGGTTTAGATGTAGGCGGGGTATGGCCCAATTGGTAGGGCGCACGATTCGGGTTCGTGAGGTTCCGAGTTCGAGTCTCGGTACCCCGACAATATGAAAAATCATTTATAATAAAAAAATATGAAAAAAATTCTCATCGTTGAGGATGAAGCGCCTTTGGCAAAAGTATTAAATATTCAGTTTCAGAATGCTAAACTTGACGTCACTATGGCCAAAGATGGCATTGACGCATTAGAAAAATTAAAACTCAATAAACCTGATTTAATATTATTAGATCTATGGTTACCAAAAATGAATGGTTTTTCTTTTTTAGAGAAAATTAAACAGACCGATGCTTATAAGAAAATTCCGGTGATAATATTTTCTAATCTGTCTGAGAAATCTGATATTACCAGGGGTTTAGCACTGGGAGCAGAGGAATATATTGAAAAATTATCTATCACATTAGAAGACTTAGTTAAACGGGTGCAACACCATTTGAAATAGGAATGCTGACCTTCAATCCATCTTTGTTTTTTCGTTACGCTACCTGTCCACATTGGATCTGGCGTGATCTGTATGGTGATCAATCCAAAAAGGGTGACATGCCTGAACTGGCCGCTAAATTATTAGAGCAGGGCGTGCTGCATGAAGATGACTACATTAAAGGTTTAGCAATAACATCAGTTGCGACTCAATTAGGTGAAGCTGGTTATATTGAAACTGACCGGCTGATGCGGGCCGGAACACCACTGATTTATCAAGGTTCAATTCGAGCTGTGCTAAAAGGAGTATGCTATCAAGGACGGCCAGATTTGCTTGAAAAATTACCTGGTAAATCAAAGTTTGGTGATTATTATTACCGGCCAGTGGATATAAAAAATTCTAAACGAGTCAAACCAACTCACTGGTTGCAACTTACCCTATATGCTTTGATTTTAAAGCAAATCCAAGGTGTGTTTCCGCAAGACTGTGAAATTATCAATAGTGAGTATCAGCGAGTACCAATTGAACTTAGTGAAATGCATCGAGTAAAAACCTGGAAAAAGATTAAAGAAATACTGGCCATCTTAGAAGGCAAAAAACCGCCGTTAAAATTAGTCAGCACCTGTAAACAAAATCCCTGGTTTAAAGAATGTATTCGTGAAGCCGAAGCGGTCGATGATATTGCTTTGATCTATAAACTAGATTCTCGCGCTCTGACCGCTTTTCGCACGCTGGGTATTAAAACTGTGCATGATGCTGCCAAGATTGATCTGGCCAGTTTACCGATCATCCCTTTCACAAGCGCAGACAGTTTGAAGCGAATAAAGTTACAAGCCCAAGCTTTGATCAATCATGATATTTATTGGCTGCAAAAACCAATTATCCCTGAAGCACCACTCAAAATCTATTTTGATATTGAAGGTGACCCTTTATTGCAAGTGCAATACTTGTTTGGTTTTTGGATAGTGGATGGTAAAAAACCGGGTCGATATGTCTATTTTATTGCCGAACAACCAGAAGATGAAGCTCACTTGTGGCAGGAATTTATAGATTGGATAAGAACATTACCCATTAACGGGTATAAAGTTTATCACTTTGCCGATTATGAACGCTCGCGTGTTTTGGGTATGGCCAAAACCTACGGTGGTGAAGATATCGTGGCACCATTTGTTGAAAATTTCATTGATCTGTGTAAAACCGTTCAAGAGTCAGTGATCTTCCCATTGTATTTTTATTCTATTAAAGATATAGCCAAATCAAAATTCTTAAACTATAAATGGCGTCATCCTAAGGCCGGTGGAGCGCAAAGTATTTTTTGGTACGAAAAATGGCTAGAAACCAAAGATAAACAAGTTTTGCAAGACATTATCGATTATAATGAAGATGATGTGATTGCCACTGAATACTTACATCGTTGGTTAAGTAATGCTACAGGCCTTAAGCGATTCTGAAGCTAGTAAAGAATAATTGACCGGTAATGTGATTTGTGGCAAACTAGCCTAGATATGGAGCAAACATACGAGGCGGTTATTGGGCTGGAGATACACGTTCAGCTAAACACTAAGTCGAAAATGTTTTCGGCTGATTCTAACGCTGATTCGTTAGAACCGAATGTATTTGTTAATCCCACCTCGTTGGCTCATCCTGGTACTTTGCCAGTGTTAAATGCCACCGCCGTTGATATGGGCATATTGGCGGGGTTAGCCCTTAATTGTAAAATTGCTGAATTTACCAAATTTGACCGTAAACAATATTTCTACCCTGATCTACCTAAGGGATATCAGATTTCCCAACACGATTTACCGCTCTGCAGTAATGGAAAATTGGTGATTTATCCAGATGATGCCACACCTTTAGAAATAGGCATTGAACGGATCCATTTAGAGGAAGATGCGGCTAAAAATGTTCATACTGCCACCGCCACGATGGTAGATTTTAACCGCGCTGGCTGCCCACTGATTGAAATCGTGACCCGTCCGGATTTACGTACACCAAAGCAGGCGCGCATTTTCTTACAAGAGTTACAAATGTTAGTGCGTTATTTAGGTATCTCTGATGCCGATATGGAAAAGGGGCACATGCGCATGGATGTAAATATTTCATTGCGTCCAGTTGGGGATACTGCTTTGTGTCCCAGAACGGAAATTAAAAACATGAATTCGTTTAAAGCGGCCGAGCAGGCCTTAATTTATGAAATAACCGAACAAACCAAGTTGTGGGAAAACCAGCAAGCGCCTGAGCAACAACGCACTTGTGGCTGGGAAGATACCACCGGTAAAACTGTTGAGTTACGCAGCAAGGAGGAAGCCGCTGATTATCGTTATTTTCCTGAGCCAGACATACCGCCTTTACACATTACTCAAGATCAAATCAATGCTATCTTTAAAAAGATTCCAGAATTACCCTTAGAAAGACGGGCGCGATTTCGTGAAGAATATTTTTTATCGTATTATGATGCTAAGGTTTTAACGGCCGATCCACGCGTCGCGGAATATTATGAAAATACGGTCTCTGAATTACGCTCCTGGTTAAGCTCGATCGAT
>Ga0172379_10000995_pt1 | contig 61747 bp, 52 predicted proteins | sample GrowelOW334metaG_FD_119756 | JGI IMG/M metagenome (GOLD analysis project Ga0172379, IMG submission 119756) | Groundwater microbial communities from an aquifer near a municipal landfill in Southern Ontario, Canada - Groundwater well OW334 metaG | ecosystem: Environmental > Aquatic > Deep... | reverse complement strand
CACCTCACGGGTGAAAAGTTGACGCTTTTCACCTCCGCTCTTCCGGAGCGGTCCTTACGACGGGACGTGAGGCAATTTTATTAGTTTTGAGCCTGTAACGGCAATCTTATCCGAGAATCCGGGGTAGTTCTCCGCCTTGCTTTGCTTACGGGTTATATATTTAAATATCCTCACGATCTATGTACGAAAAACACTGGAAGCTGAAGAAACTGCCTTTTGAAAACACTCCCGATACGGAATTTTTTTTCGAGTCGGAAAAGCACGAAGAAGCCTTCTCCCGGCTCTCCTATGTTATAGAAGAAAAAAAATCCTGCGCCGTCCTCACAGGAGCCTACGGTACGGGCAAAACCCTTATCCTAAGGGCCCTGGAAAGCGAATTCAAGAAGAAAGGCGTGGTTTTTTCTTTCGTCAACAATCCCCGGCTGGACGATCTGGGCCTGCTTAAGATGATCCTGCACAATTTCACCGGCTACAATGTGCCGGCGCGCAAGGAAGATGTGCTCATGGGGCTGGAAAAATTCCTGCGCGACACCTACCAGGACGGCAAACATGTGGTGGTGGTCATAGACGAGGCCCAGCTTATCGACGACGCCAGCGTTTTTGAGGAACTGCGCCTGCTGCTTAATTTCCAGACGGAAACCCGGTTCCTGGCGACCCTGCTTCTCAGCGGGCAGCCGGAGCTAAAAGGCAGGCTGGATTCCAACAAGCAGTTCAGCCAGCGCGTCGTTCTCAGCTATAATCTCGCGCCGCTGGATTTTGAAGAAACGAAAAAATATATCCTGCACCGTCTTAATATCTCCGGCGTGGCCGAACGGGTGTTCGACGACGCCGCGATGGACCTTCTTTACAAACGGTCGGGCGGCATTCCGCGGTGGATCAACAACATCGCCAACATGAGCATGCTCACCGCTTTTTCAAAAAACGAACAGATCATAGGCGCGGAAACCGTCTCCGAGGCCATCGAAAGCAGTAAATAGGGTAAAGGAATTAGAGAATCGGAAGACCGGCAGCGGCTCTTGAATAGCCTGGTGGAGAAGATTGAATTCTTTTACGCGGCTGTCGGCGCGCGAGTAAGAATTAGTATGCTGTAACGCGAATGGGGGGCCGATGAGAACATCGGGAAATCAAAAAATAATAAGTCAATTGGAACGATAAAATGAAACTATTTTGCGTGGTGTTTGTTGCTTTGTTTATATGCCGATTTTGTTTGGCGGAACAATATACGACGGCAAATTTGACATCCAGAGCCTTTAGGCAGCATCTGCCTAGGCATTTTAAAAAAGCCGTAAGAAAAGACGGAAGGCCGGATAGGACAGATATAAAGCCCATTATCCCGGTAGGCGGCATAATGACCGGATTTGTAATAATTTATGGGCATGTTGTAAAACCGCCGTATCAGATACGCACAGAGAACGGTCGGACCTTTATAAACAATGTACCCGTCGGACCCGGAACTACCGAAAAAGATATTATTTCCGGGCAGGCGAGGAATTTGCTGGAAGAAGCCAATAAAATGTTCTGTGAGCGCGGGAAGAACGGAGGCTATAGTTCTTCCGCCGGAGAGATACTGGCCCTGTTCAAAAAATCCACTGATACCGTAATAAGCGCCAAATGGGATAAAGGCGGCGTTCCACCAAAAGGCATCCTTCTGGTTCACTGGAGAGGCAATATTAGGTCCCCATCGGTTAGTTTCAGTGCGGCAGCGTGCGGAACACCTGGATTTTCCGGCAAAGGCATGAAACCGATAGCTGACAAACAGCGCCAGACCCCGGAATTGTATTCAAAATCGTTGCAGAAAAATTTGGAAGATGCCAAGGTGTTGTGGTTTGGTTCTGACGGTCGTAACGCGATACTACCCCCCGGCACAAAAGCTGAACTAAATAAAATCATGAGTGATGAGCGCCTGGGCAGGAAAGAACTGATGGAAAAGTTGGAAAATCTGGGCTTTAATCACCGTGCAGTATTGGAGATAATAAGGAATTATGAACCTGTATAACGGGTCCCGAGTGTGGTTGAATTCTGTTCCCCGCAAGAGTTGTAAAAGTTCAGGTTGCTTTGCCGGGCGGCGCATGGTGTGGGTTTCGTCCCCTGCGAGCCAGCAGCAGCAATTCGCAAAAAATAACAGTCCTTGCTAATGTTTGCTTCGGCCATGTTTTCGAATCTGGAAAATTGCGGATTTACGACGGTGACCTTGAAAAGGATGGTGATCTGTTCGTAAAGATAGTAAAACCTTGACTGATAAGAATTTTAAATTAAAAGTCTGCCGCGATATTGCAAATTGCTTAAAACATCTTAAGCCGGATAGGGCGGCTGTGAGCGATCAGTTGGGACTCCATAGTGAGTATGATCATTTTAGAGGGAAGAATGGAGAAGGCTGTGAGGTTTTGTCCATTGCGGTTTATGGGGTTCATAACCAAAATGAAAGACTTCATGAAAATGTGGTGTCATTAGCAGAAAAAATGATGGGGCTTTGGGGAAATTGCCTCCGTGAGCGACATCTTGCCTCATAATATCAATGGGGGGAGTCGGGGGTGTCACGGACTAATTGACTAGCTAATTTTGAAGGCGATATATCTCTAGACATGGAAGGATAGATATAGCGGGCACTTATACCATGTGATCGTTAGCGGCAATGAGCGCAGTGCTATCTTTCTTAAAAAAGAAGATTATGATGACTTTGTCCTGCGTTTTAAGACAAGCGTGGAAAAGTATTCAGACTTGAAGACATTTGGTCAGGATGGCGCTTGCACTTTGGATGTCATCGTCTAGGATTGGGCCAAGAATACCAATGGCACTTCGGTGGGTTTTAACATAGCGGACCCCCATTTTCTCGTCGAGGGCGAAAAGTTGATGTTGGCAAAAATTTTGCAGAAAACTTGCTAAAATCGGCCAGTTTTGGGTTTTATCATAGACCGTACATTTCGGGAAAAAGGTGGCAAAGAAACCGGAAATTGCATAAAAAAAGAAGGGGATGTGAATAAATCTGAATATTGGATTCCTGGCGGTGATGGGAGTTTACACAATCCACCGGCGGCCATTATCAATCCGGAAGATCGATGGAGGATTCATTGGGTAGCGCTTAATAGATGGTGTGCCCGGCTGGTTCAGGCCACCAAAGCTGACAATGAAATTTCTGAAGACTATTTGGATTATGCGCACGTATTTCTTATGTTATGTTGGCATTTAGGGGATTGGCTTATTGCCTGCAATCGAATGACACGTCAAGAATTGAAAGACTTGACCGAGAGAAATTTTGAATTAAAGGTTTGTAGGGATATCGCAAACGGTCTAAAACATCTTCAATTGGATCGAGCCTCGGTAAATGGCAAATTGGGATTATATCGCGCCTACGATCATTTCGGGGGAGAGGATGGTAAGGGATGTGAGATTTTGGCGGTTTCTGTTTACGGAATTCGCAATCAGAAAGAGAAGATCAATGCAGATATGCTTTCGCTCGCGGAAAAACTGATGACGTTGTGGAAAAATTGGTTAAGTGAAAGGCGACTCATCCCATACGGTCAGCCCGTGGAAGGGGCACATAATGGATAATACAGTTTTGGTGGCCGTGATAACGGTATCTGGGAGTATGATTTGTGCAGCCATAACTTTTTATTTGACAAAAAGGCATCAGTTCAGCCTGGAATGGCGACATGAGAAGTTGAATCACTACAAAGTGCTACTTTCATCACTTTCTGATTTGGCTGTTGATGGGACCGATAAGCTAAAAGCAAACAAGGAATTTTCCCTGGCGGTCAATACTATTGGTCTTGTTGCCCCGCAATATGTGATTACTGCTCTTATGAATTATCATGACGAGGTTAAATTTTCGAACAAGAACAGAACACCAGAGTCGCATGACCAATTACTTAAAGAGCTTCTTCTTGCAATTCGAAAAGACATTGGGCTTTCTGAAAAAGATAATGCTGAGACTTTCAATTTCCATCTTATGGGCTCCGCGCCAAAAGACCCTAAGGAGAGGCCTGTTGGGCGTTAAATTGACTTGATGCGAAAGAATGTAAGGTTTCGTGTTGTCAATAAGATGAGGTAGTGACGGGAAAGGCATGTTCTGAAAGGGGCATGAATTCCTGTTCGGGTTTCTGGAAATAAAATTTATGGATATAGCACCCGCCACTACGGCATCGGCGGGTTATCCGTGGGCAGGAACATCTAAGGCGGATAAAAAGTCTGAAAGTCTGGTATAGTCTGGTTTGGTCTGGCTGGCGCAGGAGGGCAAGATTGTGTTTGAAAAATATACGCAATCGGCCTCTAAAGTCTGAAAGTCTGCCAATTTCGGGTGAAGGCTATGCGTGTGTGATGAAGAGGCACAGGTCAAAGTTTGAAACTTGGCTATTGTTGGACGTGCTTGGCCTGTGGGTAGAAACTCGGATTGTGTTTGAAAAATATAGACAATCCGACTCAAAAGTTTGAAAGTTGGGTGTTTTCAAGAGAGGTGCGCGGGTGCGCGGTGGGGGAACGAAAAGGAGAGGTTTCTATGCGAACTATGAAATTTGGTGCGATCTATATGATGGCGGTGATTCTCTGCCTGGCTGGTGCGGGGTGGGCGCAGGGGCAGGGGGAACGCAGCGACACCACAACGATGAAAGCGAGCAGTATAACAGCAACTGCTGTAAGGATAACTACAAATCCCTTCGAAGCGAGTAGTTCGAGAAAAGATGTGAAATACGTTGCTTCTGATGCTGACATCGAAAAATGGGGGAAATGGCTAGACGATTCTGCTGTGTTCGGAAGAGAAGAGGGGGCGGACTGGTTGGGTCGAAGCAATAATCCCAAAGCTGTTGACTATTTGCTAAAAGCCTTGAAAGACCCAGAGCCATCTGTTCGAGCACGACCAGCAGGGTATTTAAGCAATTTTCAGGATGAGCGAATAAGGCCTGCATTGATGGCCGCAGTAAAAACTGAAAAATCATTGCTTGTTCAAAGGGCGCTTATGAATTCCATCAGAAAAATAGGAGCGACTTCTGAGGATGAGAGGATGATAAAAAAATCTAATGAGAATTTAACAAAAGAATTGAGGAAAATTGCGCTAGATGGAAAAGAGGGTCATGGAAAAATAAGAGCGATATGGGAGATAGTGTCTTTTTTGAACGAAGACCCACAAAAATATGAAGACTCTGTGATAAAAACATTGGAAGCTGACTCCAGCGAAGAAGACAAAATATTGGCGATTCGGTTATTGGGGAAAACGCATACAGAAAAATCAGCATCAGCTCTAAATAAAGCACGAAAAAATAGAAGCCAAAGCATTAGCGTGGAAGCCGAATCCACGTTAAAGCAAATGAAAAGCAAACTAAAATGAATAAGTATATCGGAATATTGTTTGCAATATTTCTAACGCACATCCCTTCCCTTTACGCATATAACAGGGCGGAGGTTTCCACATATGCAAATAAATACTGGGGAGATATCCGCAGTCCCATCCCGGATGATAATGGAAAAATTAAGGAAGGCTATAATATTTTAGGAAGTCCCAATTATAATCAAAACGACTACTATGACTATTTCCCCGCGAACGATTGTGCCAATTTCGTTTCTCAATGCGTAATAGCTGGCGGAGTAGGTCTTGGCGCTGGCCCTGGTGCCACTGGGCGCAGATGGTTGGCTGGAACAACCACTTACGCCACGATACCCTATGTCGACAATCTGCACTCAAGTCTTGTGAATCGACGAGAATGGGGCCACAAGAAATTAACACACCCTGATTTGTCGATCCCCGACGCAATCAAGGCTGGTGATGTGATAATTTATGGCGATTATGTTCACGCTGCAATCGTCGTGGAAGGCGCTGGTGGTAGCAGTAAGGTCAATTCGCATACCACTGATCGGTATCACAGATCGTGGAATTATAAGTATGGAACTGGAGCAGGGCAAGATTCCACTTGCCATCTTTATCATTTCGACGAAGAACCAGCCGAGGTCGTATTGAAAGACGAAAATAGCAATATTATATCCGACGGCGGCGTCACTTCTTCAGATCCTGTATATGTTTATGTTTCCGATACTGAAATAGGTTCCGGCGTTGATAAAATTGAAGTCAGGAAAAATTCCGACACTGGTGAGATCGTTTTTGCCGATGATGCTGACCATGAATTCGAAGATTGCGTCGAGGGGAGCACAAAATATAATGCCAGATATTCGCTGGCCGACCTTGCTGATGGACAATATTTTGTAAAAGTTTTTGACCAAGCCGGTAACATGAGGTCCGTGGGTTTTCCCATAGCGGACCCCCGGTTTCTCGTCGAGCGCGAAAAGCTGATGTTTGCGAAGTTTTCGCAAGAAATCTGCTAAAACCGGCCCTTTTTGTGTTTTATCATAGGGCGCACTTTTCTGGAAAGCGGAGTCAAGAAACATGTTTTTAACGGTTTTTGTCCCCGTCTTTTCCGCTCTCTGGATCGCCCCGGTCCTTGCCGAGATGCCTCCCATCGATTGCGTAGACTGCCTCAAACTCGCCGAGACACACCCGGACTGGATTGTTCCGGCTGTTACACCTGAAATATTCGAGTTTGAGCCCAAACGCTGGCGAGGGCCGCTTGCCATCGCGTGCAATAAACACTTCGTGGTCGGCGCGCACACTTTTGAACTTGCTCAAGAAACCTGCAGCATTGCGGAAAAACAGTTTGCGCAGCTGCAGCCTCTATTGGGCTTCGAAAGTCTAGAAAACAAAGGGCTATACACCATTTATGTATACGGCGACAGTAAGGAATACGTTAAGAAAACCCGGCAGCCCGCCTGGACCGGCGGCGTGACGCCCTGGAATAAGATATATATCTACGACAACCATGGGGTGGAGCAGATACTGCGCCATGAACTTGTCCACCTTATAATGACCGAGAACTTGGGAATGCGCCTGTTTTTCCGGGGCAAATGGCTTACCGAGGGACTGGCTTCCCTTGCGGAGAACGAAAGCCCATCGTTAGCACAGGAGTTGCCGAATTCGACCACCTGGTATGGAATCCCATACCCGCCCTTCTCATTTGCAGAAATGCTGTTTTTTCGCACATATAAAGCGGAAGCGATTGAATATGCCCAATGGTATAGGCAAAGTGCCGATGTGGTCCGATTTATCATTCACCAGTGCGGGATGAAGGGGCTCCGGGAATTCCTAAAGAATATACAAACAATTCCGCTGACCGGGATGAATGTGGTTGAGAAAGCTTTGTCCGAGAGTTGTGGCGGCCGCTGGGCGAGTATAAAAGACTTGGAAAGTGAATGGGCGGGGAAGACTACGGAAACGAGCACGGCACCTGTCACCCAGGCTATGGCGGCAAACGCCGATGACATCCCGGCATCTTCAGTATGGGTTCCTCACACCATTCCATAGCCACATTTTCTCGTGTTTTTCATCTCCTCGGCAGCCCATCAACCCGGTAGCACGTTGTCGCGGTGTTTTTGGGAAGCGCGTTTATGTTTTTCGCATTGATAGTCCGTCGGGTTAAGATATAGAATAGAAAAAGGCAGGGGATTTTAACCGAATATTAAGGGAACTATGGTATTGAATGCGCTTTTAGAGAAAGACACCGTTACTGACGCACTTGAAACAAGCCTCTGGGCCGCCGCCGATAACCTCCGCGCCAACTCCAAGCTGACCTCCAGCGAGTACTGTATGCCGGTGCTGGGGATAATATTTCTGCGCCACGCCACAAACCGCTATGACGTGGCCTGCCGCCAGATAGCCGAGGAGCAGGCTGCTGGCAAGATGGCAAAACGCGCTCCAATTAAGGCCGACTTTCTCAAACGCCGCGCCCTCTTACTGCCGAAAGCCGCTCGTTATGACGAATTGCTGAAGCTCCCCAAAGGCTCAAACCTGGGTACTGCCCTTGTAGAAGCCATGAACGCCATTGAGCGCGACTTTGAACCGCTGCTGAACCAGCTCCCGAAAGAATACGACAAATTTGAGAACAATCTGCTTGAGGACCTCCTGCGCACTTTTGACAGCGAAACGCTGCGCACCGCCGGAGGCGATGTCTTCGGGCGTATATACGAGTATTTTCTGATGAAATTCGCCATGCAGGGAGCGCAGGATAATGGGGAGTTCTTCACCCCGCCGTCGCTGGTCCAGACCATTGTCAATGTTATCGAGCCCGATCACGGCACCGTCTTTGACCCTGCCTGCGGTTCCGCTGGCATGTTTGTCCAGTCTAGCCACTTTATAGAACGGCTTGGCGCTGACACCAGCCACCGCGTTACCTTCTTCGGACAAGAGAAAACCGCGACCACCATCCGGCTGGCCAAAATGAATCTTGCCGTCCACGGCCTGGAGGGGGATATCCGCGAAGCCAACACTTTCTACGAAGATGTCCACACGCTCTACGGCAAGTGCGACTTTGTGATGGCGAATCCGCCGTTTAACGTGGACATGGTGGATGCCGAAAAAGTCAAAGACGACCGTCGCCTCCCGTTCGGCCTGCCAGGCGTTAACAAAGCCAAGAAAGTTTCCAATGGCAATTACCTCTGGATTTCGTATTTCCACAGCTACCTGGGGCCTAAAGGGCGTGCAGGGTTCGTTATGTCCTCTCAGGCTTCCAGTGCCGGGCATGGCGAGGCCGAGGTCCGCCGCAAACTTATTGAGACCGGCGATGTGGATGTAATGATCTCGATACGCTCAAACTTTTTCTATACCCGCACTGTGCCCTGCGAACTCTGGCATTTAGATAGGAGCAAGCCCGCCGATCGCCGCGATCAAGTCTTGATGATTGATGCCCGCAACATATACAGGAAGGTTACGCGTAAGATTTATGACTTCACACCGGAACAGCTCGCTAATCTGACCGCTATCGTTTGGCTTTATCGCGGACAGGCGGACAGGTTCCTCGCGCTTACACACAGCCATCTCACACGAACAATCGCTGAAGCCGCCGCCATCTCTGAAAAAGCGGAAGCATTCCGCAAAAATTATGAGGCGCTCTCGGAGGCCGCCGCGCCATTCATCAAAACCCTGTCAAAAGATTCACCCCTGCGGAATATCGTGAAGGAGCGCGATGAAGCGGCCCGCGACTGTTTTCAGGAATTGGAAAAATGGGTTACACGAATTGATAAGGATTGGAAAAAGCCATGCGAGCCAAAGCAGGTCGCGCAGAAAAAGCGTCTGTCGGAGCTTGATGCTTTGGCCGAGGCCTGCCGTGACCTCGTAAAAGACGTTGACCTTGTTTGTAAACTTGCCGTCCGGCTCGTTGATGCCGCCGAAAAAGACGCTAATGCCCGCAATCACGCTGCATGGGATGGTCGCGCAATCGGCCGGCTGGAAAAGGAACTTGAGGCAGCTCGTGCTGGTTTTGACGAGCAGAAGAAAGACGGCGCGGTTATCCGCCATCTCGGCTTAGTAGAGCAGCTCAAGCGAACCGCTTATTTCCAGCGACAGGCCCATTGGCTGTTCTCGCGCTTCCCGGAAGCGCAATTTGTGCCTGTCCCCGGCTTGTGCCGCGTAGTAACCAGTGCGGAGATCAAGGCCGCAGACTGGAGCCTCACGCCTGGCCGATATGTCGGCGTCGCCCCTGCTGAAGTTGACGAGGATTTTGATTTTGAACAGGTTTTGAAGGATATTCACGTTGAATTGGCCGACCTGAACCAGGAAGCCGTTGGATTGGCGAAAAAAATCCAGAAGAATTTTGAGGAGATGGGCATATGAAATACAATTTAGTCCACGATACGAACTACAAAACCTGGCTCGCGGATATAAAGACTAAAATACGCAGCGCCCAGCTTAAAGCCGCTGTAGCGGTCAATACGCAGCTTCTTGAGTTTTATTGGGAACTTGGCGCAGATATCGTCGCAAAACAGGCCAACGCTAAATGGGGGGATGGCTTACTACTTCAATTAGGCAAGGATTTAACGGCGGAATTCCCTGATATGAGAGGGTTTTCCAAGCGTAATCTTGAACTTATCAGGCAATGGTATTTGTTTTACAGTAAAGGCGCGGCACTTAGCCAACAGCCTGTCGGCCAAATTGCGAAACAGCCTGTTTCGCAATTGCAAAAGGATAAGCCTGTTGCCCGAATTGTCCGAATCCCCTGGGGCCATAACATAGCCATAATTTCGAAGTGCAAAAATATCGATGAGGCTCTTTATTATGTGCAAGGCACGATTACGCATAACTGGAGCCGCAGCGTACTGGTTCACCAGATTGAGAGCGGACTATATAAGCGCGGAGGCAAAGCTGTCAGCAATTTCGCGGTTACCTTACCGAAGCCGCAGTCGGACTTGGCCGTACAGACTCTGAAGGACCCGTATATTTTTGATTTCCTTGCCATAACCGGCGAATATAAAGAACGCGAACTTGAAAATGCCCTGGTCAGTCATGTTACGCAGTTCCTTCTGGAACTCGGCGCGGGGTTTTCATACATCGGTAGGCAGACGCCGCTTCAGGTCGGCGACAGGGAATTCTTTATAGACCTGCTGTTCTACCACACGAAATTGCATTGTTATGTTGTGGTGGAATTAAAAACCGTTGATTTTGAGCCTGAACATGCGGGAAAACTTAATTTCTATCTCAAGGCTGTCGACTCACAATTGCGCACGGAACGGGATAACCCGACGGTCGGCATACTCATCTGCAAAAGCAAGGATAAGGTGGTTGTGGAATATGCATTAAGCGATATCCGGAAGCCGATAGGTGTTTCGGAGTATAAATTGACACATTCCCTGCCAAAGACAATAAAATCCAGCCTGCCGAGCATCAAGGAAATAGAAAAAGAACTGGGGGCAAAAAAAGGATGATAAAGGGGCTGACAGGGATATGAAGCATGACCGGGTTAAACTTAAAGATGTCGCGAGCCGTATTCAATACGGTTACACGGCTTCTGCATCGAATGATGATATCGGGCCAAGATTTCTTCGGATCACCGATATAGTGCCAGAGCAGATTGACTGGGAAAATGTTCCTTTTTGCCCGATAGAAGACGGTCTTTTCGACAAGTATGCGCTACACGATGGTGATATTGTTATCGCGCGAACAGGCAACACTACAGGCTATGCCAAACTTATCCGAGATGAACAGCGCGCGGTATTTGCCTCCTACTTGATTCGCGTTCAATTGGATCAGCAAAAAGCTGTCCCAGGTTATGTCGGACGTCTTGTGGAATCCGATATATACAAACGGTTTGTTAACTCGCAAAAAGGCGGTTCGGCCCAAGGAAACGCAAACGCGCAGATTCTTACGCAATTTGAGTTTGATCTGCCCCCGCTGGGTGTTCAGAGGAAAATCGCAGAAGTGCTTGCCACCTACGATGACCTCCTGGCAAACAATCATCGGCGGATGGCGCTGTTGGAGGAGTCGGCGCGGCTGCTTTACCAGGAATGGTTCGTCCATCTTCGCTTTCCCGGTCATGAACATAAACGTCTAATTAACGGTATTCCGGAAGGATGGGGAAGCAAGACACTCTCCGACATCTGCTCTGATATCCGAGAAATGGTGTTGCCAGAAAGTTTAGATTCGGGCACTCCATATATCGGCTTAGAGCACATGCCCCGCCGATCAATCTCTCTTGCGGAATGGGGAATGGCCCAAACTGTAAGTAGCTCCAAGTGTAGATATAGGAAAGGGGACATTCTGTTCGGAAAAATCCGGCCCTATTTCCACAAAGTAGGTGTAGCATTTACTGACGGCGTTACATCCTCAGACGCGATAGTAATTCGTTCAGATTCGGATAGCTTGCGTGCCTTTGCATTGATGACAGTTTCGAGTGATAAATTTGTTGCTGAGGCTTCGCAGACAATGCGCGAGGGCTCGAAGATGCCGCGTGCTGACTGGAAACTTATGAGGAAGTATCCTATTGTAATGCCACCCCAGGGTTTATTAGATAATTTTGCTGAGACAATAACTGCTATAACTGAGCAGCTCAGCAATCTTTGTTTTCAAAACCAAAAACTCCGCGCTGCCCGCGACATACTGTTACCTCGCCTAATGAACGGGGAGGTCGTGGCATGATAACTTTATCAGCCCGAGGGCATATTTAATATGGCCTATACAGATATAAACAGCGAAGACCGGCTTGTTCAGGCCACCTTTGCCGAGCATCTTGAGAAAGAACTTGGCTGGGAGAATATCTATGCCTGGAACGATGAGACTTTCGGGCCGGAAGGCTCCTTGGGTCGGGCAGACACACGCGAAGTTGTATTAACCCGCGATCTTCGCGCGGCGCTGGTACGCCTTAACCCGCAGTTGCCGCCATCGGCTATAGCGGAGGCGGTGGCTAAACTTACGCAACACGATTTTACGCGTTCTCTGCTCCAGCATAATCAGCAATTTTACCAGTATCTCCGTGACGGCGTTCCCGTCAGCTACCGCGACGAGCAGGGACAACTTAGAGAACCCAAGGCACGGGCGATTGATTTTCAGAATGGAACAGGTTCAGACGGCAAACCAAATAATCGGTTCCTTGCTGTGCGTGAACTTAAAATTATCGGGCTGCGTACTCCGGGTTATAACCGCCGGGCCGATTTGGTCTGTTTCGTGAACGGATTGCCGCTGGTATTCATAGAATTGAAAGCGGTTTACAAAAACATCCGCGCCGGTTTTGACGGCAATATGCGCGACTACCTAGACGAGAATGTTATCGCCCACGCTTTTCACCACAATGCTTTTTTAATAGTCAGCAACGGCCATCACGCCCGCTATGGCTCGATTACCAGCCAGTGGGGGCACTTTTCCGAATGGAAGCGAAACGAAGAAACCGATAAGGGGAGCGTCGAGGCCGAAGTGCTTCTTAACGGTATGCTCGCGCCTGACCGCCTGCTTGATCTGGTGGAAAACTTTATCCTGTTTGATTCCAGCAAGCCCGGAGCCGTCCGCAAAATTGTGGCCCGCAATCACCAGGTTCTGGGAGTGAATAACGCCGTTGCTTCGGTGTGGCGGCAGGAAAATTTGAAAGAACAGTTCCCGCCTGATAAACGCCTTATTTACCGGGTTGTTGAACTACCCAAAGAGGATGTTTTGGATTCCGAGATGTTGCCTGCCGCCCAGTACATAGAGGATGAGAAAGCCAAAACCACGCTGTCGTTGGTTGAATCAGCCCATCCAGACCTGGGTAAATTAGGCGTCTTCTGGCACACGCAGGGGAGCGGTAAATCCTACTCTATGGCGTTTTTTGCTGAAAAAGTACGGCGGCGGATTTCAGCCAAGTTTACTTTCCTATTGATGACGGACCGCAACGACCTTGATAGCCAGATTTACCGCACTTTCGTCGGATGCGGCGTGGCTGATGAGGATACCCCTCGTGCCGGTTCCGGTACAGAGTTGGAAACCCTGCTCCAGCAGAATCATCGATACATCTTCAGCCTTATCCATAAATTTAACCAGGATGTAAATCCTGAACATCCATATAGCCGCCGCGACGACATTATTGTTATATCGGACGAAGCGCACCGCACACAGGCCGGTAAACTGGCCCGGAATATGCGGTTGGCGCTGCCGAACGCGGCGTTCATCGGATTTACCGGCACACCGCTATTCAAACAGGATAATCTTACAAAACGCATATTCGGCACTTATGTATCACGCTATGATTTCAAACGGTCGGAGACAGACGGCTCAACGGTGAAACTGGTTTATGAAAACCGGGGCGAGAAGCTCGGGCTGGCCCGGCTTGACCTGAACGACCGCATCGCTGATGCCATAGCGAAGGCGGACCTTGACCCCGATAAAGAGGCCCTGCTTGAGAAGTTGCTCGGGCAGGATTATGAGGTTATAACTGCCGATGACCGCCTAAATAAAATAGCTGTAGATTTCGTGGAGCATTGCGCAACACGCTGGGAATCAGGAAAGGCCATGCTCGTGTGCATAGACAAACTAACCTGCGGGCGTATGTGGAAACTCATTATTCCGCTATGGCAGGCTAAGCTGGCTAAAGTTAAAGCCCTTATCCCCCAGACTGAGGCCGATCTTGAAGCGAGCAAAGAAGAGAGGGAACACGATGCGTTAGCCAAGAAGCTTGTGCAACTCCGCGAGCAGGCTAAGTGGATGGAAGAAACGATTATCGAAATTATTATCAGCGAAGGCCAAAATGAGGTGGCTGATTTTAATAAGTGGGGTGTAGATATAATTCCGCACCGCGCCCGCATGAAGCAGGGTTTTGAGGTGGGTGATAAGCGAGTGGATGTCGAGTCAGCTTTCAAAAACCCGGAACATCCGTTCCGTGTTGCCATAGTCTGCGCTATGTGGCTAACGGGTTTTGATGTGGAGTCGCTATCGACGCTTTACATAGACAAGCCGATGAAAGCGCACACTTTAATGCAGGCTATCGCCCGAGCGAACCGGATTTATCCCGATAAAGATTTTGGCCTGATAGTGGATTATAACGGCATGCTTAAAAGCCTGCGAGAAGCACTGGCGCAATATGCGCTTGGTGACGACGATGCCGGTCCGGAAGAAATAGTCGCGCCCATAGAGGAACGGGTGGCCGCGCTGCTGTCCGCTATTGAAGCAACGGAAAAGCACTTGCTCACGCTAGGTTTCGACGCTAAATCGTTGATCAAGGCAACAGGTTTTCGCCGGATAGCGGCTCTTGCTGATGCTGTTGAGGCCGTCTACACTTCCGATGAAGCCAAACGACGCTTTGAGATTATGTCCCGGCAGGTGTTTATCCGCTTTAGGGCGCTTATTACGGAACCGGCGGCCTTCACCTATGCCGAGAGGCACGATAATATTGAAGCTATCTATAAAAAGCTGGAAGAACGGCGGGATACAGCCGATGTCACCGAACTGCTGAAAGAATTGCACAGGATTGTTAATTCCGCTGTTTTCGCGAATAGTGCCGCCGATCCCAAGCAAAAATCGGTATTCTATGACCTCAGTACCATAGACCTGGAAAAGCTACGAGAAGAATTCAGTAAAAAGGTGGGGCATAAGGCGACAACTTTACAGGATATCCGAAAAATCGTTGAGGATAAGCTCGCCAGTATGCTTAAGCACAATCCTCAGCGCATGGATTACTATAAAAAATACTCGGAAATAATTGCCGACTATAATCGTGAGAAGGATCGCACCACCATTGAGGAAACATTCTCCAAACTGGTGGATTTTGTAAAAAGCCTTGATGCCGAGCAGCACCGCGCCGCCGAGGAAGGCTTAAATGAAGAGGAACTCGCCCTTTTTGACCTGCTGAAGAAAGAAAATATAACCAAAGCTGAGCGTGAGAAGGTTAAACAGGCAAGCCGGAGCCTGCTCGAGGCGTTACATAACCTTATCGCCCGCCTGGAGCGGTGGACCGAGAAGGAGCAGACCCAGGCCGAGGTTAAAGTATTCATTTTGGACACTCTTTTCCAGGAGCTGCCAACGCCGCCATTCACAACGGATGAAAAACAGGCGATGGCCAATAGCGTATATCAACACGTCTGGCAGCAAAGCGCCAGCGGCGGGTTCCCAGCGCAAGCATAAAGAACTTGGAGATTTTCATGGCGATTGAACAAGAGGGGAATAAAAGTATATTGGCGGGGGTTACTAATATTCTTGAGTCTTTGCCAAAAATGGCTTCTATTTTGTTGTCGGCAGGTACCTTGGCCGGGATATTTGGATGGTTCCAAGCTCGATCGTATTTCGGATATTTTGGTGCTGGCTGGATTGTGTCAGAGCTTTCTCCATTCCAGCTTATGAAGTTTAGTTGGCTCACCGTCCTGCTTCTACTTGCTTTAATTAAGGCGTGTGTAAATGACTATATGGAAATGGAGGAGGACGGAAAATCCGATATTCAGCTAAAGCGAACTTTAAGAACATTTAAGTACTCAGCCCTCGCATTGCTATGTGTGGTTCTTCCTATCGAGATTATGGTCTATTATTGGAAATGGGGAGGTTTCCAGATTTGGTTGGAGCTGATTCAGGCAACACTTTTGCTTATTGTGATTTCCAAGGTGTTTGTCTTGTTATTCGTTTTTAATGCGCGCTCTAAAATAGCGTCGTATATGAATTGGTATATCCTTTATACTATTTTTATTTTTGCATTCTACATGCTCCCGGAAAACATGGGGAAGCTTTATGCCAGAATAGACGCGGACGCTCTAAAAAGTGATTTGCCTGTAGTGAAATTATTAAAGGATAATCGGCAGGGTCTCCGATTGCTTTACAAAAGTGGGAGCGAACTCTACTTAACTTCACTAGAAAACAATCCCAGTAAAGAAATTATCATGGCTCATGTTGAAGATGTTGAGTCAATCTCAGCTGCTAAAAAGTAATTTCGTATTATAGACCCCCATCTTCTTCTTGTCTCATCTGGATGTAATAGTCTGGCTGCGTGAAAAAATAGTCAAAGACTTGGCCCCACGTGTTAATGCCACATATAGGTCTTTGGAATCCATCCCATCCGCATCAAGAATTATGGCGTGGTCAAATTCGAGACCTTTGACAAGCAAGGTGGTGCCGACCACGCAACGTCCCAACCGTCGACCCGTAAATCGAGTTCGATTACGAACTAACCACAAAGCGTCCGATAACGTTCCATTCCCTTCAACCAGTGCAGCGCGGAGTCCACGAATCATTTCATTAAAGAGTTCTCGACGATACATGACGGCTTGCGGAATAGATGAAATCTGTTCCAATGCCCGGATTATCACAGCATAGGAGTCATCTTGGGCGACCTGGCGCAATAAATCATACGTGTTAGATAACTGCCCCTGGCGTGTATTCGGAATGCTTCCAGATTGATAGACAGTTTTGACACGGCCCAATACTGTTCCGATCTTTGTCAGACATTTGGCAGCAAAATCTATTACTGCAGCGGCACGCAGCGGACCATGCGTCGTTTCGATTTTTGTGCCGCCGAGAAATAGGTCTTGCGTTTCTATGGCTTCCACGCATTGATATAGGCCCTTCAAGCGGCTGGCCGCGTAGTGGCATTGTTGCGGCATCCCGCAAAAAACCACTACAGTATCGGGGGCATGCCGACCAATTTCCAAACAAACGCTCACCTGTTGGATAATCGGATTGACCGTGGGTATAGATTCCCATCGGACAGGTGCGCCGACAAGGCTTATTGGACGGCGATTTAGAAGATTTTGGCGTATTGTGGTAAGCCATTGCCCAAGCTGCGTGTTCTTAGATTCCCAACGCCAAGGTCGATCCAATGTGGGGAGTTCTGGAAAATTTGGCGTAACATCTCGTTCCCAATCAATAGGTCTATTTTGGCCGAAATCAAAAATTCCTTGAAGAGGGTCGCCAAGAAGGCGTGTTGGAAGGACAGCGGCGATGGCGCTCACCAAATTGTGCTGCTGGATCGTGCAATCTTGATATTCATCAACATAAACGCCGGAATAGGAGGCTTGCAATATGTTCCGAATAGGTTGCCTGGCCATAAGATTTCGGGCGGCATCATATACACTATCCCATGCTGCCTTCGTTTTGGGTAGGGGGTTTTGTATCCCCGATGTCTGCGGGAAGGACTGTGTATAACGAAGTGCCCAACTGGCTATGGTATCTACGACAATATCCCCATGCCCCTTACCAAGCAACTGCATTTTCCGGCGAAGAGCATCTACGCCAGCGTGTGTATGTGTGAGAACAAGTTCTCGTCTGGTCCCGTGGCGACAGACTGCCTCAGAGATTAAATGAGTTTTGCCGCATCCAGCCGCAGCGGTCACAGATGCTCGCGCCGAACCAGCAAGTGTTGCGGCATCAGTCATTAGTATCAATCCATTCTCGCAGTTGCGTCATCTTTCGGGCTAAATCTGTGGTTAAGATGCGGTCAAAATACTGACAAACAAGACTGCCAAGACGTTCACCACTATCAATTCGCTTGAACCAGCCGCCAGTTTTGGCCGCATGACCAATTGCGTTGCGTAAATCAAGAGAATCTTGCCAGGCACGAAAATCGCCAGAAACCAATAATGCGTTGCCACCAAGACGATGTGTAATGGCATCCCTAATGCTTTGTTCTCCAATATCTTCTGCAGCAGAAGATATTATGGCCAATACTCCCTCCCATGGAAGGTCGCGGGCAATACGTTCTTCAATGGCGAGTCTGTCAGCCCATAGAAAAACACGAATGTTTTGTGCCTCCAATGCGGTTTGGTCAGGTATAATCTGTCGGTCTGAATCCCCAAGGTAACAAACAGCATAGCCAAGCTTGCGAATATCAACTGCGTATTGTGGCGCTCGTGATGTTCCACCTCCTTCCGGCGGGGACACCGGAATAACGCCTATATATGCAAACCCTTCTTTATTCTGTCTTTCCATCCAAAACCGGTTGAAGGCACGACAAAACCCAATTTCTGTTTTGCCCTCGCAAACAATAACTTTGCGACCGAGAATAGCCTCAGAGGCTCCGCGCATTACAGCCTGCAATGAGTCTGGGACATTAATAATTTTTGTTTCTCCGTCCGCTGACCGCACAATCCTCATACAGGACGCGTCCAACTCTTGAATTGCAACAGGGGAATGTGTCGTCATAATGACTTGTCCCCGGCCTCCTTCTGGACGGAGAGTCCGAACAAGTGCCCTAATTCTATGTGGCTCCAAACCATGCTCCACTTCGTCGACAAGAGTTATGCCTCCAGTTTTGGCAACTTCGCGTTGCAGCGCAAAAGTAAGAAGCCTTCTTGTTCCCAATCCGGCTCGCCTCAACGGAACCTCGCCGTCATGGAGCGCTATCCCGCCTTGTCCGATATTTACCCGACGGATATCCAAGGCAGGACGATAATTATTTTTTGGAGCCACACCATGAGCCTTAGCAAGTTCTTGTGCCTTGTTAGCCGCTGCGGCAAGCATGGGAACTGCTTCTTGTGTTATCGCAGAGCGGGCAGCGCGACCGGCTTCGGCTAAGATGCCACGCAATGAATCAGTATCAGCCGTAAGCCGAAAGAGAACGGTGCCGGTATTCCATGTAAGATGGCGATCAACAAATGGGCTGAGTCTAAGAACTCCCAGAAGTTGCCTGTCTTTCGAAGAAATAGGGCGGCCATTCGGATTTCGATCATTGATAACGGCCCAGCTAGGCTCAAGAGTTGAATCCACCTTCAGCCGTATGGAAAGTACTGCTTCATCGTTATCCCCAGGCTCGTCTCTAAGTCCATCAGTCGTATTCCATCCTCGCACTTCAAGGCCGAATTTATTATCAGTGCACAACGCGTCCGAAAGCTGTCCAACAGTTGCGGTAATCACGATGGGGGAATCCGTCTTGCCGTCATAAAAATCAGAGTCATCGAAAGCATAATCCCATCGAGGAGAGAGGGCGAGTTCAATAGCTTCAAGGATAGTGCTCTTAGTAGAGTCGCCGGGACCCACTAAACAAATCGTGTCTCCATCGATATTCCAGTCAAGCAGTTTGATCCCACGAAAATGTTCAACACGAAGATGGCGGATTTGCATAACCCTCCCCCAGTTATTTTGTCCCTTTATACATTGGCTTTTAGTCAACCAAATAACTATCCAGGCTAAATCTCTTGCCCGTCTTTAATAAATCTTATCAAAGAGCAAGGTCTACTGTCTTTTAATTATATTTCCAACTTGACTTCGGTGGGCATTGAAGGTAAGTTCCTTCCTGTAGCGATGTGTCCGAGGAGAAACTTTATGTCGAAGAAGCGAAAAATACTGATTACAGAGTTCGTCATCCAGGTCTATTCAGATGGCGCAATAGTCTGGGATGGTTTTGAAAAGTTCCTGTGGTGGCTGCTGACGCGGAAGCAGGCGGGGGGATTCTTCCCACATGCGCGGAAAATTCAGAAATTTCGATAGCCGGGAGGAGCTTCCCCCATGAAGAAATGCCTTGATTTCCCGTGGAATTCCTTGTAGATAATGATCATGCCGGTCTCTGGCAGCCTATGGTAGGAGGTAAAAATGAATCGCGACGAGTTAAATCGGCTTAAAAAACGTGTGGTCCGGATTTCGAACCTGGCGACAGCTATCGGTTTCAGCGCAAGGTCGAAGTGGCCCGGTTACATCATACAGGGGAAAGACGGGATGTATTGGGTCTGCCGCCCGGTCGATTTTGAACGGCTTATCAAAGCAGGCTATGAGGCGGCGGTATTTATTAAAGACCGCAAGGAGAAAAACCATGAAAGCAAGCGACGCAAAAGCTGGTGAGATGTACTTGTCAAGAACGGGCATTCCGGTCACGGTGATGGGGCCGAAAAACGGCAAAATCCTCATCAAGCTGAAGACGACCGGCACGTTCACAATGGTGAACGGCGACTACGAGTTGAGGCATTACAGTGAGAAAGGGATAGGCAAAGACTCCCGGATTCTCCTGAAGGTTAACGGTAAAGGCAAGGTGAAAGCTAAAAAAGAAGGGTCGTTGGCCGCCATCATAGACCCGTTCCTGCTTAGCGGCGGCCATACCATCCAGGAGATTGCCGCCGAGGTTGCAAAGGAAGCTGGCGACGCCGGAAAGAATAAAGACATCGCGGCCAACTGCCGGGCGAGAATGGTTAGCTATACCCGCAAGGGCTGGCAGGTTGTAAAGGACGAGAAAAAGCGCATTAAGGTCGTTCAGAAGAGGGCGTAGTCCGGGAGGGTTATGGATTCGGAGACTTTACAGGAGGGCTTTCTCTTACATCTGCGGAATGAGCGCGGCCTCGCGGCCAGCACCGTAGCGACTTACGGCCACCACCTCAAGGCATACCTGGCTGCGCTCGAAAGTCGCGGCCTGAGACCTGCCGCCGCCACAAGCAAAGTTATTGCGGCCTATCTGGCCGGACTGCATCGGAGAGGCCTCCGGTCGCCATCAATATTCTGCGCCGCGATCGCGGTCCGCGCCTTTTATCGTTTTCTGATGGCGCAGGGGGACACTTCGAGCGACCCGACGGCGGACCTGCGGCTTCCCAAACTGACAATGCGCGTCAGCGAGCCGCTATCCGAAGAGGATGTTCGGAAATTGCTGGCCGCGCCGTCTGAACGCAGTTTTACTGGCATCCGGGACAGGGCGATACTGGAACTTCTATATTGCGGCCTGCGGATCAGCGAGGCTCTGGGGCTGGAGATAGCGCACATCCATTTTGACGAGGGCTATGTTAAGGTTTTAGGGAAGGGTTCCAAAGAGCGGCTGGTGCCGATAGGCAAAATGGCTGCCGAATCGATGAGGGGGTATATAAATATAAGGAATAGGCGATTCGCCGTAGCACCCGCCGCCTTGTTCCTATCCCGGTTCGGAAGCCGCCTCAGCAAGAACGGATTTTGGCGCAGATTCAAGCTACACGCCGTGAGGGCGGGAATTACGCGGCCAGTTCATCCTCATCTCTTACGGCATTCCTATGCCGTTCACATGTTGGCAGGTCGTGCCGACCTGCGGTCGCTACAGCTTCTGCTTGGCCACAGCAGCCTGAACACCACGCAAAAATATTTGAGTCTGGATTTTAACGCGTTGAAGGAAACCTGCCAGCGGGCACATCCCCGGTTTTGATAAGGCTAAGGCTGGTGTGTCTATAGGTGTTTGCGGCGTTTCGCGAGAATCTGCCGCCAGGATTTTTCTGTCATTTTCTTGAGCCAGGCGCGGTCTTGCGGCGGGATAGCAGCGATCCGCTTATCGCGTTCCTTCTTGAATTCGGCCTTCATGTCTACTTTGATTCCTTTGATGGCCAGCAGACGAAGCCGCAACCTGACTGGCATGGCCTCTATACGCTTGGCCTCTTCGGCATTCAAAAGGGTTCGCAGTAAATCCGGCTCGTCAGCCGGGGCTCCAGCAAGTTCCGGATATGCGCGCTCCAAATCCCATCTGACCAACGGCACATACTTAAGCGCGACTGCCGCATAATCCTTATCGCCCTGCGTTAGATGGCGCTTGAGTTTTATCGGATGGCGTTCGGTTTGGGCCGGGACTCTGGCTTGGGTAACCCGCCACTCGGTCGCCCAGGCCGCCCATTTGCCGCCTTTCTCCTGTTCAAATGGCACAGCAGCCCCGCTTGATAGCGCATAGAGCAGCGTTCTGGATGGCCACGCCTTGCGGTGGATTATTTCCTTGGCCCATAATTGGCGCAGGTTTTTCGTTCCGAGTTTCGCCTCTTGTGATATCCAGCGCTCTATCCAGTTCCACTTCGGTGAGTTCAGCCTTCCTGATTTCCTGCCGAGGGACGCCATATAAGGGATCAAGCAGGCGGCGACGAAGTAAATCTCAGGCAAGTCAATAATCACACCCTTACGCTGCATAATCCTGCGGGATGCTGCCTCGCTTATTACCTCGTAATGGATGTGTCCCAGAAGCTTGGCCCAACGGTCATGTTTTCCGCCGATAGCTTTTATCCTGTTTACCGCCAGCGCCAAATCCTGGCACTCATTGAGTTTATTGTCCAGCTCGCCGAGCAGCGCAATGGCCTGGACTTTATCAAGCTCCTCCTGGTGGAGCCGCTTGATAGTTGCCAGCGTCGGATGGGTTTTGAGACGTTCTAAAATGCGCGGGTCCCCGCCGAGCGCTCTTAGCTCGTCCATGAATGTTTGTTGCTGAATGAATTGTCTCGGCCGCGCTTGTCCCATATTATCGGTTGTAAACTAAACACCCCAAAATCAGGGGCGTTTCCTCTACTGACTATCTTATCAATTCCTCCTATCATATTGGTAAAGGTGCAGCGAGAAAACGAAACGGAGGCGACAAAATGAAAATATTTACCGTTAGAGAGGTAGTGCAAAGTCTGGGCATCAATCGGTCGCAGCTCTACTACTGGGAAGAAGTCGGCAAGATCCCGCCTGCGCGGCGGCTGTCGAACGGCAAGCGGTACTACCTGCCGCAGGACCTGGAAAAGATAGAGGAAAAATTAAGGAACATTAAAGAAGGCGTTAATGAGCATAAATAATTTCCGTTTGCCGGAGGCAGATGCCACCGCATTGAACGCAGCGCAGATATACCACCAAAACGGCTGGTATGCCGCACCAGTGCCGCCCGGTAAAAAAGGCCCTGTAATACCGAACTGGCAAGCCCTTCGCCTGAGTGCCGACGACCTGCCTAAATATTTCAGCAACGGCAATAATATCGGCCTCTTGACCGGTGAGGCGTCAAATAACCTGGGCGATCTGGACATGGACTGCCCGGAGGCCGTCGCTGTGGCGGCGCTCTTACTGCCCCAGACCTTGATAAGCGGCAGGCCGGGTAATCCCCGGTCGCATTACTGGTTCGTTACGGAGTCCGCACCTGCCTATTGGAAAGCTTCCGATTTGGAAGGAAAAACTATTTTGGAATTACGCGGCTCCGGCCATCAGACGCTGGTCCCGCCATCTCGCCATCCGGAGGGTGATGTCTACCGCTGGGAAAATAAAATCCGGCCATTAAGTGTAAGCGCCTTAGAGTTGGAGAACTACGCCAAGGAAACGGCCACCGCCGCGTTATTGCACCACTATTGGGCTAAGGACGGGCGTAACCGCCATGCTTTAGCCTTAGCGGTCGCCGGATTTCTAGGCAAGCAACTGCCAAAGGAGAGCGTCTTAAGAATAATCCGCGCAGCAGCCGCTGGTGACGAAGAGGTTAAAGACCGCTTACGCGCGGCTGAGGATACCATTGAGAAACTGGTGACTGGCGGCCCGGTGACCGGCGCCCCGACCCTGGACAAGCTGGTTCCGGGGCTCGGCAAGCGGCTCTCGGACTGGTGGGGGTTCCCAGCTGCCCCTGACACCCTTATTTCGTTTAATTCGTTTCTTTCGTGCCCAGGTGTAAAAGAAGAGCCGTGGCCCAAAGACCTGGCGGCAGAGGCTTTTCATGGCTTGGCCGGGCAAATAGTCAGGGCGCTGGAGCCGCATACGGAGGCCGATCCCGCCGCGCTATTACTTAACACGCTGGTCGCAGCCGGTAATGTCGTAGGGAATCATCCCTACTGCATAGTGGGCCGCGAGAAGCATTATCCCCGGCTGTTCGGTGTTATGGTGGGTAAAACATCCAAGGCCCGAAAAGGCACATCCTGGGCTGATATACGCGGCATCATATCCTATTGTGAGCCCGAGTGGGTTAAGAACTGTATTGTAAGCGGGTTGTCGAGCGGTGAAGGCCTTATCTGGGCTGTCCGCGACCCTATAATCAAACGCGAGCCGATAAAACAAAAGCAAAAGGTAATCGGTTACCAGGACGTCGAAACAGACCCAGGGGTTTCCGATAAGCGGCTGCTTGTTATCGAACCCGAGCTTGCCCGCACCTTGAAGGTTATGAGCCGCGATGGTAATACCCTGTCGGCCACGACACGAGAGGCGTGGGATACCGGCTATCTGCGAGTCTTAACAAAGAACAGCCCGGCGAAGGCTACCGATGCGCATGTTTCTATCGTCGGGCATATTACACAGGAAGAACTTCTTAGGGATATGGAATCCACCGAAACCGCCAATGGTTTCGCTAATCGGTTCCTATGGGTAATGGTGAAGCGTTCGAAAGTGCTGCCTGAAGGCGGCTATCTGCCAGAAGAAGCGCTAAAAAAGTTTGGAGATGCCCTCCAGCAGGTCGTTTCATTCGCTCAGTCGGTAGGCGAGTTGAGACGCGACCCGGAAGCGCGTGAGTTATGGGCGAAGGTCTATCCCAAGCTCTCGGAGGGACTGCCTGGCCTCGTAGGCGCGGTTACTAATCGAGCCGAGGCGCAGGTAATACGTCTTTCGTGTGTTTATGCGGTACTGGACCGCTCATCGGTAATTAAGGCTGAGCATTTAATAGCCGCGCTCGCTTTCTGGGATAGGGTGGAGGCGTCGGTACGCTACATATTCGGAGATCGCATAGGGGATGCGCTCGCCGATACGATACTTGAAGCTGTTCGAAATAGTGGCAGGCTCTCCCAGACAGCTATATCCAATCTACTCGGTCGTAATCAAAGCGCAAATAAAATCGGGCTGGCGCTTGCTGCTTTGCATAAGGCGGGGCATATAATCCCGCAAAAGCGGGAAACCGGCGGTCGGCCGGAAATCTTCTGGGTCCCCGCTAACACTCAGGCTACGAAATAAACGAAATTAACGAAAAAAGGTCGGGTAGCAGATACGGCATAGACGGAAAAGCGCTTAATAACCAAGGAGAATCTGGAATTTATGGGATACGCAGACAACGCCAAGGCAATTCTGAACAAGCTCCGTGAGGAAACGAAAAAAGCCCCACCGGATGGGAATAAACCGCTTTTTGACGAACGGGAGCGCGACCTTCTCAAAAATAGTCCGCAGGAAGACTTGGCCGGGCTTGCCAATCTTAAAAAGGCCTTTCCCGGTAGTGTCATAAGGGTCGTAGAATCTTCGCCCGCCGATGAGCCCATTTCGGAAGCCGAGCGCAAGGCTCAAGAGATGGACGCGCATCTTAAAGACGTGTGTCGGCGGCGAAACCAGGCATTTGCGGATATCGAGAAGTATTGGCCGGCGGTAGAGAAACGCCGCCGCCAGCAGAAAAAGGAGGAACGTAACCATGAAAAAAATAAAAACAGAAAAACCAGCTGGTAAACCGCCAGAAAAGTATCACACCGACGGCCCGTGTGTAACCTGGGCGGCGGCAACTGACTGGGATGCCGTCTATGCCGTGCCGGAGGGCGAACGGCTGCTTGAAACCAAGCCGCTTATCGGCTGGGCGGTGGTTGGTGTGCGCCAGGAGGGAACAAAACGTCTGGCCGCAGAAATAGTGGGTGTTCGCGCCAAGCTGGGCGATGATTTGTTCCTATCTGGCCGGGAAGGGCGTTTCCTGGGCTACTGCCACGTCAACGTGAATGCCGAGGAGTTGTTCAGGAAAGACGCGCTTGCCTATCGTGAGCGCAGGAAGCAGGAAGAGGGCAAAAGGAAGTCATGAAACGCAAGCCGCAGACCCGGCATAAGACCGAGGATATCCAGAAAGCTGTCGCCCGGATACAGGCAGGCGAGTCATTGAGCGTGGTCGCCAAGGAACTCGGCGTGTCGAAGTCGCTCGCTTCCTACTGGTTGGATCGCGCAGACCGCTATCTGCCTGCGGAAGCCTCGGCTCCGGTGTCTGGCAAGCAGATGATGCGCACCCGACGGTTCGTCGAGCAATGCGCCGTGGCTATCGCGCTCGCATTCGACAGGCTCAAAATAGAATTGCGGAAGGATGCGCCCAAAGGTGTCAAGGACTTGGGGCTGCTTATCGCGGTTTTATTCGATAAACAGGTGCAGGCGGCGCAGAAGTCCGAAGCACCGGCCCAGCAGGACGACCAGGACTGGACGGATTCCGAGGATACGCTCCTGATACTACGTCAGCATCGGTCAGGTAAATCCGGCGACACCCCTGAAAAAATAACTGGAAAACCTGGCGAAGGGGCGTCCGGCCTCGAACAACAAAATAGAGCGGCGTTGCCTGGGCCGGATGCGGTGCGGATAGCGCAAAATGACGTCGAAGAGGCGCAGGTTATCGAGAAAAAAGGCAATTGAATGCACATTCAATTGCTGTTTCTCGACGGAGAACATGGCTATGAGAAGGGCTGGGAAAAATAGCGTAAAAAATCAGGCCGCAACGCGGCAAGCTCCCCTGCGGCCCGTAAGTAGAACCGGAACTTTAATTATGTGCGCGAACCGTTCTAGAACGGGCAAAATCCTCGTCGGGGGCGGTATGCGCGGTATTAGAACGGCTTGTAGAACGGGAGGTTACGATGGCTAAGCAGAAAAAAGACCCGCTGACGGACCTATTCACGTTCGCACGGGACGTATTGGGCTATAAGGACCTGGGGCCGCTGCACCTGGGCTGGTACGAGGCTATACTACAGCACGATCACATGCTGCTGCTCTCGCCCAGGTCGCATCTGAAGACCTCGGCCATTACAGTCGCTTACTCCTTGTGGCGGCTGAGCAAGAACCGCAACCTGCGCATCCTGCTGCTGAACGAGATACTGGCTAACGCGCAGGGCTTTCTAAGCGAGATAACCGGGCATCTGATAAAGAACAAGCGGTTCAGGCGGCGGTACGGCGCATGGGACGCGACCGCCGATAAATGGACAAATACCTCTATCACGCTGCCGCGCTCCAAAATAATGAAGGAACCGTCTATCGCGGCCTGCGGCGTACTGGGCACGGTCGTGTCGATGCACCCGGACTTAATTATTTGCGACGACCTTATCTCGACCAATAATTCCCTGACCCTGGGCCAGCGCACCAAAGTCTCGCACTGGCTCCGCAGTGTGGTCCTGCCCATGCTGGAGCCGAACGGCCAGTTGATCTGCGTCGGGACCCGGTATCATTACTCGGACCTGTATTCCGAGATATTGAACGAGCCTGGGTTCGCGAGCTGGGGCAAGATAATGCAGGCCGCCGACTGGGTGGACGAGAAGGGCGAGCGCCAGTTGCTATTGCCGAAACGCTTCACCTTCGAGCAACTGGACAACCTCAAGAAAAGCATGGGGACGGTGACGTATAACTGCCAGATGCGTAACGACCCTTCGGGCCAGGAGGGCGCGGACTTCAAGGGCGCGTGGCTGGACCAGGGCCGCTACGAGCAACTGCCTGACCGGCCCACGATGTTCACGGGCGTGGACCTTGCAATAGGGCGGTCGGACGCCAATTCCCGGTTCGCCATCGTTACGATAGCATTGGACCGCGACGGTACCACGTATATCGCCAATGTATACCGCGACCGCATCCCGTTCGCGGAGCAGCTTAAGGCGGTCAAGCGCATCCATAAGCTTTACCACCCACGGCTTATAACGATAGAAGCCAACGGCTATCAAACCGTTTTTATCGAGACCCTGCGCACCGATCCGGAGACGCGGCTATTGCCGTTAAAGCCTATTACCACGCAAGGCGATAAACACGCCCGGCTGCGCGGCCTTGCGCCCCTGTTCGAGAGCGGAGCTATTCGGCTGCCGCGCCGGGAGGTCGGCACCTGGGTCGAGCAACTGGAGGAGGAGATACTGCAATTCCCGAATGGCCAATCCGACGACGTATTGGACGCGCTCTGGATAGCGCTCCAGGCTGTGGAAGCCCAGCGCGTGGAGCCCAACATCTGGTATACCAACGACCTCGCCCCGGAGTCCGACTATCCGGGTCAGCGAAAGCGTAAATGCCCGCACTGCGGGAAGGCGAACAAGCCGGACGCCGCCCTATGCGACGGCTGCGGGCGGCGCTTCCATGAGGACTATATTGAGCCGGATTCATCGGGCAGGCAGCATGATGCCGACCTGTCCGATCTGCTGCGGCGGTCGATGGACGGTAACTTTTAAGACTGGAGGTGCTATGAAAACAGAAGAAATATTGGAACAGTTCAAAACGCTCGGCCTGCGGAAAGCGTTCCGGCCTTACGTGGAACCTGAAAGCGGGCGGGTAATGCTCAAAGTCCGCAAACCGGCGCTGATTATAGACGGCCATTTGCATGGTTCCGAGATTGACCTTTACGCCGCCGAGATATTCCGCGTTTGGACGGCCAAACGCAAGAAGGTGAAGGTCCTAGCGCAGAAGCACAACCTGCGGTTGCGCCTGCTGGATGGGGAGGCGGAACTGCTCGTCCCGGCCGCGCTGGCTGACGCGATCCTGCCGGTATTCGGGGCCAAGACCAGGCGCGACCTGACACCGGAGCAAATAGAAACCCTCAAAGCGCGTATGCTGCGGGTTCGGAATAGCCGTTTCTTACGAAAAATCCATGTCAAGAACGAGGTTCCAGCCATCGGAACCGCGACCGGGGCACTTCCATGCCCCCGGAAGCCGGAACATCCGTTTTCCGGGGCCGGAGGCGAATCAAAATGAGCTTGACTTCGCCGGGTCAGAAGGTAAACTTGTCATGTCAAAAGCGCGGCTGGCTTAAGATGCCCGCTGCGCGGCCGACGGATACTACGATGCTGATGAACCAGATAACCATTATATGCCGCAAGGCATTTGAGCAGGGTGGGGGCGGAAAGGTTATGGCTTCGGCACTCGGTATTCATGATGAGATACTGCTGGCGCGGCTTAGGGTAGGCTATGCCGATAAGTCCCTTCTGGCAGTTATTCCCGGAAATGGCGATGTGCACGATGCTCTTGGAAAGCTTGGCCTTGTCGGAAAAGACGGCGGCATTACGATTTCAGAGTGTCTGACAGTGCCGGTCATGGACCGGGAAGGCCGGGCCAGCGGGTTTGTGGCGGTGGATGCACAGGGCGGGGAGCGGCGGTTTCCAGACACCCTGCCTTTATACGGCATCAATCAAATCTATATCGCAGGGCGATCAGTCGTGTTTACTGACAGCGTTTTGAAGACCATGCTTTATTTGCAGGCCGGGTTCACCGATATAGTTGCCTTGTCGGAAATCCCCGGTGAGGCGGAGGAAACCTTTCTGCGCCTGAACCGCCCGCAGAAGGCATACTGCGATGTTCACGGCCAGGGTATACAGCATGCCTTCCAGAAGCTTGAGGTTCCATGCTATCGGATGAAACTGGACTGGCCAGCCAATCAGGCGCAGATAGGCGAGGCCATAAAGGCTGCCGAACCCATGCAGGTCAGGCTGGACAACGGCATCCGGCCACTGACCGGCGGCTCCGAGAGCGGCGAGGCAGTCGCGACTGTTTTGGACGAGTCCATTAAATTCCGGTGCGGCGGCAGAGATTACGAGCTTTGCGATTTGGACTCGGGCGAGACTGCCCGTATGCGGGTGCGGCTTAAAGCAATCCGCAACGACGCATTCCATCTGGACACGCTCGACCTTTATGCCGCCCGCGCCAGAGCCAATTTCGCGAGGATTGCCGCCGGGCTGTATGGCGTTCCACATCAGGCGGTGGAATCGGACCTATGCCTCATGATCCGCAAGGTGGAAGGTATTCGCGCCGCCGAGCGCGGCGGCAAACGCGGCAAGAGTTCCGGCTACGCCATGACCTCCGACGAAGAGGTGGAGGCGTTGGAATTATTGCAACAGCCGGACCTGCTGGACCGGATAGTATATGACATGGGCAGGCTGGGCTATGTGGGCGAGGCGGCGAATAAGAAGCTCGGCTATATCATCACGGTTTCAAGGAAGCTTCAAAGCCCGTTATGCGGCGCGATACTCAGCCGCGCCGGGGCCGGGAAATCAGGGCTCATGGACGTTCTGGCCGAGATGATCCCGCCCGATGAGCTTGTCAGGTTTACCCGTATCACGCCGCAGGCGCTCTATTACGCTGAACCGGGTGGGCTAAAGCATAAAGTTATTATGTCGGGCGAGGACGAAGGACTATTGGGGTCAGATTATGCTTTACGGGAGCTTATATCCTCGAAAAAGATTAGACTGGCTATCCCGTTAAGCGATTCCGACTCCGGGAAGCTGCGGACCGTGGAATATGAGGTGGAAGGCCCCATCGCGTTGTTGTTCTCTACCACGAAGCCCGCTATCCATTTTGAGAACGCCACCCGGCTGGTTACGTTGTCGCTGGATGAGAGTCCGGAGCAGACCCGGCAGATACTAGAGGCACAGCGGCGCAGGCATACCATCGCCGGGCTGGAGGAAAAGCCGGTGCTGGAAGATTTGCGGCAGCTGCACAGGAACATTCAGCGGATGCTGAAACCGCTGCTCGTGATAAATCCGTATGCCCCACACCTTAAATTCCCGACGCAACCCTTGGAGATGCGCCGGGAGCATGAGAAATATCTGTCGCTGATAGATGCCGTCGCTTTACTGTATCAGCACCAGCGGGAGCACAAGGAAACCGTGATAAACGGTCAGAAGGCGGAATACATCGAGGTCGCCATAGACGATATAGAGGCTGCGAACAAGCTTATGGCGGAGATTTTGGGAACCGCCAATGAGGAATTGTCCCGACCGTCGCGGGAATTGCTGGGACACATCAAACACATGGCGGAGCAGGCAAAGGAAGCGGACGCGTACCGCTTCAACCGCCGCGACATCCGGGAATTCACCGGCTGGTCTGACAGCCAGATAAAATCGCATATCAGGCGGCTTGAGGAGCTGGAGTATCTGCTGGTGTCTAAAGGTGAGCGCGGCAGGCTGTACCGCTACGAACTGGCCCGTAACGGCCAGCAGAAGCAGCTTCCCGGCCTCACGGATACGGCAAAGCTTCGGGCTATGGCGGCACAGGTGAAAGTCCGAAAGTCTGGCATAGTCTGCTCTGGTCTGGCGGAGGGTCAGCCTCAAAATTGTGTAGATAAATCCAAGCAAACTGCCGGTGAAAGTCTGAAAGCAGGGCAAAACAGCCAAAAGGGCGGGGAGGCGGTGTATGCTTAATCCTATTGCGGCATCCAAAGCTGCTGGCCGGGCAATTCCCAGGATTCCAACCGTCCGGGTCGAGCATAATTTTGAGACGCTCCGGACTATTTACATCCAACATCTGCAACTGCGTAACTTCTCGACATTGGGTATAAAACAGGTGGAGCAATATATCCGTTTTTTCACGGCTTACCTCAAAGTGAACGACATTTCCTCTGTCCACCAGGTCAGTGCCGACACCTTCGAGCAATACAAGGCATACCTGAGCGCCTACCAAAGCCGCAAGGCTACGCCGCTGAGCCTGAACACCATTCGGGCGCGGGTATTCGCCGTTCAGCGCTGGTTCAGGTTCCTTAGAAAGAGGGGGATACTGTCATTCGACACGATTGCCGGGGTAAAGGCTCCGCCCCGCGTCCGGTTGCTGCCAAGAGGCGTTATGACGCCGGAAGAAATACGGAAGGTTATGGCTCAGCCGGACCTGCGGACTGTTTTGGGCTACCGTGACCGCGCCATAATGGAAACGCTTTACTCGACAGGGGTAAGGGCGGCGGAGCTTGCGAGCCTTCAGGTCGCGGATTTGGATTTGAATAAGAAAACGGCGAGGGTCCGGAACGGGAAAGGCGCGAAGGAACGGTTCGTGCTATTGTCCACGCCGTGTATCCGGTTCCTGGAGTGGTATATCCAGACAATCCGGTCAGAGCTGGCCGAGGGAATACGCCCGGCGGGGAACAACTGGCTCAAGAAATATCGCACAGGCGGCGACACCTTGTTCCTATCCATGTACGGCGCGGCCATAACGAAGACCTGGCTGGCCGCTATGATGAAGCGGTATATACGGCAAGCCGGGATAGACAGGCCCATCTCTCCGGTACACGGCTTCAGGCACAGCTTAGCCACACACCTCATGGAATCCGGCATGGACGTGCGGTATGTTCAGGCGATACTCGGGCATTCCAGCATCAACAGCACCCAGATTTACACGCACGTCGAACGCAAGTCGCTTCAAAAGCAGCTTAAGGGGTACCACCCGAGCGGGAGAAAAGCAAGATTCCAGCCGTTCATCGGGGAGGAAGGCAATGACTGAACTTCCTAACGGCTATCGTGGCAAAGGCGAGTTATGGGACCTGAAGGACAAATACCTGTGCTGGATGATAGCATCCAATTACTCCAAGCTCACGGTAAGAGGCGCACACGCCGACTTATCGTGGTTTATGCGTTATCTGGATGCGCAGGGCGTGACCCGGATCGCCAATATTACCCCGGCTATTCTCGAAGAATACTCTTTGTCGGTAAGGGAGCCCAAGAACGGCATTGCCCCGCGTCCTGGCTACATCAGCCATAAGCTCATCACCATCAAGCAATTTTTCAAATTCCTGACCGCACAGGCAATAATCCTGCGCGACCCCGCCGAGGACCTGGAGATGCCGAAGCTGCCGCAGAATCTGCCCTACACCATACTGACGCAGGACGAGATGATGCGGCTGTTGAACGCGCCGAATCTTATCAGCCCTGTCGGCTACCGCGATAAAGCGCTTCTGGAGCTTTTATACGCCTCAGGCATACGCACCAGTGAGATTCTCAAGCTGAAGGTCGCAGACGTGGACTTGAAAGACAACCTGGTCATGATTCACGAGGGGAAAGGCCGTAAGGACCGGATAGTGCCGGTGCCGACGCGGCCCATGCGCTATGTCGCGGAATACATCGGCAAGATAAGGCCCAGGTTCGCCAAGGGAATGCAGAAAGACGACGGAAGACTGTCCCTAAGCTGGACCGGGGCCAAACTGGACATCAATCGCCTTGGCGAGATCATCCGGCGCAGCGCGAAGACGGCTGGCATCGAGAAACGGGTAACGGCCATGACGTTCAGGCATAGCATAGCGTCACACCTACTTGAGAACGGCATGGGGATACGCCATATCCAGGAAATCCTGGGGCATGAAAAATTGAGTACCACACAGGTTTACGCCAAAGTTACGCTGACCGGCTTACGGAAATATTATAATCGCTTCCATCCAAAGGAAAGGCGCTCGCAATCCTCCGCCCAATAGGGATTCCTCGACGATAAATCAAATATAAATCTGCCCTTGACTAGATGGGAATTAGCACGTATACTATCTTGGTAATTAAGGGGATTCTGGGACCATTGTGCTTCTTGCTGAACTCCAATGAATTGCGCCATAAGCGGCGCACAGGCAGGACGGATATCACTTTACGGTAATAAAGCCGGTAAAGCGACGTGTGGGGATATTTTTTGTTTTTTAAGGATAACAACATGAAAACATTACAGGCAATTTTTATCACAGCCGCTATCTTGGGTGCTACTGGGTATTTGTACGCCGCAGGGGCTCAGGGGGATGTGGGGAACGCGAATAAGCAGCAAGTTGACAATGCCGTTTCCTCAACTATTCATAATGCAACGACCGACATCGTGGCCGACCAAATGCTTTCCACGACAGTTATTGCCGGTGGATTCGGGACGGGTCCAGGAGAGTTTGGAGCAATTGATCCTAATGAAGCTGAGACCCTGGGCGTTGTTCATTCGCCAATCAGTATCGCAGTTGATTCAAAGGGGCATGTCTATGTGCTTGATGTTTTTAACAACAGAATCCAAGAGTTTAATGCAGAGGGTCGCTTTGTTGCCGACATTCCTGTGCAGACATTGACGGATGATAAGGGGAAGTCGGTTATTGAGGTCGTGACCTCGTCAAACGGCCACAAGATATTCCGTATTAAAAACAGTTACTTAATAGGAACTGCAACCATGAGGGATGCCCTCGCACGAGGAACCAACATTGTAATTGATTCCCGCGATAACCTCTATTACTATATCGCCAAGAGCAGTGTTAGTGAAATTGTGCAGTTTCAGAATAGACAATTCAAAGATAAATGGACCATTCCAGTTGTTGACCGATTGGGTGGGCTTCAAATTGATCTAAACGACGACTTGTGGGTTGGCGAATATAATGCAACCAAGAAAAAACGAACGGCCCGCAATACCTCCGCAATCAGATTCCGCGATGGGAGAACTATGCGCCTTGAAAAACGCTCGGATGCGATTGCCTTGTATTTCGAAGGGAATGGCCAAGAAAAGATTCGAGAACTTAGTGGCGGGCAGGGAAGAGAACACTGGGTTTCAACTAATGCACGCATGAATCGAACAGGAAGAGCGCTTGTAAACTGGGGGTTCTTCTATAAGGGGGCAAGACAGTCCTTTTTGGACACCTACACCCCAAATGGTGAGTTAATTGCTCGCAGCAAGCTACCCCCCGCTATAAATTTTAGATGGTGCCCCACCAACGATGATGGGGATGTTTATCAGCTGGTTTATAGCGATTCTGATATTCGTGTGCTGAAGTGGATGAGAAGCGGAGATAAATAATGTCTGTCCGTGCTGCAGCAATATTCTCATTGCTGACCCAATTCTTCTTCGTCGCCAACCTGAGCGCTACGACACGCGCTCAGGTTGTAGCGGCTGGGCCAGCCTACAGCGGCTATTCATGGACATGCCACCAGCGAAATCTGCTTGATGCCGATGATGACGGAATTGACGACAGACCAGATTGGCCATTTGCGACCAATAGCAACTACACGGGAGAGGCTTATTCTTGGGGCTATTGGGATAAACCGTCTGATTTCGGTAGCAATGTTAATTTGGAAACTGCAAACTGGATTGCTGGTAAACGTGATGTTGATGCGCTGCCGCCTGGGTATGCGGGGTTTACCGGATTGGATTGTAGCGGGTTTGTATCTCGAATATTAAGTCTGGCTTCCCATCAAGCCACGGGGGACTTGCAAGCGCTTTCCGTCCCCGTTTCGACCTCAGATCTTAAAATGGGCGATTTACTATTTGTGCCTGGGCATGTCGTGGTTTTTACCGATGGGACTCTCTCCGGGAACTCGATGTCGATTATGCATGCTGTAACATGGAGATACGGAGTTTCTCAGCAAGTCCGCCGAGCAGTTTCAGAATCAACAGAGTATAGAGTTGAAGACGGCATTCTTTACCTAAGGAGCAAGTCTAAGCCTGGCGACACTTGGGAAGAAGAGAAGGTCCAACATTCTCCGTATTCGCCATTCCCACAATTCCAAGCTATCAGCCCAGGAAAAGACACGCTTATTAACGAGGCCCGTCCTGAAATTAAGGTCACTGTTAAAGCAGGCACAAACATCATCGGCTCCAGCATCCGTCTGAAAATTGACAATGTTGAGCAAACTCTGCCGACGTATTCCGACGCAAAGCAAATTCAAGTTTCTTTTACTCCATCGGAGGATTTATCCGACGGCCAGCATATTCTTTACGTCTACGCGAAAAACACACTGAACCTGGAGGATGATACTTCGGTGGGTTTTCCCATAGCGGACCCCCAGTTTCTCGTCGAGCGAGAAAAGCTGATGTTTGCGAAGTTTTCGCATGAAATCTGCTAAAACCGAACCTTTTTGTGTTTTATCATAGGGAGCACTTTTCTGGAAAGCGGAGCCAAGAAACATGTTTTTAACGGTTTTTGTCACCATCTTTTCCGCTCTCTGGATTGCCCCTGTCCTGGCCGAAATGCCTCCCATCGATTGCGTCGATTGTCTCAAACTCGCCGAGACACACCCGGACTGGATTGTTCCGGCTGTTACACCTGAAATATTCGAGTTTGAACCCAAACGCTGGCGAGGGCCGCTTGCCATCGCGTGCAATAAACACTTCGTGGTCGGCGCGCACACTTTTGAACTAGCTCAAGAAGCCTGCAGCATTGCGGAAAAACAGTTTGCGCAGTTGCAGCCTCTATTGGGCTTCGAAAGTCTGGAAAACAAAGGGTTATACACCATCTACGTATACGGCGACAGTAAGGAATACGTCAAGAAAACCCGGCAGCCCGCCTGGACCGGCGGCGTGACGCCCTGGAACAAGATATATATCTACGACAACCATGGGGTGGAGCAGATACTGCGCCATGAACTTGTCCACCTTATAATGACCGAGAACTTGGGAATGCGCCTTTTTTTTCGGGGTAAATGGCTTACCGAGGGACTGGCTTCTCTTGCCGAGACCGAAAGCCCATCGTTATCACAAGAGTTGCCGAATTCGACCACCTGGTATGGAATCCCATACCCGCCTTTCTCCTTTGCAGAAATGCTGTTTTTTCGCACATATAAAGCGGAAGCGATTGAATATGCCCAATGGTATAGGCAAAGTGCCGATGTGGTTCGATTCATCATTCACCGGTGCGGGATGAAGGGGCTCCGGGAATTCCTAAAGAATATACAAACAATTCCGCTGACCGGGATGGATGTGGTTGAGAAAGCCCTATCGGAGAGTTGTGGCGGCCGCTGGGCGAGTATAAAAGATTTAGAAAGTGAATGGGCGGGGAAGACTACGGAAACGAGCACGGCGCCTGTCACCCAGGCTATGGCTATAAAAGCCGAGGCCATTCCGACATCTTCAAAATGGATTCCCCACAGTGTTCGGTAATCGCGCCCCGGATTTAATAGAATAAGAAAAGTCAGGGGGAAGGCTTTTGCTAGGATGACGATTTGAAATTGAAAAACCTGACGGCGCAATAAGGAGAGCTATGAGCGCGAATTTCTTGGAACAATTAGCCAGTGAGTGGTACTCCTATAAAGGATATTTTGTAAGGCAGAACGTTCTAGTCGGGAAAAGGGCTAAAGGTGGATATGAGTGCGAGTTAGATGTTGTGGCTTTTAATCCAGAAACAAAACACCTTATCCATATGGAGCCTTCCATGGACTGCTATAGCTGGGGAAAAAGAGAGAAGCGATACCTAAAAAAGTTTCAAGCTGGCAGAAAATACATCCCGGCGCTATTTAGGGGAACCGCCTTACCGGCAGAAATAGAGCAGATCGCATTACTCGAATATGCCTCAAATAAAAAGAGGGATAAAATCGGCGGCGGGAAAGTCTTGCTCGTCAAAGAGTTTATAAAGGCTATCAAAAAAGACTTGGAAGCTAAAATGATAAGCAATAACGCCGTATCGGAGCACATGCCGTTGTTGAGGATGATTCAGTTTATGTGTCATTATCATGACTTTATATACACAGAATCGACCAACAAACGCCCGGTGGCTTCTGATGCAGCGTCGGCCTCGCGCTCACCAAGAACTAAAGTGTTAACGGCGGTTCGTGGTGTGGGGATGGAAAAGTTCGTCGAGTTCTATTACGATTTCAAAAGCGCTGGCCAGATTAAAACCATGCAGCGGTTACAGGACAATGGAGACAAGAAAACCTCTGCTCAAATTAGATGGGCGTTCGCGCGAAGCATTTTTAAGAATAACTGGCAGGAAAAAGCACTGGAGAGTGTTTCGAACGCCAACAGGGTAAAGCCTGCCGTAAGGTCAAGAGCGCAAGAATTATTGGTTAAGGAGCGTGCGGGTATTGCCCATCGATAACTTGGTCGGCTTTATGAGGCTGAAAATCACACATTATTCATGGCTTATCCTAAATCCTTTGTGAATGGAGATGCTGTATGAAAACAGAAGATATCCCCAATATGGAGCAATTCCTGGAAATCGGATTCACGTTCAAAGGGATACCGTATGAAGATAATCCCGACGGGAAATTGTATTTATTATATGATGGCAACCGGGAAAAAGCCGAAAGCGATATTTTAACCCTGAATAAGTACATGGATATAGCACAGGAACGGTGCTCTTCAATAGGCCCTAATAGAATTGAGCCGAGTAAATTTTCTTATGCTCGAAAAACTAACGAGCTGAATAATTTTATTTTCTTCAAGGTCAAACCCTACACGCCTACTGGTAAACCCTCCAAATACCCGCTGGTTTTATATTTTAATCAGGAGATGTTGCCGATGGGGGACGCGAATAATGACCAGGTCTTTGGTGAGATTCAATATCTTAAAAACAGTTCGATAGGCGCGGTGAAAATTATTCAGTGGTATAAAGGCAGCCTAAAAATCATCACATTGGCTCAAAAAAACAATGAGCTGGTAGTCTCATCGATTGAGGCTTCGGAAAAAGGTGAAAGGATCAGGCTCTATAAACAATAGAGCGGGATGAAGGGGGCCGAATTCGCATGAAAATTATTAAGAGTTCTCGACACTCAAAGATTACTGGCGACTTTGCTGAACGCTTGATTCTTTATTGGCTCTCGAAGTATGGTTTTGAGTGCGCCTTTGTTGATCATGTCGGCTTAGACATAATCGCGCGCAACCCACAGACAAATGCGGTTATGGGTATCTCAGTAAAATCGCGTTCACGCAATACGGGGACTGAAGGCAGTTACCTCAGTATTCCTAAAGACAATTTGCTGAAGTTGGACACAGCCTGCAAAGCATTTAACTGCCAACCATATTTTGCCATCGTGGTTGATGAAGCTGACTCAATCGTGGGATTCATTCTAAGCCAAGAACATCTCGTAAAAATCTGTCCATCCGGAAAGGAAGTCGTGTCTTGGAAAATGACGAAGGCGTGCATATCCAAGTATGAGGCTGATCCCGAGATAAAGACATTTCGATTTATAACGAAAACGGGAAACTGGTGGTGAAATCAAATTCAGGCCAGTAAGATAAACAATAAGGCACCGTGTCGTTTACGCGCTGATCTCGCATGATGAAGATTCGGAAAATATTGGCGATGCTATGAATCCAGAAACCAAACGTGCTTTGATCAAGCTTTGTCAGGGATCATGCTGCCCACGCAATCTAAAGGCAACTATTCCTGAACCCTACATTCCCTATATCCCTCAGCGCTGGAACAAGACACTGGTTTTAGCTGAGGCGCAGAATCATTCCGGCCCGTATCTTTCCCGTCTTCGTGGGCTATCAGCACAAAGGCGGATCATTCGACTTGGGCTGTTCTCCGGCGTGGGAGTGCAGCCATGGGATGATGGGTGCCTTAAGACCGCTGTGTGGGCCGTATTAGGACTCAAGCCTGAAAACACGGCAGTATCGAATGCTGTGCTATGGTCGCTTTTGAGGGATGGCGGGGCCAATGACAATCCGTCACCGGAGATCGTTAATCACAGCGTTTTACTTTGGAGTAAAATGTTGGATATTTTGAAGCCCACGCGTGTTGTCACCGCAGGGCGGGTGAGTGAAAGAGTCGTTTCACGTGCCGCTGAGAAGTGCAAACTCAGATTTCACCATGTCATTTGGCCACTCCCGTCGCCACGTGTCTTATACCCCCTGCTTGGCTACATGGATGAAGAAAGACTTTTTCAACGCTACCCAGAAATTGCCAAGGTTAAAAGACAAATTTCCAAATGGGTGAAGCCGTCCTCAAAGAAAATGGCAGTTTTCTATGCCGCACTCGCCAGCGATGCAAAATCCAATTTAATCTAAAACCAATTAGGTTTATTGAGAGACTATTTATGATGCTCCCAATTTTATGATCCCCGTATCTTTTCAAATACGAACAGTGGATGAGAAAGCACCTTGCGTCTGGCGGGGACTAACGCCGTGATTTCAGGAGAAAGTGCCGCGCCTGCCGCTGCCCCTAGTCCAATTATCTTTTGCGTCAGATCGATCCATGACATCGGTCCTGCAAATAAATTGAGGCCGTAACCTCCAGCAATGGCTCCGCTTAATTTTAGAGCGCCGCCGAGTTTAAGTTTCTCCCAAGCATCTGCCAGCTTTTCTTTCTCGACCTCATATTCCTGCTTGATTTTACCGAATTCCCGCACGTATGCGTCCATATCTTTGGCAGCTCTTAACCCCAACTCCTGCACCTTATTGGTTAAGTTGGTTCGTAGGCTCCCTATCGCCGGTAGAACTTCCTTTCTAAGCCGGATTACTTCCGTCCAAGACATGTCGATAAGAGCCGCCTCAAGCTTTTCTGGCTCTACCCACGTTGCTATTGTCATTTGTGCGAGGAGATCTGGTTTAGGAGAGACTTCGAACGTGAGATTCCCAATAGCCTGCAGAATACTATTATTGATAGGATCAACTGCAATCGGATAGGCATCAAGCCCATAAGCTCTTCGAATAAATTTTATGGCGCGCCCTAATCGTCCCCAAGCGTAGCCTGTCCAGCCCTTCATGGCTGGAAAGTCAAAAGGTGTTTTGAAGCCGATATCATATTTTGATTTATAGCCACTCTGAGCCATTGCCATACCTGTATACACCCCAGTCGGTGGTTTTGGCTCCGGTACGGATGGCAACATGTCGGGAACTGAAGCTCTCACAAGGGCTTCATTACTAAGAGCGCTCTGGTGCAAGGTCCAATTGATTCCAGGGTCAACTTCAGAATATCCGGTCGGTTTTAGGATTTGAATTCTTCCATCTCGCTGTAGCCCTACTGTCTCGGCGAGGATATTCTTCATTACGTCTTCATAGTCATTTGAACGTGGAAACGGTCCGCGAGAAGTCCACCGGATAGTCATGTTTGGGAATTGTTCGACAATCTCCCCATCGTTTACGACGGCCTTGTCTGATGGATCAATAAGAATAACAGAATCGGAAAAAAGAAGCAGGCGTTTTATCCGGCTTCTTCTGGGGGGAGTGTCGCCTGGCAAAAGAAGTGTCTTAAATGACATTATTTCTAAGTCTTATTACGTTGGTTCCCTTGAATGGCTTTTGTGCCATTCTTACAGCCGAATTATTGAAATAGTCTGACGTCCCGCCAAATTACAATATTATTTTGTCCTAAAAGCCCTGCCGTGGCATTTCTTGTATTTTCGGCGGCTGCCGCAGTGGCAAGGGGCTGATAGCGGGAGGCGTTGGACATCATCTTGAGGCGGTTCGGGTGCCATGATACGCGGAGAATGCATGATGCCACTGACAACCATGCCGGTAAGGTGGGGTTCGTTTTTATAGTCAGGTTTCAAGGTCTTGAGGAGTTCATGTGCTATTTGTCGTACCGATGCGTTCTCCGGCGCTCGCAAAGGTCCGACATCCTTGCCATTTTGGGCTGCGTTCCAACCTAAGGAATTACATCGCGAGAGCTGGCCGTATTTCTCATCCAATATCTGATCAACATGGGTCCCGCCGTCTTTGTTGGCAACAGATAGGATGAGTTCTTTGCGGGTAATAGTGTTCTTGGTGTTATCGACAAAAATAATGCCATTCCACCACGCGGCGAATTCTACAGGCTTACCTTTAGCTGAATCGAGAAGTGGAATGTAATGCGGGGGTGTGCCGGTAGCCATTTGCATTGCCACCAAGCCGCTATAAGTCATTGTGTTATCCGACCAATTATCAGATGCCGTGTCCAGAAAGCGAGTATCCTTCATTTTCAGGTGGGTCAACAAGGATGTTGATTGAGAGGTGTCGTGAACAAGGATTCTTATAGTGGCGGACAACCTCTTGGCCTCCCCTTCGAATCCTCGGTCATAGGAGTTGCACGATTCTTCTAGAAATCGAATACTGTCCGCCAAGTGCTGGCGCAAGTCCTCTTCTGACTGAAAAATCGCATTATTCATTTATTTGTAGACGCATATAGTCTGCTGAGCTTAGCGGCGGGTATCAACAAAATCGAATACCGGCAGGGAATCTAGTTGAAAAGCCCGCAGGGCAAAGGCATCCAGGGCCGCAAAATCCCTGTTGCGGAATGCGGCCTTAATCGATTGGGCTAATTCTATGGAGATATCTTTCGGATCAGGCAGCCTGATTTTCCGAAGATACTGTGCTTGGAATCGTAAATAATTCCCATGCATCCTGACCGCGTATGACCAGATAAAGAACAACGCCACTTTGGAACTCAAAAGGCCGCCTAAAACTTCCATGTCCCATACGCTTGAAGTGATATAGTAAAGGTTGTGATGTGGATAGAAATGTCCGTTATCGAGAACGACTTCATTAGCCCCGGCGATATCAGGGATTATAAGTTTGGGCGCTGATACCAACTCCGGGTAAACCCTGTCTATAGTCCTGAACCAAGCAGTAGGGTTATTCTGTGCGACATGGCGGCGTTTAATATCATTGCTGTGGCTCTCTAAATATTTCCGAAGTCGGGGATATCGTGTAAGGTCCGCCACTTTGCCTGAAGGCTCAAAAGTATTTATAACAAAACGACCGCTGTTTTTGATTTTACCGCCGTCAATATCCGCTCGCATTAAAAGGGGGGTCAGCCGGTCGGGCTCGATATCGGCATTCTTATCCACAATATAAATTCCATCATTTCCGGTTGCTAGTCCAATCCTTACCTTGGTGCGTCCATCCATTTCAAGAGGCATAAACTTCGACTCAAGCTTTCGCAAAGCCTTAAGGCTATCTGGATGGCCCAAAACCCATGGTTCATCACCTGTGAACCATGTCTCATATCGAGAAATCTTGGGGGTTTTACCCGAGTGGTTAATTCCGCATAAAGCAGCGGATACGGAGGCGCATTCTGCAGAAGACGCGGTTTCAAGACGGGCAACAGGCACTGAGTTGGATTTGCCGGGGCTAATCGCAAAAATGGCCGGGTAAGCTATAACATCAGATTCAAAAGGGGATGTATTGTGGAGATCAATATAGCACCTGACCTTAAATCTTTCGGCAATGATTCCGCGCAGCGGAGCCCCATAACGGTTTAATATCCATCGGTCGGCGCATATAAAGGAAATTACACCATTGGGCTTGAGGAGATTTAAGCAGCACTCAATAAATGCGATGTAAAGGTCCGCCCTGTCATAGAGAGAGGCATACCGTCTCCGGTATTCGGCTTGCAATCTTGGAGAAATCTGCTCAGTTCGGATATATGGAGGATTGCCGACAATAACGTCATACGGTTCTAAGGTCGCCAGCAAGAAATCCTCTTCATTTATCCAGCTTTCAGATAATTTGCGGGCTGCTATTCCGGAGAGCCCACTCTCTTGAAGTATGTTCTCCACAGCTTCGCGTGAAGCCATAACATGTTCGGGGTCGATATCAAATGCGGTAATGCAATCATTCACTGCCCCAAGTCTTTTTCCATGCCTTTTTGCGGAGCGCACTAGTCTTTTAATTGCCTGGATAAGAAATGCGCCGGTTCCACATGAAGGCTCCAGTAGTCTAATCTTGGTTAAATCCCTATCTTCCGTATATCCAGCCAGATCAAGAATTAAATCGATGATATGCGGTTTGGTTAAAACAACTCCATGAGTTTCACCCGATGAGCGCTGCCCGTAGGCATAAAGCTCCTTCGGCATTTTAATAGGTAGATATGTCTGAAGTTGCGGCATAAAAATATCAGCGGCGGCTCGCCAAAACAGTGGCGATATGCCCGGCAAGACTGGCGCACAAATGCTTAATCTGAAGGTCTTTTGCCGGTTCGACATATTTGCCAGACTTCCCTTGTTTCTCGGTGGAAGCCAGCAATGCGGAAGCATCATACAATCTTTCACGCACAAGCTTCCTTAGAAGATGCTCATAACGCATCATGTATGACGTGTTCTTAAATTCCGGAAAAACCGGGAAGTGCGGTTCCGAAACTGAAACCGGAGTGCGTGAAGCCGGACAATCCTCAATCAACATAAGCCAGCCCAGCCAGGGCCGATGACTTTTTTCAAAAGCCCCTTCTCGGAAAGCTGTCCATAAATCTTGTGCTGTCCCTATAGCTTCCTCGGAACGATTGTTAAGGTTGTTGCCAAAAGACGGACCTTTTTGAGATTTGAATTCCATTGCAGCGACAAGCGTGTTCTTGTGAACCACTAATATGTCCCATTTTTTAGTCGGTCTAAAAAACCCTGGAAGCTCAAGTCTTTTATCGAAATAGATGCTTTCCCTAGACATTCCATTGTCGATTAACACCTGCTCAATAAGGCGGCAAAATCCATCCATCTGTTTCCCGCCTGTCACAGACGCACGTCCACCGCGATCCGCGTCTCCCGCAGATTGTTTTTTAGATTGGGTCGCCAGTGTTTTCCAATAATGCGTCACAGCCGCTTCGGCTCTTTTTTCAATATTCTTTAGAATTATAGGCATATGTTTCCAGATTTTATAAATTTCTCCCCATAACTAGATTCTACAAAATTGCCACAATCCGAAGTGGAAAACACCGATCGGCTCATATACAGTATAGCAGACCACCGCGACAACGTCATGTCGGCTTGAAAATCATCTTTTTGTGTGTATTTCAGTGCCTCGGTTGCCTTGTAACTTGATTTACCGCCGCGAAAGAAGGTACTCATGTATCGCAAGGAGGCGCGATGAAACGAAAAAAGAGGAAAGTGCTGATTACGGAGTTCGCCATCCAGGTTTATTCGGACGGCGTGGTTGTATGGGACGGTTTTGATAAGTTCCTGCTGTGGAAACTGACCCGGAAGCCGAAAGAAGGGTATCTCCCATATGCGCGTAAGATTCAAAGGTTCTCAGACGAAGAAGCGCCTTGACTTCATAGGGAATTGATTGTAAGTTCATGATGCGTAGCAATTCTCTGACGGAGAAAGGAGGCGGTTATGAAGGCAACCGAAGCGAAGTTGGGCGAGAAGTATCTGTCCAGGACGGGCATCCCGGTTACGGTGACGGGGACAAAGGGTGGGAAGGTCCTCATCAAGCTGGAAACAACCGGCACGACCGTCGCGGTGAACGGCGACTATGAGCTTAAGCCGTATGATGAAAAGGGGATAGGCAAAGAGTCCAAGCTCCTCTTGAAGGTCAATGGCAAGGGGAAGAAAGGTGTGAACGGTAAAGCGAAGAAGGAGGGGTCCCTGGCCGCCATAATAGACCCGATGATTCTGGCCGGGGGCAAAACTGTGGCCGAGATCGCCGCCGAGCTGGCCAGGAAGGCAGGGGCGGCGGGCAAGGGGAAAGACCTCAACGCTAACGTCCGCGCCCGGCTCGTGAGCTATACCCGCAAGGGCTGGCAGGTCGTAAAGGACGATAAGAAGCGCGTTAAGGTCGTCCAGAAGAAGGCGTAGTCCCGGAGGACTATGGATTCGGATAATTTACAGGCGGGCTTTCTCTTACATCTGCGAAATGAGCGCGGCCTCGCGGCCAGCACCGTCGCCACTTACGGCCATCACTTCAAGGCTTACCTGAATGCGCTCAGGGAACGCGGCATGGGTCCTGCCGCCGCCACAAGCAAAGTTATAACGGCCTATCTGGCCGGACTGCATCGGAGAGGCCTCCGGTCGCCCTCAATATTCTGCGCCGCTATCGCGGTCCGTGCCTTTTATCGTTTTCTGGTGGCGCAGGGGGACACTTCAAGCGATCCGACGGCTGACCTGCGGCTTCCCAAGCTGACGATACGCGTCAGTGAGCCGCTTTCCATTGAAGATGTCCGAAAATTGCTGGCAGCGCCGTCTGGACGCCATTTTACTGGCATCCGGGACCGAGCGATACTGGAGCTTCTATATTGCGGCCTGCGAATCAGCGAGGCTCTGGGGCTGGAGGCGGCGCATGTCCATTTTGACGAGGGCTATGTTAAAGTTTTAGGCAAAGGCTCCAAGGAACGGCTGGTGCCGATCGGCAAAATGGCTGCCGAATCGCTGAGGGGGTATATAAATATAAGGAATAGGCGATTCGCCGCCCCGCCCGCCGCCTTGTTCCTATCCCGGTCCGGAAGCCGCCTCAGTAAGAACGGATTTTGGCGCAGATTCAAGCTTCACGCCGCGAGGGCGGGAATTACGCGGCCTGTCCATCCCCATCTATTGCGGCATTCGTACGCCGTTCACATGCTGGCGGGCCGCGCAGACCTGCGGTCGCTGCAACTTCTGCTTGGCCACAGCAGCCTGAACACAACACAAAAATATTTGAGTTTGGATTTTACCGCCCTAAAAGAGACCTGTCAGCGTTCGCATCCTCGCTTCTAAAAATATCCCTTGACATGGGTAAGCATATCTGGTAGTATATTACTGATATGGAAACAACCGAATTTCTGGAACAGCTAGACATCAACCTTTGGATAAAGAAAAAGGTTCGTGAATATCATGAGTCTTCTCGTGCGGGAGTACCGCGAGGGGATTCTCTGCCTGTTCCAAAACATAAATATCATGCCGCGCTGCTCATGCTGGTTTATGGCGGGAAATATTTTTGCGATCTTTCACAGGTGTCGGAAGAAACAGGATGCAGCTACAATCTGCTCGCCAAATGGCGGACTGAGCGTAAGTTCTGGGCTTTAGCCGAAGAGGCGGCGGATGAGTTCCTGAAAACTTACCTGGGCTTTTACGTTCATCTGGCGGACGCAAAGCCTTCTAATCCAGACGATGACAATGGTTGGGATGACCTGGCCCGCGAGCAAGGCAAGATGCTCAGCCTAGTTGAACAGAACTGGGGGGATGTCCTTTTTGAACGCGCATATGAAAAGCTGGATAAGATGAGCCGCGAACCAAAAATCTCTTCGAAGGCGCTGACTCAGCTTTACTACCTGATGATCGCCTGCGCCCGGCATTGGAAGGACGACGAACTTAAGTTTAAGATCATTGACCGCTGTAAAGAGATGAATAGCGAACTGGTGGCAGGCTTTAAGGATGCCGCCAAGGTAGCGTGGGCTAAAGGGGATAAGCGCGCTGCGGAAGGGTTCCTTGAGATAATCGCTAATTGGGCCATCGAAGGCAATAATGATTTCCTGGATATGGCTTTCGGAAGCCGTAGGAAGCAGGGATAAAGGAAGACTATATTTTTTTATTTATATGAGTAAACAATTATACATATGCTTACCAATATCGGGCAGCCTGGAGATAAACTGACATGAGTTCGGATACTGAATTGGCGCAATCGCAGGAGATAAAACACCCCGTCAGTCGTTACCGGGATGTCGGTCTGCGCATTATGCGGCTCTGCTCCTCGAAATCAGTGCATCGCCACAAGAATAAACCCTGCGACGGCAATAGCCGTGGCAAAGTGCCGGTAGAGTGTGATTGGCAGAAGCGCGTAGACCAGGCCTGTGACGAGCGCGAGCAAGCTGCTCTTGAGAAACACACCGGGAATTTCGGCCTGCCTATCCCACCCGACCTGATCGTCATAGATGCCGACACAAATAAGGATTATAGTGGTATTCGCGAAGCGCTGCTGGCAGACGGGCTGAAGTTCTGGGAGCAGAAAACCGGCAGGGGCGGGCATTTTATACTGCGTCAAAGCGTCCCCGGCGCTATCTATAACTCGGTGCACAGGAAGTGTGAGGGCCTGACTTACGATATACGCGGTGTGGGCGGGCAAATAGTCGTCTTCCCGTCCGTTCATTTTAGCGGGGCACAGTATGAGTGGGTCATCGCACCCTGGGATGTACCGAGGGGAGAATTATCAGTAATCCCGGAGAAGTTCCTTGTTTCCTCGGAACCGGCCGCGCCGCCCGCCGCAACACCGCCCAATACCGCTAAAACGCTTACCAAGGGCGAGCGCAACGATGCCTTGTTTCGGCTTGGCTGCTCCATGCGCGCCAAGGGTTTTAACGAATCGGCTATCCTGGCTGCATTGGTGGAGCATAACACAGCGCATTGCAGTCCCGCCTTAAGTCCCTCCGAGATTAAAGAGATCGCCAAAAGCTCGGCCAGCTATGACGCCTCATCTGGGCCAGACGGCAAACCGCCTTCAAAAAAAGTCACGGTCGATATCGCGAAGGAGTTGTCTGCCTTGCAGGAGAAATGGCCGACCGCCGCCGAAGAAAAAGACCGTGACGCATTGCTGACCGAGTTCATGGGGAAACTCCTGCTGTGCCCTGTCCTTGAGAGCGAGCGTGTCTTGGACGACCTTCAAAAACTTACCGGGCATACCCGGCAGATACTTAAAAAAGTTTTAGTGGAGCGGGCGCAGGAGGATAAAACAAAAACTCTTGCTTCATTGGAACTACCACAGCGGCATTTCCAGATCACAAAATTCAGCATTCCCATCGTAGACTACGTGGTAAACAGGGATGAGGTCAATAAACTTTATGACGCGTTGCTGGTTCCCATGCTGTCCCGTAAGGTGTTTTATAATTACCATGGTTCCCTTGTTCATATCCGGCCAGGGCAGGGACTGACGCCTATAACAGAGAAGAACCTTCCCGGCATCATTTCCAGCATGGTGGAGATAGCCTTTCAGGTATTCAGCATGAAAGACGGCTATCTATTCAAGGGCTTTGGCGTTCTTCCATCTAATCTGGCGGCAGCTTTTATTAACTCCACGCGCATTGTATCGAAATTCCCGTTTCTGGAGCAGTATACGCGTGCCCCGGTGTTCGACGGCAACTGGAACCTAATTGCCAAACCGGGCTTCCATGAGGCGAGTAAGATATATTACGACGGTCCGGCAGTGGAGCCGGTGCGTGTAACAACTCGCATAAAAAGTGTACTGGATGGCTTCAGCTGGAAGTCGGTCACGGACATGGTCAACTACCTCGGCATGCTCCTGACGGGCTTCACCATACCGCATTGGCCCGGCAAGCATCCCATGACCGCCTATAACGGCAATAAACCCGGCGTCGGCAAGAGTACAGCGGCCCGTGTTGTCGGTATAATCCTGGAAGGTAAAGTGCCGGTCACGCTTACCTTTAACCCCAACGACGAGGAGTTTGAGAAACACCTGGCCACGCGTGTGAGCGCTGGCGACCGGGTGGTGAACATCGATAATGCCAAGAAAACCTCCCATGTGCGCGAGGTGGAATCGCCGGTTCTAGAGCGGTCCATCACCGACCCTATCCTGAATTACCGCCGCCTTGGCGCCAATCAGGCCATCAGCAGGGGGAATGACGTCCTGTTTAATCTTACGATGAACTATACGAAGCTGAGCCGCGACCTGCGGCGAAGGAGCATCCCCATCAATTTATTCGTAGATAAGAACGTGCGCGATGTCCATTACCCTATCTCAGACCTGGAAGGGTATGTGCTGCAGCATCGCCTGGAACTGCTGGCTGAGCTGGCCGGGATGGTGATGCGGCGTATCGAGGCGGGGAAGATAGAACTGGAGAAACCTGCCACGCATAGCGTCGGCCAGAAATGGGCTGAGACCATAGACGGTATTTTGCGCTGCTCCGAGTTCCACGGCTTCCTGGATAACTTCGACGAGTCCGAGCATGCCTTCGACCAGGATTACCAGTTCCTGGCCGAGATATGCCTCGCCCATAGGGACCATGCGCCTATGACCGCCTCGGATTGGGCCGCGCTCCTGGCTGAGAATATCCTTGAGGCCCGGCTTAAGAATAAAATGGGTAAGCCCAAGCCCATGCGCTCACAGGCCACCATTGTGGGCAGCCTGTTCAATCAATATCTGGATAGCCCGATAACGATAGACTCGGGCCGGTATCTGCTAACCTGCGAGGAACACGGCGCGGGGCATCCCAATACTTATTATTTCAAGCGTCTTGAAGACGCACCGGAGGCTAACCATGCTAACCTCGGCTAACCAAGGTTCGCGGGGTAGGTTAGCGTGTAAAAACGCTGGATATATAAGCGCTTTTTGTTGTCCGGCTAACCTGGCTAACCTGTTTCCACGCTCCGGCCTATACGTGATAAGAAAATATTCTGTATATATGATGGATAAAAAATATTCTTCCACATCATGGATGTGGGTATATAGGTTAGCCAGGTTAGCATTGGATGGAAAAATGCTTGTAAAACAAGCACATTTTGAGGCTAACCTTGCCCGTTTTGAGGTTAGCGGCAGGTTAGCGAGGTTAGCATGAAAGACATAAACGAAGTGGCGTCCTCGACGGTAATCCGTAAGCTGGTTAAACGCCAGCCTGCTGAACCGGCGCTGCCACGGGGTGGTGAAATGGTGGTCGCGGCCAATGGTGCCAATAAAACTGCTGCCGCGCCGGATACGGTTGCCTTCGATGCTCACGAACGCGAACTGCTTCAAAATAGTCCACAGGAAGATCTGGCCGGGCTCGCCAATCTTAAAAAGGTATTTCCCGGCAGTATTGTAAGAGCCGTAGAAGCGTCGCCTGCGGATGAGCCCGTCTCGGACGCTGAGCGTAAAGCCCTGGAGATGGAGGCGCATCTTAAAGAAGTGTGCAGGCGAAGAAACCTCGCTTTTGCGGATATAGACAGGTTGTGGCCGTCGGTGGAAAAGCGCCGCCGCCAGCAGCAAAGAGAGGAACGCGAGAGGAAATTATGAAACGCAAACCGCAGGCTCGGCACAAGACCGAGGACATTCAGAAGGCTGTCGCCCGAATACAGGGCGGCGAATCCTTGAGCGTCGTTGCCAAGGATGTCGGCGTGTCGAAGTCCCTCGCTTCGTATTGGGTGGACCATGCCGACAGAATGGTCCCTGCGGATTCTATCGTCGCGTCCTCACCTAAAAGCGTTCTGCGCACGCGCCGGTTCATCGAGCAATGCGCGACAGCTATCTCTCTCGCGTTTGAGCGGTTGAAGACCGAACTCAAGAAGGATTCTCCAAAGGGCGTGAAGGATTTAGGGCTCTTGATAGCGGTTCTGCATGATAAACAGACGCAGGCTTTACAGCGGCTTGATGTTCCGGCAGCTGAGGGCGATCAGGAATGGTTCGCCTCCGAGGACACATTGCTCATCCTGAGGCAGCATAAGTCGGGCAAAGTCAGCGGACCCCCTGAAAAAAATATCGTCGAGGCCAGCGTGGACGTGTCCGCCCTCGAACAACAAAAGCTCGCGCCGCCGTCGGACGCGCCAGTCGCCGCTTCGCCGCATAATCCGGGCGAAACGTCGTCGTTGCCGCGCCCTGGAGGCAATTGAATGTGCATTCAAGTGCGTATTTCTCGTCGGAGGACAGGCCAATGAAGACTATGGAAAAAAATAGCGCTAAAATTCCGGCCACTCTGCGCCAAGCTCCCCTGAGGCCCGAGGCTAGAACAAAAACTGAAAATAATTCCGCCAGGCGTTCTAGAACGGGCAAATTCCTCGTCGAGGGCGAAACCGGCTGTTTTAGAACGGTTTGTAGAACAAGGCACTATTTCGTAGAACGGGAGGCTCAAAATGGCACAGTCAAAGCGTAAAGGCCCGGCTCAGGCGGTTGATCCGCTGTCTGATTTCTTCACATTCGCCAGGGAGACATTGGGCTATGACGCGCTCGGCCCGCTTCACCTGTCCTGGTATGAGGCGCTTCTAAAGCATGACCATATGCTGCTCTTATCGCCGCGCTCGCATCTGAAGACCACGGCGGTTACTGTCGCTTATGCGCTCTGGCGCCTGGCGAAGAACCCGAACCTGCGGATTCTGCTGCTGAACGAAATCCTGGCCAACGCCCAGAGCTTTCTTCATGAAATAAAAGAACACATTCTCAAGAACAAGCGCTTCAAACGGCGTTACGGGCGGCTGGACGTTAACGCCGGGAAATGGACGGATACCTCTATCACCATCCCGCGCACGAAGATAATGAAAGAGCCGTCCATAGCCGTCTGCGGTGTCCTGGGCACGGTAGTCTCCATGCACCCGGACCTTATCCTCGCGGACGACCTGATTTCTGTAAATAATTCGCTTACGATGGGCCAGCGTAACAAGACCTCCCATTGGTTCCGCTCAGTGGTCCTGCCCATGCTTGAGCCGAAGGGGCAAATAGTCGTGATAGGCACGCGCTATCACTATGCCGACCTTTATTCCGAAATCCTGACCGATCCGGGTTTCGCGAGTTGGCATAAGATAGTGGAACGGGCACAATGGGTGGACGATGCCGGGCAGAAGCATGTCCTGTTCCCTAAGCGGTTCCCGGAGGAGGAGCTTCAGCGGCTGATGCTGGAGATGGGCTCCGCGTCGTTCAACTGCCAGATGATGAACGACCCAAGCGGTCAGGAGGGCGCGGACTTCAAGGTGGCCTGGCTCGACCAGGGCAGATATGAGCAAATGCCGGACAGGCCGACCCTGTTCACTGGTGTTGACCTGGCTATCGGGCGCTCCGAGGGTAATTCGCGCTTTGCCATCGTAACAATCGCGATGGACCGCGACGGCACATGCTACATCGTAAACGCCTACCGCGACCGCATCCCGTTCGCGGAGCAGCTTAAAGCCGTTAAGCGTATTCATAAGCTGTACCATCCCCGGCTTATCACCATAGAGGCTAACGGTTACCAGAGCGTTTTCATCGAGACGCTGCGTACCGACCCGGAAACGCGGCTGCTGCCGTTAAAGCCCATCAATACGCAAGGCGATAAACACGCCCGGCTGCGCGGCCTCGCGCCATTGCTTGAAAGCGGGGCTATCCGGCTGCCACGGCGCGATATCGGGAACTGGGTGGGACAGCTTGAGGAAGAGCTTTTACAGTTCCCGCATGGGGCGAACGACGATATGCTGGACGCCTTATGGATAGCGTTGCAGGCCGTGGAGGCCCAGCGCGTTGAACCGAGGATTTTATACACGAGCGACCTCGGAGGCGCGGATTCCGATTACTTCGGCCCACAGAAGCGAAAATGCCATCACTGCGGTAAAGTCAACAATCCAAACGTAATACTATGCGCGGGCTGCGGTAAGCGTTTCCGTGAAGACTACGAAGAGCCGGACTTGGGAAGTCACGATGCAGACCTTGCGGAAACCCTGCGCCGGGCACTGGAGAACGGCCAATGATGCGTGGGAGGAGACATATGAAAATCACTGAGATACAGGAAAACTTTAAGCAGCTCGGCCTGCGTAAGGCTTACCGGCCTTATCTTGAGCCCGAGAGCGAGCGGGTCATGCTTAAGGTCCGCCGTCCGGCGCAGATAGTGGACGGGCATCTGCACGGCTCCGAGATAGACCTCCACGCCGCCGAGACCCTCCGCATCTGGACGGCCAAAAAGAAGAAAGCCAGGACTCTGGCGCAGAAACATGGCCTGCGGGTCCGCCTCCTGGATGGCGAGGCTGAGCTATTCGTCCCTGCCGCGCTGGCTGACGCGATCCTGCCTGTTTTTGGAGCCTGCACCAAACGTGAACTGAGCCCAGAGCAGCTGGAAGCCGTCAGGGCACGCATGAAGAAGGCACGTAATGGCCTTTCCTTACGGAAAATCCCTGTCAAGAACGAGGTTCCAGCCATCGGAACCGCGACCGGGGCACTTCCATACCCCCGAAAGCCGGAACCTCCGTTTTCTAGGGCTGGAGGCGAATCAAAATGAGCTTGACTTCGCCGGGTCAGAAGGTAAACTTGTCATGTCAAAAGCGCGGCTGGCTTAAGATGCCTGCTGCGCGGCCGACGGATACTACGATGCTGATGAACCAGATAACCATTATATGCCGTAAGGCATTTGAACAGGGCGGGGCGGGAAAGGTTATGGCTTCGGCGCTCTGTATTCATGATGAGATTCTGCTGGCGCGGTTCCGCATCGGCTATGCCGACAAGTCCCTGCTGAAAGTTATTCCCGGTAACGGCGATGTGCGCGACGCGCTCGCGGAGCTTGGCCTTGTCGGAAAAGACGGCGGCCTCACGATTTCAGGCTGTCTGACAGTGCCGGTCATGGATCGGGAAGGCCGGGCCAGCGGGTTTGTGGCCGTGGACGCACAGGGCGGGGAGCGGCGGTTCCCGGAGACGCTTCCTTTATATGGCATTAATTCAACACATATCGCAGGGCGGTCGGTAGTATTCACGGACAGTGTTTTGAAAACCATGTTTTACTTGCAGGCCGGGTTCAGCGATATAGTTGCCCTGTCGGAAATACCCGGCGAAGCCGAGGAAGCTTTTCTGCGCCTAAACCGTCCGCAGAAGGCGTATTGCGATATCCACGGGCAGGGCATACAGCATGCGCTACAAAAGCTGGAAGTTCAATGCTACCGGATGAAACTGGACTGGCCAGCCAATCAGGCGCAGATAGGCGAAGCCATGAAAACAGCCGAACCTATGCAGGTCCGGCTGGATAACGGTATTCGGTCATTGAGCGGAGGTTCCGAAAGCGGCGAGGCGGTCGCGACTGTTTTGGACGAATCCATTAAATTCCGGTGCGGCGGCAGGGATTACGAGCTTTGCGATTTGGACTCAGGCGAAACGGCACGGATGCGGGTGCGGCTTAAAGCTATCCGTAACGACGCGTTCCATCTGGACACGCTCGATCTTTATGCCGCCCGTGCCAGAGCCAACTTCGCCAGGATTGCCGCCGGGCTGTATGGCGTTCCGCATCAGGCGGTGGAATCGGACCTGTGCCTCATGATCCGCAAGGTAGAAGGCATTCGCGCCGCCGAGCGCGGAAATAAACGCGGCAAAAGTTCCGGATATGCCATGACCTCCGATGAAGAAGCCGAGGCGTTGGAGCTATTGAAACAGCCTGACTTACTGGACCGGGTAGTTTACGATATGGGCAGACTGGGTTATGTGGGCGAGGCAGCAAACAAGAAGCTCGGCTACATCATCACGGTTTCGAGGAAACTGCAAAGCCCGCTATGTGGCGCGATCTTAAGCCGGGCCGGGGCGGGGAAATCCGGGCTCATGGACGTGCTGGCCGAGATGATCCCGCCCGAGGAACTTGTGCGATTTACCAGAATAACGCCGCAGGCACTCTATTACGCGGAACCGGGCGGGCTTAAGCATAAGGTCATTATGTCCGGCGAGGACGAAGGGTTGTTGGGTTCGGACTATGCTTTGCGAGAGCTTATATCCTCGAAGAAGATACGCCTGGCGATTCCGCTCAGCGACGCAGATTCCGGGAAGCTGCGGACCGTGGAATACGAAGTGGAAGGGCCGATAGCATTGCTGTTCTCGACCACCAAACCCGCTATCCATTTTGAGAATGCCACCCGGCTGGTTACGCTCTCGCTGGATGAAAGCCCGGAACAGACCCGGCAGATACTGGAGGCGCAGCGGCGCAGGCATACCATCACCGGGCTGGAGGAAAAGCCGGTGCTGGAAGATTTGCGGCAGTTGCATAGAAACGTCCAGCGGCAGTTAAAACCCTTGCTCGTGATAAATCCGTATGCCCCGCACCTTAAATTCCCCACGCAGCCATTGGAGATGCGGCGCGAACATGAGAAATATCTGTCGCTGATAGATGCCGTCGCTTTACTTTACCAGCACCAGCGGGAACACAAGGAAACCGTGATAAACGGCCAGAAGGCGGAGTATATCGAGGTTGCCATAGACGATATAGAGGCGGCGAACGAGCTTATGACTGAGATTTTGGGAACCGCCAATGAAGAACTATCCCGGCCTTCGCGGGAATTGCTGGAACATATCAAGTGCATGGCGGAGCAGGCCAAGGAAGCGGGCGCATACCGCTTCAACCGCCGCGACATACGCGAATTCACCGGCTGGTCCGACAGCCAGATTAAATCGCATATCAGGCGGCTTGAAGAACTGGAATATCTGCTGGTGTCAAAGGGCGAGCGCGGCAGGCTGTACCGCTATGAACTGGCCCGTAACGGCCAGCAGAAGAAGCTTCCCGGCCTAACGGATACCGCAAAGCTTCGGGCTATGGCGGTACAGACAAAAGTCCGAAAGTCTGGTATGGTCTGCCCTGGTCTGGCGGAGGGTCAGGCTCAAAATTGTGTAGGAAAATCCAATGAAACCACCGTCAAAAGTCTGAAAGCAGGGCAGAACAGCCAAAAAGGCGGGGAGGCGGTGTATGCTTAACGCTATCGCGGCATCTAAGGTGGCTGGCCGGGCAATCCCAAGGATTCCAACCGTCCGGGTCGAGCATAACTTTGAGACGCTCCGGACAATTTACGTCCAGCATCTGCAACTTCGAAATTTCTCGGCGTTGGGTATCAAGCAGGTAGAGCAGTATATCCGCCTGTTCACGGCTTACCTTAAAGGGAACGACATTTCCTCCGTCCATCAGGTCAGTGCCGATACATTTGAGCAATACAAGGCGTACCTGAGCGCCTACCAGAGCCGCAAGGCGACGCCGCTGAGCCTGAACACCATCCGGGCAAGGGTGTTTGCCGTTCAGCGCTGGTTCAGGTTCCTCAGAAAGCGGGGGATACTGTCATTCGATACGATCGCCGGGGTGAAGGCTCCGCCCCGCGTCAGGCTGTTGCCAAGGGGCGTTATGACGCCTGAAGAAATACGGAAGGTTATGGCGCAACCGGACCTGCGAACCGTTCTGGGCTACCGGGATCGCGCCATAATGGAAACGCTTTACTCAACGGGTGTGCGGGCGGCCGAGCTTGCGGGGCTTCAGGTCGCGGATTTGGATTTGAATAAGAAAACGGCACGGGTTCGGAACGGGAAAGGCGCGAAGGAGCGGTTCGTGTTATTGTCCACGCCGTGTATCCGATTTCTTGAGCGTTACATCCAGACCATCAGGTCAGAACTGGCCGAGGGCATACGCCCGGCGGGGAACAATTGGCTAAAGAAATACCGGACGGGCGGCGATACCCTGTTCCTGTCCATGTACGGCGCGGCTATCACGAAGACCTGGCTGGCCGCTATGATGAAGCGCTATATACGGCAAGCCGGGATAGACAGGCCAATCTCGCCGGTCCACGGCTTCAGACACAGCTTAGCCACGCACCTCATGGAGTCGGGCATGGACGTGCGTTATGTGCAGGCGATACTCGGGCATTCCAGCATCAACAGCACGCAGATTTACACGCACGTCGAGCGGAAGTCGCTCCAGAAGCAGCTCAAGGGCTATCACCCGAGCGGCAGGAAAGCGAAATTCCAGCCGTTCGTAGGGGAGGACGGCCATGACTGACCTTCCTAACGGCTATCGGGGCAAAGGCGAATTGTGGGACCTCAAGGACAAATATTTGTGCTGGATGATAGCATCCAATTACTCCAAGCTTACGGTAAGGGGCGCTCACGCCGACCTGTCGTGGTTCATGCGGTATCTGGACGCGCAGGGTGTTACCCGGATCGCTAATATTACCCCGGCAATCCTTGAGGAGTATTCACTGTCCGTTAGGGAGCCCAAGAACGGCATTGCCCCGCGCCCCGGCTACATCAGTCATAAGCTCATAACCATCAAGCAATTCTTCAAGTACCTAACCGCACGGGCGATTATTCTGCGCGACCCTGCCGAGGATCTGGAGATGCCGAAGCTGCCGCAGAATCTGCCGTATACGATACTGACGCAGGACGAGGTGATGCGGCTGCTGAACGCGCCGAATCTTATCAGCCCGGTAGGCTATAGGGACAAGGCCCTGTTGGAGCTTCTATACGCCTCGGGCATACGAACCAGTGAGATTCTAAAACTCAAAGTCGCCGACGTGGACCTGAAGGATAACTTGGTCATGGTTCACGAGGGGAAAGGCCGCAAAGATCGGATAGTGCCGGTGCCGCACCGGCCCATGCGCTATGTCGCGGAATATATAGGGAAAATACGGCCCAGGTTCGCCAAAGGGATGGTAAAAGACGACGGGAGGCTGTTCCTAAGCTGGACCGGGGCCAAGCTGGATATCAATCGCCTCGGCGAGATCATCCGGCGCAGTGCGAAGACGGCTGGTATCGAGAAACGGGTAACGGCCATGACCTTCCGGCACAGCATCGCGTCGCACCTGCTGGAAAACGGCATGGGGATACGCCATATCCAGGAAATTTTAGGCCACGAAAAACTTTCCACTACGCAAGTTTACGCCAAAGTTACGCTGACGGGATTACGAAAATATTATAACCGCTTCCATCCAAAGGAAAGGCGCTCACAGTCTTCCTCACAATAGCGATTCCTCGACGATAAATCAAATATAAATCTGCCCCTTGACTTGGTGGGCGCGAGCACGTATACTATTTTGGTAATCTTAGGGATTCGGGGACTCGCATCTTGCTGAACTTCAATGATAGCTGCGCCGCAGAACGGCGCTGGTAAACGAGGATATCACTTTACGGATTTTATGCCGGTAAAGCGACGTGTGAGGAGATTTTTGTTAAAGGACAACAATCATGAAAACACTTAACGGGTTTTTTTTCGCAGCCATCATTCTCTGCCTGACGGGCGCGGCGTATGCGCAGGGGCAGGGAAATAGTGGTAAGGATAATCCAAGGCAGGAGGGGACAAAATCGACCGAGTCAGTAATAATTGATGCTAAATGGGGAACTGAGTCTGGGCAGTTTGGCGCTTTAGGCCCGAGAGAAAAGGAGATGCTAGGATTTTCTGATAATGTTTTTAGTCTTGCCATTGGATGTGATGGTTTTATTTATATCCTTGACCCACTAAACAATAGGATTCAAAAATTTGATTCAAATGGCAAACATTTGAAAAACATCGCAGTGGATGGTTGTGTCGATGAAGACGGAAAGAGTTGTATCTATGCAACACAAATGTCAAATGGGCGGACGCGTTTGAATGTTCGAGACGATTTATGGGCTCAAGGGCATTCACTTAAACATGGTGTTAATATTCTTATTGATTCAAAAAACACTCTCTACTATTATTGCGTCGATCAAGATAGTGGGGAAATATGGGAATTCCGTAATGACAGTTTGATCAGCAGGTCAACATCCCCTGTCAGTAAAGACATAAGGTCAGGGCTTGGTCTGACAATTGACAGCGGCACCGATTCTTTATGGCTTTATAATGTTCGTGAAAAAGGCCGGACCATGGCCGATCGACACTTCGAGGTTCGAGATCATACGATGTTGTCTACGCCAGAGCTTAAAGAGTGGAGAACACGCCAGCAGAAGACAAGGGGAACCAAGGACTGTTCTCCGGCACAGAAACGCAAGGCTTTCAAGTTGCAGATAACTGAAGATGGCTTGCAAGTAGTCCATAAGTTGCAAGGCAATTAAAAAAATATGCAAAGGTTGACTTTATCACTTCTACTCATCGTGCTTCTTGCCGAGGTCGGCTTAGCACGGACTCGGAATGAAATGCTTTCTACAGCTGGCGAATATAGTGCTGTTGCGTGGACACCCTCTGCGAATAATATCATCGATATACAAAATCACGCTCAAGATGTCACCGCGAACCCCCCGATTGCTGGTTCGGATGGGATTGATGACAGAGCATATAGTTGGAATCCGAACTCGGGACAATGGGCGCTGTCGATAAATAATTGGCCTTTTAGGGCCGGGACTTCTTACAGTGGCGAGGCGTACTCTTGGGGCTTTTGGGACGCATCTACTGATTTCAGCAATAAAATTGGGCGGACAACAGAAAAGTGGATTGCAGGTAAAGACTCTGCGGATTCTTTGCCAACGGGGTATACCGGGTTCACAGGGCTTGATTGCAGTGGTTTTGTGTCGAGAGCCCTTGCGTTACCCAACCATCGAGATACTGGGACATTGCAGAGCATGTCTATAGCAATATCCACGGCTGCTGTAAAAGGGGGAGACTTACTATTCCGCCCAGGACATGTCGTGATTGTTGGAGATGCACGTCTCTCTGGGGATTCCGTGTCAATTCGTCATTCTGTAACATGGGGATACCAAGTGTCAGGGCGTGTTCAAAGAGTTAAATCTGAGGCAGCAGAGTTTAATGTGGAAGACGGGAATCTTTTTTTGCGTGACAGCTCACAACCGGGTTCTGCTTGGGAAGAGGAAAAAGTCCAGCATTTCCCATATTCGCCTTTTCCACAATTCCAAGCCATTACTCCGGCGCAAGATTCGCTCATCAACGACGCACGACCAGAAATAAAAGTCACTATCAAATCCGGTTCAAATATCATTGGTTCTGAGATTGTCTTGAAAATCGACGATGTTCCACAGACACTTCCTTCCTACGCAAATGCAAAACAAATTCAAGTTTCGTTTACTCCGACGGAAGATTTATCCGACGGCCAGCACACTCTTTATGTCTACGCGAAAAACGAGTTAAGCCTAGAGGATGATACTTCGGTGGGTTTTACTATTGGCAGTAGTGTTTTTTCCGTCATGGATGAGAATCAGCGGGCAATTCCCGACACCGGGTTTGCCGCTACAGAGACCCTTTTTGTTACAGGGACTTTGGATACGGCTAGAATCACTCTGGACGGGCCTTCGCCGCAGGAGGTTTTGTTTTCTCCTGGTGAAAACGCCGCGGCAGAGTTCGATTATCTGTACGACGGACATTACACCGTTTCCGCCTATGATACGGATAATCGCCTGATTAACTCCCTGACATTCCTCAATGACCTTGTCCCCCCATGGGTTTATGTGACGGATGCGGATGGGAATCTCTCCGGGCCTACGCAGGCGACAAGCGTAATTGTGAGTGCTGAAGACGATGGCTCCGGTGTAGCCAAGGTGGTTCTAGACGGCCCCAGCGGCTCAACCCGGACCTTCAGTGGGGAGCACCTCACAGTTACAGAAACATTTTCCGGCCTTGCGCTGGGGGCATACACTGCGTGGGTTTACGACAGATCAGGTAATGTTGAGAAAAGGTTGTTTTGGGTAGTTGAACCGGTTTCGGAATCCAATCATGAGCCGCCTTATTTATTAGAAGATGTTTCCATGGGTGCGGCCTTTAGGTACAACACGGATACTGATAGCGATGGTAACCAGTATACTGTCTCCGACGGGCAGCTTATTAAGAATGGGAATACTTCGGCCGGCGTCCCCACCGGCGGGAATCAATGTGCAATGTCCTACTATTACGGGCCTGAACGGCCTTTTTTGGCTGTGGACAAGGTCAATGGCCGTATTTATACGGCTGCATGTGCCGGAGGGGGGCCTGGGGAAACAATACGGATTACCGCTTTTGACACGGAACTTAATTTGCTGGCGTATGTTGCGACACCGCCACTGATCTCGTTCGAAGGTATATTTGTAGATAAAACCGGGCATGTATGGGTGGAAGGGTCTGTGTACAATTATAATGGGAGTTTTATCCAGGTTCGTCGCTACGGCCCGGGTTTGATCGGTGAGGTCGTGATGGATTTGGATCCGTATAGCATTGGTGGTCCTGTGGACACAGAAGATTCCACAACAGTTGCTGTAGATCCGCGTGGCGGTCTGGTGGCCGTAATCAGAAGTCTTGTCTGGCATGTGACCACAGACGGGTTTGGAATACCGAGCAATACGCTGGTGAATCAGGCGTTTGCCCGTCTACCAATGGCATTAAATGCAGAGGGTAGTTTATTCGGGGTGGCGGAAAATCCGGATACCGGCAACCTGGCTATTGTTAAAGTAAGTACTGACAACGCTTTTATCTGGGATCCGCCATACATCGATATTGAAAACGGACAGTGGCCAACTGCCATGAGGATTACAGAAATCGGCAAGTTAGATCTTGTTGTTTGCGATAATGCTGTTTGCCATACTTTGCGGTATTCGCCGTTATTTAGCACTGCATCACAAGACGGGTTTGTGACGCTAAATTCATTGACAGCGGGCGTGGTAGTTTCCACCGCCGCCCCAGAAACCCAGGCCTTAGTCGGGGCGGCGGCACAGGCGGCAAGCCTGATTACGGTTTCGTCGGCTTATGAGGTAAATACCGGCACAGCGGTTTTCTCCACGCCGCCGAGCCTTTCGTTTGCCTATTCTACCACAACCCTTTTCGCAATGGGTTTGGACCCATGGATTATAGGGGCTTATGAATATTCTCCCGATGACGGTTGGGTTTATATGGATGATCAGGTTTTGGACGAGGATCATAATATAATCACTGCGAAAGTATCTGGTAACGCACGTATTTTCGCCATTTTGGCTGAGCCATGGGATTATGCCGCGCCGGCAGCCCAAATGTCGGTAAAAGGAGTTCCGCTTGAAGACGGAGGGACGGCATATGTGACAACGGTTGATTCCATAACTATAACGGCTGAGGATTTCGGCACATACGGAATTATTTCAGGCGTACAGGGAATCATATATGGGAATGACGCCGAGTTTTCGGACCAAATAGCTTATACCGGCCCGTTCACTCTTTCAGTCGGTACACATACTATTTACTATTCCGCATACGACAACGCTTATAACTATGCGTACGCAAAAACAGCTTTGATAACTGTGGGCGCTGAAGCTTATTCGGCAGAAATAACTCCGTCGTCCGGTCCGATAGGCCTGCCGTTCGTTATCACAGGCACAGGCTTCGGCGGTTACAAGGCGAACCTTACGACCGTGTTGATAGGCGGGACGACGGCGCCGATAACTTCCTGGAGCACCACTACCATTAAAGGCACGGTGCCCGGAGCGCTGCCGCCCGGAGAATATCCGGTTTCAGTAACCCGCGGCACGACGACCATAACCGAGGTCCAGCCGTTCACTGTAACTTTG
>Ga0172379_10000994_pt1 | contig 61776 bp, 53 predicted proteins | sample GrowelOW334metaG_FD_119756 | JGI IMG/M metagenome (GOLD analysis project Ga0172379, IMG submission 119756) | Groundwater microbial communities from an aquifer near a municipal landfill in Southern Ontario, Canada - Groundwater well OW334 metaG | ecosystem: Environmental > Aquatic > Deep... | reverse complement strand
TGTTCATAAACCCTGCATCACTCGTGATAATCAAATGCCGCAAAGCCGTGTTTCTTCACCAACTCGTCACGTTGTGCGCTCTTTAGGTCTTCACGCACCATCTCGGAGACGAGTTCGTGGAAGGTGGTGGTTGGTTTCCAACCCAGCTTGGTGTGTGCCTTGGTCGGGTCACCCAACAAGGTCTCCACTTCGGTAGGACGGAAGTAACGCGGATCGACTTGCACGATGCATTTGCCGGTGGCGTTGTCGTAGCCCTTCTCATCCACGCCCTTGCCTTCCCAACGCACGTCGATGCCCATTTCTTTAGCAGCGATGCTGACGAAGTCACGCACGCTGTATTGCACGCCGGTAGCGATGACGAAGTCTTCAGGTTTGTCTTGTTGCAACATGCGCCATTGCATCTCAACGTAGTCTTTGGCATGGCCCCAGTCCCGCAAGGAATCCATATTGCCGAGGTAGAGGCAGTCTTGCAGGTTCAGCTTGATACGTGACAAGGCGCGGGTGATCTTGCGGGTCACGAAGGTCTCACCACGAATCGGGGATTCGTGATTGAACAAGATGCCGTTACACGCGTAGATGCCATAAGCCTCACGGTAGTTGACGGTGATCCAGAAGGCGTACATCTTGGCCACGGCGTAGGGACTGCGTGGGTAGAACGGTGTGGTTTCCTTTTGCGGGGTCTCTTGCACCAGACCGTACAGCTCCGATGTGGAGGCTTGGTAGAACTTGGTCTTCTTCTCCAAACCCAAGATGCGGATGGCTTCCAAGATACGCAGTGTGCCAATACCGTCCGCGTTGGCGGTGTACTCTGGCATCTCGAACGAGACAGCCACATGGCTCATCGCGGCCAAGTTGTAGATCTCGTCAGGTTGCGTTTGCTGGATGATGCGTATGAGGTTGGTGGAGTCGGTCAGGTCGCCGTAGTGCAGTTTGAACTTGGCGTTGTCCACATGCGGGTCTTGGTATAGATGGTCGATACGGGAGGTGTTGAACGACGAAGAGCGGCGCTTCAAACCATGAACCATGTAACCCTTCTTCAACAACAGCTCCGCCAGATAGGCTCCGTCTTGGCCGGTGATGCCGGTGATCAGTGCGACTTTGCTTGTACTCAAGATGTTCTCCTTAATAAATGATTCAAAATTCTTTGTCAGGCTGAAGCCTGACCTACGATCAACGCCGCGATCTCTGCAGTGCGCTGCTCCAGCAATTTCATATCCCCGCGTGATTCCACATTCAATCTCAACAATGGTTCGGTGTTCGAGCCGCGCAGGTTGAAACGCCAATCCGCGAACTCTGCACTTACACCATCAGTACGATCTACGACAGGAATCACCCCAACCCCTCTCCCAGAGGGCGAGGGGCTTAAGTAGTGCTGCAAGACGCGCTCGATGGACTGCTTCACATCACTCACGCGGTAGTTGATCTCGCCACTGCAGGGATACGCTTTGATGCGCTCACCCACTAGTTGTGACAGGTGCTTGCCGCTGCGGCTCAATAGTTCTGTCACCAACAACCACGGGATCATGCCACTGTCGCAGTAGGCGAAGTCGCGGAAGTAGTGATGCGCGCTCATCTCGCCACCATAGATGGCGTTCTCCAAGCGCATGCGTTCTTTGATGAAGGCATGACCGGTCTTGGATTGGATGGGGTTGCCACCCGATTGTTTGACGACGTCGATGGTGTTCCAGGTGAGGCGTGGATCATGGATGATCTTCTCACCCGGATGCTTGACCAAGAAGGCGGCCGCCAACAGACCCACGATGTAGTAGCCTTCAATGAACTCGCCGCACTCGTCAAACAGAAAGCAACGATCGAAGTCACCATCCCATGCGATGCCCATGTCTGCCCTGTGCGCCTTCACCGCGTCGGTGGTGGCTGCACGGTTCTCTGGCAACAGGGGATTGGGGATGCCATTGGGGAAGCTACCGTCTGCCTCGTGATGCACTTTGATGAAGGTGATGGGGATGTTCAGTTGCTTGAAGCGCGCCGCGATCTCGTCGATGACGTGGCCTGCCGCTCCATTGCCTGAGTTGACCACGAGCTTCAGTGGCTTGATGGCTGCGGGTTCGATGTAGGTCAGCAGGTGATCTACGAAAGGATTGAGGATTGAGGATTGAGTCAGCGTACCGCGATGAGTTGCGGGTGCGAATTCGTTCTCCTCAGCAAGGGCTTGAATGGCTTTAAGGCCGGTGTCACCACTGATGGGCACCGCCCCACGGGCGACCAGCTTCATGCCGTTGTAGTCCATGGGGTTGTGGCTGGCGGTGACTTCGATACCTCCGTCCACATCCAGATGGAATGAGGCGAAGTAGATCTCTTCTGTACCTACCATACCGATGTCAATTACATCCGCGCCGCCGTCCATCAATCCATTCGCCAAAGCTTGTTTGAGGGTGGCACTTGTAAGACGCACATCACCGCCCACGACCACACGTTTGGCACCTAGGTGTTGTGCATAGGCACGACCGATGCGATAGGCGATGTCGTCGTTGAGCTCATCGCCCAGCTTGCCTCGGATGTCATAGGCTTTGAAGCAGGTGAGGGTTTGCGTTGTCACTTGTTTGCCTTTAAGAAATAGCCGCCAGTCTTAGGTGCGCCTCTAAATTCAATTTGATCTTTCTCTTTGAGCTGCTTTAACCAGCGCTCAATTGTTCTCAGTGACGTATCCAATGGCTCGACCAATTCACTTGCACGTTTACCTGGATTAGCTTGCAGGTAAACAAGCAATGCATTTACTCCGCCATTTACTCCGCCATTTACTCCGCCATTTACTCCGCCATTTACTCCCTCACCCTTATTCTCAGGAACAACCTGAACGATTTCCTTGAATACCGTCACCGCCATGCCGCCTTGTGTCGCCTCAAATACTGGCTCTGGCAAACCGTATGCCACAAAGATATCAATGACGCGGCGCACACCACTGCCATATTTCTCGATCAATTCGAGTTCCTTGAAGATGCTCGCCACTTGTTTATTGCGCAGATACGACTTGTACTTGCCCGTTTTGATCTTTTCAACGGTGAGGTCATCGAGCAATTTCCCTGGGTTAAAAAACTCGATACGATCATCGAAAATCTTGATGGTGGAGTCGTTGGAACTGCGGTAATCGCGATGCACGATCATGTTGATGACGATCTCGCGCATCGCATCCATCGGGTAGTCCCAGCGCTCTTCGCGCCGTGGGTTGCCGGTGATGATGTAGGCTTTGTTGGTGTGTTTAGCGATGTAACCCATGATGCGCTCGACTTGTTCTATGAGCGTATCGCGACTGGTGATGCTGTCTTTGATGATGGTTTCACTCGCAAAGCGCCCTGCCTCAATCGTGCTCAAAAACACATCGTTCTTTGAGAAGAGCAAATGACAGGCAAAGGTGGGGCGACCTTGTTTGATGAGCTCGAACTTCTCCAGTACCGCCTCCACATTGCCCTTCACTCCAACCGCATCCGCAAAAGTTTTCACCTTGCTCTCGGAAATAGAGTCAATCGAGTGTTCAGGGTCTGGATAGTAGTCCCAGCTGGAGTTGATCAATTTGATGTGCGCATCGGATATCTCGGTGGCGCTCATCTGATGATTGGCGTTATCCACTCGCTTGAAATACCGCCCCTTGCACGCAACGGGTTTAACGGGATATTCACCCACGCTCACTACGGCGACCATTTTACCGTCAATCTCGACCAGATCAATATCGGGGATGACGCTAGGGCTGGTGCTTTGTTTGCATTGATTAATCCAGCTTTGAGCCGTTTCAGATTCAACAGTTATGCCAACGACTTTGCCAGAATCACTGATACCCACCAAGATCGATCCGCCTTGGCTATTGGCAAAGGCAGTCAATGATTCGATCACTTCTTTCTGGAAACTGCTCTTGAATTCTAGGCATACGCCTTCGCCCTGCGCGACCGCATCCAACAACAGCTTGGATGAGTCATTCGCAGATAGGCCACGTAGATTCAAAGGAGACAGAACAGACATGACGATGTGTTATTTCCTGCCGTAGGCGTCATCGAAGCGCACGATGTCGTCTTCGCCCAGATACTCACCGCTCTGCACTTCAATCATCACCAACGGCAACATGCCGGGGTTCTCCAAGCGATGTTTGTGGCCTGCGGGGATGTAGGTGGATTCGTTGGTCTGCACGAAGAGCTCTTGTTCTCCGTTGACGACTTTGGCCATGCCACTGACGACGATCCAGTGTTCGCTGCGATGGTGGTGCATCTGCAAGGAAAGAGATGCGCCGACTTTGACTTCGATGCGCTTGATCTTGAAGTGCTGCCCTTCTTCCAGCACGGTGTAAGTACCCCAAGGGCGATGTACGGTGCTGTGCAGACGATAGGCTTCATGACCCGCTGACTTAAGGCGATTGAAGATATGTTTGACGTCCTGCACATGGTAACGGTCTGCGACCAGAACAGCGTCCGGCGTGTCGATGATGACGAGGTCTTTGACGCCCACTGCGCCTACAAGGCGTTCGTTACTCTGGATATAGCAGTTGCTGACATCATGCAGCATGACTTCGCCTTCGATGCGGTTGCCTTGTGCATCCGCCGGGGTGAGGTCACCAAGTGCCGTCCATGAGCCGATGTCGCTCCAGCCGATGTCGCACGGAACGACGGCGACGTTGGCGGATTTCTCCATCACGGCGTAGTCGATGGAGTCATCGGGCACTTGCTTGAAGGCAGCCGAATCCAGTTCGAGCTGACTGAAACCTTTGCCTTCGGCACTGCGTGATTCGGCGATGCAAGCACGGGTCGCAGCTAGGATGGCTGGGCAATGCTTCTCCATCTCTTGCAGCATGACACCGGCTTGGAAACAGAACATGCCGGAGTTCCACAGAAAGCGACCAGAGGCGACGTATTCTTTGGCAGTCTCTAGGTTGGGTTTTTCGACGAAGCGTTTGACGGTGTTGCCATCGGCTTCGATGTAGCCGTAGCCAGTCTCGGGCATGCCGGGCTTGATACCGAAGGTGACGAGTTTGCCTTGAGCGGCCAATTGCATGGCACTCGCCACCGCCTTGGCAAAGGATTCTTGGTCGGCGATCAGATGGTCTGCGGCCAGCACGAGCAAGCAGGCATCGTCACCGTGGACGGCAGCGACTTGCAATGCTGCAGCTGCGATAGCAGGGGCGGTGTTACGCCCAAAAGGTTCGAGGATAAAACGGTTGGTGAAAGCTTTGTTGGTAGGGATTCCTGCTACTTCGCGGTATTCGTCTTCGGTCTTGAAGAACAAGTCGCGGTTGGTGACGGTCATGGTCTCGATGGCTTGCGGTAACACCGCCCCGCGTAGCCATGCTTTTTGCAAGAGACTCTGTCCATCCGCCAAGCGAATGAAGGGCTTGGGGTGGGTCTCGCGAGAGACTGGCCATAGGCGGGAACCTGCGCCGCCGCACAAAATGGTGGGAATTAGTTTTTTCATCGGACAAGTCAGCAAGCACGCATGATTGACACGCAACTCGCACATTTTATACGTTACATCGTGAAATACCTAGATTTTCAATGGCCTATATATTAGGCCCTAAGCCCTTCCATCGCCCCATTTCAGGCCTAACCAAACCGTTGATTCTAGGTAGAACACACTCCATAAAACAAGGCAAACATCCAGCAATTTCCCGGCGTCCTTCTGTCTCCAGAGTAGAAGGGGCTGAGGCGTTATCGCTCACCAGCACGTCGAGATCGGCTGCAAGAGTCGGGTCGCGGCGGATTTCAGCCGCAATCGACGCCAGCAGTTCGCAAGGAACTCAGGGCGATTATTAGGGTGTAACTGCAAGGGTAAGAAGCGGAGTTATCACGTACGGTTTACAGTAAAAGTTCTTACATTTTTAAATATTGCGATCGATTCCTGCATCACTCCCTCCAGCGAAGTCAAAGATGGCTGATATCCAAACTCGGCTGCTCTGGTATTCATCGAGTAGTAGTGTGGTTTGCTGCCTGTTGCGTTGACGCTGGCCACCACTTCGGAAACTTCATACTGCAACCCAAACTTCTCTTGCATGGCCGCCAATAGACTTGGCTTCTCAATCGGGGCCCGGCTATAACAATCGACCGCCGCATTCGCAACAGGTGCAGCAAGCAGCGTGCAAACCATGCGATAGAAATCGGAGGGATGCAAAAAGTCACGCACGATGTAATCCGAGGAAGTCTTCAACACGGTCTTATCGCGAATCGCGCGAAGAATATCTGTGATTAAAAAACGTGCTTCGATATCTTGTGTGTGGCTGAAATAGTTAAAGACGCGAATGTCGATGATGGATAGCTCTGGATGAGAACGATGTCTGCATTCTGCATGCAGCTTGGCCACGCCATACCAATCATGCGGCTCGAGCTTATTTATAGGCACGATAGCGGGTGTATCGCGTTTTGCAGGCTCGTTGAAACTTGAACCATAAGCGGCACCACTACTCAAGAACAAGTAACGACATGTAGGGTGCACCTGAAGGTATTCCAATACCATTTCGTCGAAGCGCAGGGTCACCTCAAAGATCGTATTGCCCATTGCCAGCGCTTGCGCCGGATTGCCGACGCCAACGAAATTGATGACCGCATCGAATGCTTGCTTGGGGAATTCGGAAAATTCATCCGTCGGATAGCGTCCTGCCAATCCTGTAGACACCAACCATTTCGTCACCTCATCTGGACGTCGCGCAAATAAGTGTAGATTGTCGTTCGCTGTCCTAGAGAACGAGACGATCAGGTCTCTGGCTATCTGACTGGTTGCACCTAGGATGGCTATCCTCATAGAGAGCCCCTAATTACTCAACTGGGGAAACTGCTCATCCAGTTTCGAGCCAAACGCTAGGCGCGGACGACATTCAGTCGCTCCGTCCATGACGACCTCGATCAGCAATGGTCCCTTATGTTGTGCGACCTTTGGCAGAATATTCTTCATGTCATCAGCACTGGAAATCTTATATGCGGCGATGCCGTAGGCCTTTGCAATATCAACAAAAGACGGGCTGCTATATCCCTTCTTGGTTGATTGATCACGACCATCAAAATACATATCTTGGAAATTCTTGACCATACCCAGAACCGAGTTGTTCATCACAATCACGGCCATATCCAGATCCAAACGGTTCAGCGTATCCAACTCCTGAATGTTGATCTGCATGCTTCCGTCACCCGTGATCACTACGACCTTTTTCTTCGATTCGATGCCGACACCTAAAGCCGTTGGTAACGCAAAGCCCATCGCCCCCATTCCGCCGCTGTAATGCACTGCATGGTTAGGCGATAGTCGCAGGCTTTGTGCTGCCCACATCTGGTGGTTCCCTACGTCGCAAACATAATCGACAGACTGTTTTGCCAAGAGATGATTCAATTGTTTGAAGAGCTCGCTCGGACTGATTTCCCAGTCCGCATATTCATTGACTTGCGCTTTTTCTCTTTGCGTTGAAAGTTCAGGCACCCAACTGGCATCGAGCTTCATAAACATCCCCGCTCGAATAGGAAAGGCACTGAAGAAGCTTTCTGCAGTAGCACAAATATTCAGATCAGCCTTAACACGATTGCCCAACTGCGCCGCATCAATATCCACTTGAACAACCCTAGCTCGGCGCGCGAAATCTTCTATATCTGCACCGGTTTGTCGCACGTCAAGTCGCGCCCCAACAACGATCAAGAGGTCACAATTCTGTACTGCCCAATTTGCTTCTCGATTGCCATAACTACCAATCATGTTGAAGTAATGGCTACGGGCCACAACACGTTCGTGCCCCATGAGTGTGGACACATAGGGAATACCTAGGCTATCAGCAGCGAACAGCCACGCATCCATGGAATCTGCCCAACGTGCTCCACCACCAACACAGATCAAGGGGCGTTGCGCCTCTTTGCAAAGTGCTGTCAGCTGCTCCAATTCATTTACGGATATCTGGGGGCCCGAACTGATATTGAGTGGGAGTTTCAACCATTCTTCGACCAAACTATCAGGGATATCTGCGCGCTGAACATCATTGGGAATGTCTAAGAGCACTGGGCCTTGCCTGCCACTCAGTGCTGTGGATATCGCATTGTGCAGTTGCATCAACAGGTCTTCTGGCCGGTCTACACGAGCTGCGTACTTAGTCAGGGAGCGTGCGACCTCAACGATGTCTAGCTCTTGGAATCCTTGCTGACGAATGGCTAGCTCACCCTTCAATTCGCGAGTGTTGACCTGCCCTGTGATGAAAAGACATGGCACAGAATCGAACCAGCAGTCTCCTATACCAGTGATCAGATTAGTTGCGCCCGGACCACTCGTTCCCATCGCTACTGCGATTGTTTTGCCTTTAGTATGCCTAGCCACACCCTCTGCTGCAAAAGCAGCAGACTGTTCATGATGCATCGAAACGATGTTGAACTTACCTGATTCAGCAAGGCTGTCGAGCATGTGTGTGATCATCCCCCCCACCAACTCAAAACAAGTCTGTACTTTATGGGCGATTAGAAATTTCGCGAGCGCGTCAGAAGCTTTCAAGGCTGTTTCCTGTATTCGTGTTCTCTAGAAATTCACGCCAAAGAATGCTTCGATCTTCTCGACCACAAAGCTCAACATCTCTTCAGTCAGACCAGGATACACACCGATCCACAGTGTGTTGTTCATGATGTTGTCGGTGTTGGTCAATTCGCCGCTGATGCGATAAGTGCGGCCTTCGAAATACGGTTGGCGTGTGAGGTTACCCGCGAACAGCAAGCGCGTACCGATCTTGTATTGATCCAGGTATTTCAACAGTTCGACACGATCCACACCTGCCGCTTCACGCACGGTGATGGGAAAACCGAACCAAGAGGGTTCGCTGCCCGCAGTCGCTTCTGGCAGCCCCAAGAACTCTTCACATGATTTCAAACGCTCCTTCAAGAAAGCGAAATTACGTTTACGTGCCTCAATGAACTCAGGCAAGCGATCCATCTGCGCCAATGCACAAGCGGCCTGCATGTCGGTGATCTTGAGGTTGTAGCCCAAGTGCGAGTAGGTGTATTTGTGATCGTAGCCCATGGGCAATGAGCCCAGCTGTTGACCAAAGCGTTTGCCGCAAGTGTTGTCACAACCTGGACCGCAGTAACAATCACGCCCCCAGTCACGGAAAGATTCGATGATGCCGCGCAGGTCGCGGTCTTTGGTGAAGATCATGCCGCCTTCGCCCATGGTGATGTGATGCGCGGGGTAGAAGCTACAAGTGGCGATATGACCAAAAGTGCCCACGTGCTGACCTTTGTAGCGTGAACCTAATGCATCGCAACAATCTTCGATGACCCACAGATCGTGTTTCTTAGCCACTGCCATGACTGCATCCAGATCGAACGGATTACCCAATGTGTGGGCGATCATGATGGCTTTGGTCTTGGCGCTGACCGCGGCATCGATCTTGTTCGGATCGATGTTATAGGTGGTCGGATCCACATCCACGAACACCGGCACCATGCCGTTCTGCAACATCGGGTTCACCGTGGTTGGAAAACCCGCGGCTACAGTGATGACTTCGTCGCCCGGTTTCAATGCACGTGCGCCCAGCTTGTGGGAGGTAAGTGCCGTGAAAGCCAACAGGTTCGCTGATGAGCCGGATGTCGTGGTCAGCGCATAAGGCACGCCGACGAATTCAGCGAAGCGCTTTTCAAATGCTTCATTGAAGCGACCTGTGGTGAGCCATCCATCCAGTGACGCCTCAACCATATTCTTCAGCTCTGCGGCGCCAATGACTTTTCCAGAGGGCGGAACCACACTTGAGCCGGCATTGAATGCTTTCGGTGCATATTGCACAGCACTGTATTGTTCAACCAGATCCAGTATCTGTTGTTTGATTGCTTCTTTACTCATCATTGTTTCTTCCGCTTATTTCTAAAATATTGGTTCAACGTGCATTCACATATTGCCGAATCTGTTCCTGCGTAGCTGATTTCAGCTCCTTGCCGTCTCGATAAGCCCGTTGCCATTCAACAATAGCCTCTAGTGCCTCTTCCAGATTCCATCTGGGATGCCAGTCCAATCGAGATTTCGCTTTGGAACAATCCAGCTTTAGATAATGTGCCTCATGCGGATGCTCGCCCCCATCCACTACCCAGCTTGCCCCCTCGCCCCAAACTTGAGTCAACTTCTCAACGATCCACTGCACAGGTTTGGCATCCTCATCATTTGGACCAAAGTTCCACCCCTCTGCATAGGCTGCACCTTCTTCGTAAAGCTTCTGTGCCAAAACCAAGTAACCCGAAAGCGGTTCTAGCACATGCTGCCATGGGCGAATCGCATGCGGGTTACGAATGTTGACTGGTTTTCCTGCACTGATGGCTCGCATGATGTCTGGAATGAGGCGATCGTCCGCCCAATCGCCACCACCAATGACGTTCCCCGCTCTGCCGGAGGCGATCGCCACACCATGTTCTTTGTATTTTTCTGGGTGGAAATAAGAGTTGCGATAGGCTGCAGTCACTAATTCAGCGCAGCCCTTGCTGCTTGAATAGGGATCATAGCCGCCCATCGCTTCGTTCTCGCGATACCCCCATGCCCACTCACGATTCTCATAACACTTATCAGTGGTGACGTTGACCACGGCTTTGACACTCTTAGTACTGCGCACCGCCTCAAGCAGATTCACCGTGCCCATCACATTGGTGGAGTAAGTCTCAACCGGCTCGATGTAGGAATAACGTACCAATGGCTGCGCCGCCATATGGATCACGATCTCCGGCTGATGTTCAGCGAACACCCTACGAAGATGTTCTAGGTCACGGATATCACCGATTATGCTGGTCATACCCTTAGCAACCTCGGCGACCTCGAACAGGCTCGGATCGGTTGGTGGGTTCAACGCATATCCCACCACCTGCGCACCCATGGATTGCAACCACAGAGATAACCAGCTTCCCTTGAAGCCGGTATGCCCAGTCAACAGAACGCGCTTACCTTTCCAGAATGAAGTGTTCACTTCCACACCTTCCAGGGCGCCTTGCCGGATTGCCATAATTCTTCGAGATGCATCTTGTCGCGCAGGGTATCCATCGGCTGCCAGAACCCCTCGTGATGGAATGCCGCCAAATTACCTTCTTCGGCCAGACGCTCCATAGGTTCACGCTCCCAAATAGTCTTGTCATTGGCGATGTAGTCGATCACTTGCGGCGACAACACGAAGAATCCGCCATTGATCATGGCACCATCCCCTTTAGGTTTCTCGCGAAAGCTCTTTACCTTGCTTCCTTGCATGTCGAGTGCACCAAAGCGGCCTGGTGGCAAAGTGGCCGTCAGTGTCGCTTTGACTTTTTGTGCTTTATGGAATGCGACCAGTTCGGTGATGTTGACGTCGCTCACCCCATCGCCATAGGTGAAACAAAACGACTCTTCATCCTTGACGTAGTCTGCCACGCGCTTCAGGCGACCTCCGGTCATCGTCTCGTCGCCAGTATCAACCAATGTTACCCGCCAAGGTTCGGCGTAGCGCTGGTGTACCTCCATCTTGTTGTGCTCCATGTCAAAAGTCACATCTGACATATGCAGGAAATAATTGGCGAAATATTCCTTGATGACGTAACCCTTGTAACCGCAACACACCACGAATTCATTGATGCCGTGGGCGGAATAGCTCTTCATGATGTGCCACAGAATCGGCTTGCCGCCGATCTCAACCATGGGCTTAGGGCGGGTGGATGTCTCTTCGCTGATTCGCGTTCCTAGTCCACCTGCGAGAATCACAGCTTTCATTTGTTGTTCCTATCAATTAGTTGCGTCAGAGTCCGTGAACTCTACGCACCATAGCGTCCGCCTCTTAACATCGCCCTGCCCTACGCCCAACCACCCTACATCCATTGGTCAGTCAATACAGTATCCAATGGTTGCGTAACTAAGTCTTAGATAAATCGATTGGCGAATACTTTTTTCTGTACGCACAAAACACAGGGGGCGATTTTATACGGTACGAATTGAATTACCTAAGCTTTCAACGGCCTATATACATTTGCTCTTGACTTATCTTTTACCCCATCTCACATCCAACCAAACCATCGCTACTAGACAAAATGCCACACACACACACAGATAGGATTGCATCATCCCCTGTTGCAATCCTATCTGTGCTGACATTCCGATTGCAGCCATAAATACATATTCAACATAGGCCACACTACGATGACTCATGCCACTTTGAATGGCCCGTTGGTAAAAATGATCACGATGAGCCTCTGTGATCTTCATACCTCGCAATGTGCGCTTGGCCAACGTCACAGTCGCATCGGCGATGAATGGCAGAAACACGAGCACTGGAAACAGAGGCGACCAATCTCCTCGCTGCCATCCCCACAGCCCCATCGCTGCCACCAAAAATCCAAGCGGGATGGATCCTGCATCTCCCATGAATATCTTGGCGGGAGAGAAGTTGAAAAAAAGAAAACCCAGCGCAGCCGCAGATATCGCCAGATTCATCATTGCAAAACTCTCGTCGTGTGCGAGCAATGCAGCGATGCCGTAATTGGCAAAGCCAAACAGAGTCATTCCACCTGCCAGCCCATCAGAGCCATCCATGAAATTGTAGAGATTGATCATCCACACCACGGCAAACAGCAAGATGAGGGAGATCCATAAACCTTGTTGGTCATAAATGTTCGCTCCTATCACCAATACGGTCGCTGCGATCATGTGCGCTAGCAGTCGTTCCTTTACCGATAAATTGTGGAGATCATCCATGAACGAAACAGCGAACAAAAGAACTGTCGGAACCACTATCCACCAGACCATAGAAGGCCAAAGCACCATCCAGCTCGATAACACTCCCGCCATCAAAGCTACGCCCCCCGTTCGCGGGACTGGCTTGCTATGCAAGGAGCGCTCGTTGGGGACATCCTGCACAGCGTTGCCCAACTTGCTGCGCAAGATGATGGTGATCACCGAAACGACGATCAAAAATGCAATGATGGGTGGCATATAGTTCATCGGTGAGTATCTCGATACCACTCTGCGGTCTTTTGTAACCCTTGCTGCAGACTGTATGGCGGTTTCCAATTCAACTCGCTACGAATCTTATGACTATCGATCTGCAACGACCCCATCAATCGTAGCAATTGGTCACGCCGACCAGCTATTTTTCCCATCATCGACAACAACCATATCGGGCTCGGAAATATACGAGTTGGGCGTCCCATCGCATCATCCAATCTGCGGAGTAGCTCTGGTGTTGAAACGTCCTCTCCATCGCTGACCAGATACACATTGCCTATCGCAGCAGGATGTGTAGCACACACGATCAGTGCATCTACCAAGTTGCCGACATAGATCAAGCTACGTTGATTTATTACTGCAGCAAAAGGTAAAGGGATACGCCTCGAAACAGCGCTAAGCATTTGCGCAAAATTCCCCTTCACACCCACACCGTAAACCAAAGGGGGACGAATGATGACGACCTCCAAGCCTGTTTCTGCAGCTACTCGGCGCAATGCCTGCTCTGCCTCCCACTTGGAGATACCATAAGGGTCTTGCGGAGATGGTGTGTCTTCCTCTGAATATCTGCGCCCGTTCGCCGTCTCTTCGCCATTCACCTTGATGGAGCTCACATAGACCAAACGCTTGACCCCAGCTGCGGCTGCGCTTCGCGCCAGATGCTCAGTGCCCTTGACATTCACTTTGCGAAATTCAGCCAACGGGTCTACCGCACTTTCATGCATGACATGCACTCGAGCCGCAAGATGGATCACGACCGATACTCCTTGTAGTGCATCGCGCCAATCCGTACTCCCATCTATCTCTTGCTGAGTACGCAAGATCGAACGGACATCCATGCCGCGGCTTCTTAACTCTGATGAGAGAGCGCTGCCTACAAATCCAGAAGCTCCTGTAACGAAGAATCTCATGGCGCGCCCTCTGTTAAGTTTTGATATATCTGCAAATGTCTTCTCACTACCTGCTTTATATCGAACTCTCTCTCAGCCAGCGCCCTGCCTGCAATGCCCAGACCTACGCAACGCTCCCTGTCATCCACTAAAGTCCTTATTGAAGCCGCCAAGGCTTCCGCATCTGCTACTGGCACCAATACGCCACTCACATCGATATCGATCGCATCACGACATCCAGGCACATCTGTCGTGATGACGGGACGTCCTGCGGCGGCAGCTTCTAGTAACACTTTGGGCAGCCCTTCCCGATAAGAGGGCAGCACAACGATATGCGCCTCCTTTAGCACTTCCCCGATATCAGACCGATAGCCCCATCGTTCAATGATTCCTTCGACTTCGTATCCACACAACTCTTCCTCTGAAAGGCTGCTTGGATTTTCTGGGTCAGTAGTTCCAACCAAGCAACAGCGAATCGCATGCCCGCTTTGATTCAATATGCTTGATGCTGCTATGAATTCTCTAACTCCTTTATCAGCTATCAAGCGGGCGATTAGCATCACTACTGGAACTCCTGTCGGCAACGGCGTTGCTTTGATGCGATCAAGATCAACACCCGACCCGCGAATCATCTCTACTTGCCCTTTTTGCAAATCAGTAAGTCGCATCAAAGCGATTCGATCATCTTCATTCTGAAAGATCACTTTCAGATTGCTATGCCCTAATGCGATGCGATACAGAGCGCTTACGACTTGCTGCCTTCTTCTACTTACCCAACCCCTATCTAGGAATACATACCCCAAACCTGAAATAGCAGCGACGACCGCAGGGATGCGCGCCATTCGCGCCGCGATGCCTCCCAACAATACGGGTTTGATGGTCACCAGATGGACCAAGTCCGGCCTTACCTTTAGAAACAGGTTGAGCAACTGGAAGAAGGTTCGCATAAGCCCGATCAGATTCGGGCTGCTCCGGTCAATACTGATGGAATGCACAATCAATCCACACTTCTCCATCGCTTCTTTTTGATCGGTGATGCCGGTAGCGATATGCACCTCATACCCTTGCCGCTTCGCCTCCAAGGCGATGGGCAGGCGATGAGACATGAAGAACCAGTCCACATTCACTACGAACATGAGTTTTTTGCTCATGTCTGATTGCTCTCTAACCAAGCTTGGAACATGAGTACGTTCCATAGCAGTGCCGCCCAGTTGCGTTGTCCACTCAGATGTTCCGTCCACTTCTGCCTGATCGGTTCAGGATGAAAGAAGCCCTCTCGCCGCAGTCGCTCTTCTCCCAAGAGCTCTTCCGCCCATTCACGCAGCGGGCCACGCAGCCAATCATGCAGAGGGATACCGAAACCCATCTTGGGTCGGTCGATCAATTCTCGCGGCACGTAACGGTAAAGCACTTGGCGTAATGGCCACTTGGTCTGCCCATCACGCAGTTTGTATTCAAGCGGCAGACTCCACGCAAATTCGACGACCCTATGATCCAGGAATGGGACGCGACTTTCTAGTGAAACGCCCATCGCAGCACGATCCACTTTCACCAAGATATCGTCAGGCAAGTAGCTCACCGCATCCAGTGCCATCATGCGCTCGACTGGATCAAGGCCATTCAGTGCCGCATGCTCACCTGTCAATCTTGTGAGCGGCTCCTTCCCTCCGATCACCCACGTTGCAGGATCCGGCAGATGCGAGACCATTCCCAGATAAAGCTCATCCACAGCGGGACAAGCGAGTACGCCCGCGCCCTTGTGCAACTTGTCACCCACTGCAGCGTAGCGCGAAGCCCCTGGGATGAATCGAGCGATACGATCCCATTTTTTCGGCGCTACAGAGGTGATCCCTTTAGCTGTCAACACGCGCAATGGGGAGGGGACGCGAGATATCTTGCGCCAGAGATCATTCGTCATCTGATAGCGGTTATAGCCACAGAACAATTCATCGCCCGCATCACCCGACAAGGATACGGTGACATGTTGCCGAGCGAGTTGAGACACCAAGAAGGTAGGTATCTGCGACGAATCAGCAAAAGGCTCGCAATACAGGGATGGTAATCGGGGGATCACATCCATCGCCTGTTGCGATGTCACATATAGTTCGGTGTGCTCAGTCCCCAGATGTTGGGCTACCACCTTTGCATGTTGTGCTTCGTTGTAGCCCTCTTCGTTGAAACCAATGGTGAAGGTCTTCACTGGGCGCGAGGACTGCGCCTGCATCAGCGCGACCACAGTGCTCGAATCGATACCGCCAGAAAGGAATGCACCTAACGGCACATCTGCCATCATCTGCTGGCGCACTGCGTCTTTTGCTAATTTTTCCAGCGCGTCGACTGCCTCGTTTTCCGAGCCCGCGAATTGATTCTTGGTTCCTGCTCTAGCCACTTCCAACGTATCCCAATACTTCCATTTCTTCGGTTCTGGCTTTTCCAACGAGACTGTCAATAAGCACCCTGGCTCTAACTTGGATATGCCTTGATAGATCGAGTAAGGCGCAGAGATGTAGTTGTGGCGCAAGAGCAAACAAAGCGCATCGCGATCGATTGGCGCCAAAAATGAGGGGTGCTGCTTCAGTGCTTTGAGTTCAGAACCAAACAAAAAAATGCGGTGCTCACCACTTCCCTGCCATCCAAAATATAGCGGCTTCTCACCCATGCGATCTCGAGCCAGCGTCAGCACACGGTTCTGCATATCCCACAAGGCAATGGCGAACATGCCGATGGACTTCTTGAGTGTTGCTTCTAGCCCCCAGACATCGATACATGCAAGCAAGGTCTCCGTATCAGAGTGACCACGCCATTGAAAAGATGCGCCCGATTTTTCCAACTCAGCACGCATATCGAGATGGTTGTATATCTCACCGTTGAACACGATGACGTAGTGACCTGAAACAGATGCCATCGGCTGATGTCCGGCAGGTGACAGATCGACAATGGAGAGACGTCGATGGGCCAAAGCTATGCAGGCCTCCACATCGGACCACACACCTCCATCATCAGGGCCACGATTAATGATGGCAGCCGCCATGCTTTGAGCCACCTCAGCTCGAGCGCCGCACCCCAATATTCCAGCGAAACCGCACATATCTGCCTTTTACTGACTTTCCACACTCGCAACACTGGGGCATGCGCCCATTTCTCGGTACATTGCTTCATAACCGTCTATGCATGCGGTCATTGAAAACAATTCCTCGGCTCTTTGGCGCGCCTTTGCACCCATCCTTATAAGTTCTCCTTGCTTGTTCACTCGCAAGATCGCATCCGCTAACGACTCTGGACTATGTGCGGGCACGACATATCCCGTTTCTCCATCAATCACTGCTTCAGCATTACCACCCACATCCGTCACCACCATGGGTAGCCCTGCAGCCATGCATTCAAGGATCGCATTTGAAAAGCCCTCCTCGTGAGAGCAAAGCAACCCTACGTCGGCTAGGCGCAAGAAATCATTCACATCCGGACGAGAACCCAGAAATCTAATATGTTCATTTAATCCCAGCGTTTCTGCATGTGCTTTCAAACTCGCACCTATCCCATCGTCCCGACCAAGGCAAAGGAGTAACCAATGTTCTGGTAAGTCATCCTTTATTCTTGCGAGGGCCTCGATCAGATCTGCATGCCCCTTGTAAGGGATCAGATTGGCCACGAGAACAAACACAAATGATCGCTCTGGTATTTCCTTTTGGATCCGCTCCTTTGAACGATCGAATGGCCCCGTAAACGAGGCCATGTCTATCCCATTGTAAATAAGCCTGAGATGCTTCTCATCTACGCCTTCATCCTCAAGGTCTCTCAACACAGCAAGAGAGTTACCGCAAACCATGTCCATTCTTGAGTGAAGGAACAATTCGATCTTTGTAGATATGGGATACGCCGATTGGTAGTGATTGAGACTTCTGCGGCTCATTATTCGAGTAGGCACTATTGCGAACAATGATGTTAGACCACCAATGATATAGGCCGCAGGCAAGAAAAAGTGTAGGACTGTGGGTCGGCGCAACCATAACGTTTTTATCAAAACGATTGAGGTTAGAAATAAATTCAACCGCGCTCGTAATCGTGCATTGCTGACCAATCTCGCAACCCAAGCGGGAAGACGCATCCCATAGATTGGGATACCAGTCGTCTCCAAATTAGCAGTTAGTGGGCCTCCAAGTGATAGCACGAAGAACTCCGGCTCCCATCCTCTAGCTTTTAGCTTGTTTGCGACTTGAGTTATGTGACGTTCGGCACCGCCAACATCTAACGAGCCGATCACATAGAGTATGCGCCCCTTTAAGATGGTCAATCTCCATCCTTTTGCTGAATAAACACATACTCGTTGTAGCCCAACCCTTCAACAAGAGTTTTCGCACATTGTCTGAGCCAAGCATTGGGGGAAGTATTAATTCCGTGTTGAGCCACGATCAATCCTTATGAAGTATTTAGGCTTACAACTTGATGAACTTTGTTCAAACCTATTTTCGAGCGCCAATCACGGCGATACTGTAAGCGAAGCCCTTATTTTGTAACCACCTCCAAACAGCCCGTGGTAACACTCGCCGAAAAAACACCTGCAGTGGTGTTGCCACCAAGTCGCCGTACCCGAAACAAGCCACCACGTCCATGCCTGCTTCTCCAACCATTTTTGCCAACTCACTTACCGAATAGAATCTTTCATCAGTAATCTCTCCTGTATAAGCGGTATATCGGGTTGGTATCTCAACAAGAACGTATTTTGCGCATAGTGCTTGCTCTTTTAGCAATCTGACCGTGACTTCGCGATCAAAATGTTCGAGTACGCCACAAGAAAAGACCAAGTCAAATTTAGCGTGATAGGCTGACAAATCGAAAGCATCTGCGACCTCAAATTCAGCCGAAACTCCAAGCAATTCAGCTCGCCGCTTTGCAAGCTCAACCAATGTGGGCTCATTATCGACACCCGTCACCTCATATCCCATCGACGATAGGTAAAACTCTGACCACCCAGGCCCACTCCCGACATCAAGAATGCGACTCGGTTTTTCACAGTAGCGCCCTATCATCCCATACAGCGTTTCGTGAAACCCCCAGTGCATCACGGCAGTAGAGAGCCAATTGTTCTCGTATGCACCATGCGATTCAAAATAGGATTGCCAACGCTCGCTCATAGAGAAGCCTTCTGTCCAACATCTGTTTTTGTGGCGGAGAAAGTCATAATGAATCCGAATCCTAATTTGTCTAAAACGGGCTCTAATGGCCGAGTCACTAATCGATCAAATCGACTGACCATCTTGATGGCAAAGGAGTTACGGCCTCTCCACTTGCACCAGAAAAGATCTGGGTCTTTGATCTGCTTCCACTCCGACATGGCATCTTCCTGCGAATAGCCCAGTACCCGCTTGATCAAATACAACAGCCCCCCCGCTAGGCTGCCTCCGAATATTTCTTGTCCCGTGTGTGTTGCTTGCAAGACCAATCCGTTCTTTTGTGTTACTCGCCGTAGCGATTCAGTTGAGAAGATCGTGAGGTGACGCGGATAGTCATCCGCTTTATATATCCGCGACTGGATAGAGTTGATATTGGTTACCAAACCAATCAGCAGACCACCTGGTCGCAATAGTTTTGACGCCTTTTCCAAAAAGAGAGACGGCTCGTACACATGTTCAAGCACCGCCCAAAATGTAACAACGTCATATACGCCCCCTTCAAATTCCATTTCAAGGAAATCCCCATAACGTATCGGCATGCCGGCCGGATTGGGCACAGTAGAATCAAGCTCTACTCCTTCTGTCACCCACCCCCTCTGCCCCATGTACCACAAGAATTCACCTTTTTGAGCGCCGATATCGAGCAATCGTCCAGATTTTAGATCGGGCAACCATTTTGCCTTTTCCTCCAGTTGCGTCTTCCTCTTTTCCAAGATTTCCTGCCAGCTTAAAACACCCGCCTCTCCTTCCCACGACCAGTAAAATTCTTTCGGATAGTATTCTTGGATGTCATTTCTTTTTGGGCGTGGACTTAGGTATCCACATGTACATCCAGAACACCTCCTAACGCCAAAGACGTCTTCAGAACACCGAAACACATAGTCTTTGGTTGAAAACAGAAATTTGGAGTCTGAACTTCCACAAACTGGGCAGGGAACTTCAAGTGTGTCGTTCAACATCATCGTTGCATCCTTAGGTCAGGCTTGTTTGTGACGCTTAAAAAGAAAACACCCATCGCTACCACCAACAAAGCGGAAGCTGATACCGCTAGCGATATGGAGTATTCACCCAGCAGTCCATTCAAGAATATGTAAGTCAGTGTAAATGCTATCAAGCTAGTTGCCGCCATGATCGATATCAACTGAGGTCGTTTCTGAGCCTGCCATAATTTTGCAAAGACAGTGCCCATCATCGCAAAAGGTATGCCTACCGTTAACAGAAGCCAATGCATCGTAACGTGCGTTGCCGCATCCCTATCAAAGCGCCCCCCAAACAACTCTTGAAGCAACGATGCGCCTATCGCAAAGACCAGCAGCGTTCCAATCACTCCCACTACTATCGAAATCAAAGAGGATTTGACCAAGATGCTCCTAACCGCAGGACTATTGTTCTGGGCCACCAGATCAGAAAACCGCGCGAGAATGACGGTGGAGCTAGCCATGACCAAGAATTGCAACGCCGAGGAATGTAGGCGATATGCATATCCGAACGCAGACACTGCTCCCTCACCATACTTCGCGATCCACACCATGGGTAAGGCAACAACCATATTGGAAAACACGACGCCAGGAAGTATCCACCGCCCCAAGCTGAGTATTTCTGCCCATTGTCGTTTGACTGTATCAAGAGCAGGGAGGGGCCCCAACAGTGAGAAACCAGTCTTTTTTAGTCCCCACAAACACAGAGATACCTGTAGCCCCAAACCAAGGATGGTGCCCATTATCAAGGTAGTCAGTCCACCTTCCGGCCATGCCGCCAACATAGTGGCGCCAAACAACCCATTCGCCAACGGAGCCCCCGCTGCGATAGCAAAACGGCCTCGCATCGCCAACAAAAACCCACCGCAGTCCCCAACAAAATTCATCGCCACCAAAATTGCGAGGGCAGGGAATGCATATTCAAGTGATGTTCGAACAGATTCTGTTGCGGACTGCGTGAGTGCACTCACTATGAAACTGGAGCAGGCCAACAACGCTATCGTAAAAACCCCTCCCAGCACTGCGATACCCAACAAGGTAGCACGCTCAAAGCGCTCAACAGTCTGCGCATCAGCAGAGGCATTCAATGCTGCTCTGACTGGAAAAATACCTGTTTGCACAACTCCTGCCATCACTCCAGAAATCAGCGTGGGTAGCACAAGCGCAAGGTTATATCCATCCAGCTCTGGCCCAATACCGAAGATACGTGCTGTGAACCAAAGTTTCAGCAAAGCCGCCAGTTGTGAAATAACGGTCAATGTCGATACCACTACGATTTGTCTTTTCATGACAGACCATCGATATCTGGCAAGCAGGCGGACTGCGTTGGACGTTCTCCAAGAAGCAGCACCATTTTAGACTTGATGGCTCACGTACCAAGCCATCGCCACTTTCATCCCGTCGTCGATCTTGTGAGAAGGCTGATATCCCAACAATGTCGCAGACTTGCTGATATCAGCCAATGAATGTTTAACATCACCGGCACGAAAATCTCGATAGATAGGCCTTGCCCCAACCAGATGCGAACAAGTGGGCAACAAGTTTTTCCGCAATTGATCGTACAACTGATTGAGTGTCGTACGATCACCTACTGCCACGTTGTACACCTGATTGCTTGCTTCTGCATTCTCTGTCGTAGCTGCCAATAGATTCATCTGCCGCACGTTCTCAATGAAACAAAAGTCTCGGCTAGTCTCACCATCTCCATTGATGTAGATCGGCTCGTTTTTGATCATGCTGGATATCCACTTTGGGATGACGGCAGCATAAGCACCATCTGGGTCTTGGCGCGGTCCAAAGACGTTGAAATAGCGCAGCCCTATCGTCTTAAAATCGTATGTACGCGCAAACACTTCGGCATAGAGTTCATTGACATACTTAGTGACAGCATAGGGAGATAGGGGCTTGCCGATCTTATCTTCTACTTTGGGCAACGCGGGATGGTCGCCATAGGTGGAACTGGATGCGGCGTATACAAAACGCCTTACCTTGGCATCGCGCGCCGCAACCAGCATGTTGAGAAAGCCACTGATATTGGTTTCGTTCGTGTCGATCGGATTCGCTATGGAGCGCGGCACACTACCCAAAGCAGCTTCATGTAGCACGTACTCGACAGCCTCCCTAGAAGGGGCGAACGTCATCGCACGTTTGCAATCTCCCAAGTCTCTAATGTCACCCTTGATGAATTGGAAATTACCCCACTGCTCGTGGGTGACTAGTGATTGAACTTCATCAAGATTGCGTTGATGACCCGTCGCAAAGTTGTCCAACCCAACCACGCGCTGGTTGAGCGCAAGCAGTGTTTCCAGCAGATTACTGCCTATGAACCCTGCCACCCCCGTGATCAGCCAGGTATGCGGTTCGGTCGCCAGTCGAGTCTTGAGTTGCGAGTATGCGTCGGTCATTTTCACAGACGCCACAACTTATGACCCGCCGCTTCTATAACGTCTTGCGGATAAGCCGATTTGATATCGATGAAGACCCCACCCGCTTTCAGCTTAGCCAATATCCGACTCACAGGCTGACTGGTGTACTCAGTATGTGAGACAGCGGCGACGATAGCGTCTGCCTGTTTAGGCAAGGCATCCCATTCTGTTAGGGTGATGCCGTATTCATGTACTGCATCTTTGGCTTCTGCCAGAGGATCGTGCACGCTGACATCGCAGCCAAACTCCTGCAGTTCTTTAACCAGATCGGCAACTTTGCTATTGCGTAGATCGGGGCAGTTCTCTTTGAAGGTCAGCCCCAGCACGATGACCTTGGAGCCTTTGACTGCGCCGCCCACCTTGATGATCTGCTTCACCGTTTGCTGCGCCACATAAGCTGCCATCCCATCGTTGATACGACGACCCGCAAGGATGACTTGCGAGTGATAGCCCAGCATGTCTGCTTTGTGTGTGAGGTAATACGGATCGACTCCGATACAGTGTCCGCCCACCAAGCCCGGACGAAATGGCAGGAAGTTCCACTTTGTACCCGCGGCTTTCAACACCTCCAAAGTGTCGATGCCTATCTTGTCGAAGATTATTGCCAACTCGTTCATCAGTGCGATGTTCAAATCACGCTGTGTGTTTTCGATGACCTTAGCAGCCTCCGCCACTTTTATACTGCTTGCTGGATACACACCCGCAGTGATGACGGAGCCGTAGATCTTCGTGACTGTCTTCAATGTTTCAGGGGTGTCGCCAGAGACCACTTTGACGATCTTGGTGATTGTGCGCTCTTTGTCGCCAGGATTGATTCTCTCTGGGCTATAGCCCACAAAGAAGTCTTTCTTCCACTTCAATCCAGAATGCTTTTCAAGCAGCGGGATACAAACTTCTTCGGTCGCGCCGGGGTACACAGTGGATTCGTAAACCACAATCGCACCTTTTTTGATGTATTTACCTACTGCAGTGCTGGAGCCAACGAGTGGCGACAAATCGGGGATATGCGCCTCATCAACCGGAGTAGGTACCGCCACTACGATGAAATCGGCATCCCTCAAAACAGAGGCATCGGTATGGCAGGTGAGTTGAGTCGCAGCACGCAGATCCTCTGAGCTGACTTCGCCCGTGGGATCAAAATAGTTGCGATAGGCAGCCACTTTTTCTGCCGACAGATCTACACCCACTGTCGGATATTTTTTCCCGAATTCAACCGCCAGTGGCAATCCCACGTACCCTAATCCCACGACTGCTATTTTCATACCCATAAACTCCCGAAAACTTTGACTGCTCTATTTGATTGAATCTAAGCGGTGTATTGCTGACTGTCTTTTTCTAATAAACCCTTTTGGACCGCCTCGAGTTGCAACTCTTGTATCTCTTTACGTAAGCGCTCATATTCTCTAATCTTGATTTGTAAGAATTCAACCGTCATGCGTGCTTTTTGCTCTACTCCTCTTGGAGTTAGTAGATATGCGTAAGCCAACTTATTTTCGCTATTGCGAAAGTTGTTGATCTTTAGACTACCCTTCTCAACAAGCGCGTTGAGGCAGTAGTTAACCTTCCCCAAGCTGACGCCCAAGCGCTTCGCCAAGTCTCTTTGTGAAAGTCCTGGATTCTCTTCAAGAGTCTTAAGCAAGCTGTAATGTGTGGTTTCGTCTAGCATCACGGGTGCGTTCAGTCATTGAACGGTGTCATTAGAGCAGTTCCAGCAAGCGAGTGTCAAGCCAGCGCTGGCGCTGTTTAGATACAATGTACGGAGTGTCCTAACAGCCCAATAATTTTGCCCACATCCTTACCTCTTAAGCCAAGTATCGCCATCGTCCGCTTCTCCGCACTTGGTGATGTGGTCATGGTCAGCGCCGCTATCAATGCCTTGCAGCGTGCTGCGCCCGATGCAGAGATCACGTGGTTCACTAGCCCGCTCACTTATTCTTTATTACATCGCATGCCCGGCGTGCAATTCGTAGTGGTCGATAAGCCTCGCTCCTTTTCAGATTACCGCGCTTTTTACCGACGTTTTCGTGAACGAGATTTCGATGCTGTGTTGGCGATGCAAGCGAACCTGCGCATCAACTTGCTCTATCCGGCCTTACGCGCACCGATCAAGATCGGCTTCGACCGCACCCGCGCACGTGAGGGTCAGTGGCTGTTCTGCGACCAACGCATCCCATTTCATGACGATCATCTGGTCGATAGCTTCCTGTCTTTTGTTGAACAGTTGACAGGACAAGTAGCCGAGGCGGTCTGGGATCTGCCCATTGAAGAGGCTGACCATGCTTGGGCAAACGAGCAACTACGCCATCTGCCAAGTCCTTTGATCACGATACATCCCCACGCCAGCAAAGCAGAGCGAAACTGGCTACCCGAGCGCTATGCCGAAGTGATCCAAAAGTCCTCTGGCAGCATCGTATTGACCGGAGGCGATTCGCTTGCAGAACGGACGCTGTGCCAGCAGCTCTGCGCCATCGCACCTGATCGCACATTGGATCTTTGCGGCAAGACATCGCCCAAACAACTGGCCGCCCTGCTGGGTAAAGTGAATGTACTGGTCGCTCCTGACACAGGGGCAGTTCATATCGCACGTGCGATGGACACCCCCGTCATCGGCCTCTATGCGGTCGCCTCTCCCAAGCTCACCGGCCCCTATCAGCGCATGGAATATTGCGTCAATCGTTACCCCCAAGCCGTGCGTAAATTTCTGGGGAAAGACCCGGAACAATTGCCTTGGAACACGCGCGCGCATCACCCTGATGCGATGTCGCTCATCGAGGTGGACGATGTGCTGCAACAACTGACCCGTGTATTGGATGGTGCAAAGTGATGCGCTTATTCGATTCTCGCTTCGCCTACACCGCCTTGCTTTGGCTGTTGCTACCGTATGTCTTCTTCCATCTGTGGTGGCGCTCACGCAAGCAGCCCGAATATCTAGAACATGTGGCCGAACGTTTCGGGCGCTATGCCGTTAAGGTCGACAAACCCGTCATCTGGCTACATACCGTATCCGTTGGCGAGACGCGTGCTGCCGCAACCCTCGTCCATAGCCTTCGCGCAAAATATCCCCAGCATCAGATATTGCTCACGCACACCACGCCCACTGGCCGCGCCGCAAGTGAGCAGTTGTATGGCGACGAGGTGATGCGCGTCTATCTGCCCTACGACTACCCTTTCGCCGTCCAACGCTTCCTTGACCACTTCAAACCACAAGTGGGTGTCCTGCTGGAGACAGAGGTTTGGTTCAACCTCATTCATCGTTGCAAAGCTTCAAACGTCCCATTGCTACTGCTCAACGCCCGCCTGTCTGAGAAGTCATCCGCAAAATATGCGCGCTTCCCACACCTTGCCCATGAAGGTTTATACGGATTGCATCTCATCGCCGCACAGACCGACGGAGATGCACAAAGACTGTCCGCACTTTGCGGACGCGCCGTTTCCACGATGGGCAATCTGAAGTTCGATATCGAACCACCCGCAAAGATGCTTGAGCAAAGAAGACTTCTGCGTGCACTGTTTGGCAAACGACCCATCTTTCTGGCAGCCAGCACACGCGAGGGTGAAGAGGCATTGCTATTAGATGCGCTACAAAACATTACCGTTAAAGACGTACTCACCGTCATCGTTCCGCGTCACCCACAACGTTTTGACGAAGTGGCGAACCTAGTTGAGCAACGTGGCTTGAAGATGCAGCGCCGTAGTGCCAATGTCGCGATAACTGCGGATACGCAGATCGTGCTTGGAGACAGCATGGGTGAGATGTTCGCCTACTACGCCGCATGTGATATCGCCTTCATCGGCGGTAGCCTGTTGCGATTCGGTGGGCAGAATCTGATCGAAGCCTGTGCCGTTGGCAAGCCCGTGCTCATCGGCCCGCATACCTACAACTTCGCGCAAGCCACCGAACTGGCTGTTGCAAGTGGCGCGGCGCTTCAAGTTAGCGATGCCAACGAGCTGTCGATACAACTCAATCGACTCCTGATCGATAACGTCGCAACACAAACGATGGCACAGGCAGGAGCACGGTTCATCAGTGAGAATCAAGGTGCTACTGAATTTGCGCTAAGGCTTATGGACGGCGCACTCCAACAAAAGACATAATCGCAGCTATAACCACCCACAAGATTGCCCCTATGAAAACCCTCATCATCACCGGCGGCGCCGGCTTCATCGGCTCTGCGGTCGTGCGCCAGCTCATCAACGAGACAGACTACAAGGTAGTCAACGTCGATAAGCTAACCTATGCGGGCAATCTGCAATCGCTGGTTTCTGTTTCCAGCAACCCGCGTTACAAGTTCGAGCAAGTCGACATCTGTGATGCGGCAGAAGTGAACCGTGTGTTCCGTGAGCATCAGCCGGATGCCATCATGCACTTGGCTGCCGAGTCTCATGTGGACCGCTCTATCACCGGCCCTGCGGATTTCATCCAGACCAACATCGTCGGCACCTACACCTTGCTGGAAGCTGCGCGTGCGCACTGGAACAGCTTGCAAGGTGAGCGCAAAGCCGATTTCCGCTTCCACCATATCTCTACCGATGAGGTGTATGGCAGCTTGGGTGATGACGGTTTCTTCACTGAAGACACCGCCTATGAACCTAACTCGCCGTATTCGGCCAGTAAGGCATCTAGCGACCACCTCGTGCGCGCCTGGCATCACACCTATGGCATGCCTGTCGTCACCACCAACTGTTCCAACAACTACGGCCCGTATCACTTCCCCGAGAAGCTCATCCCACTGGTGATCTTGAACGCGGTGAACGGTAAGCCGCTACCCATCTACGGCAAGGGCGACAACATCCGCGATTGGTTGTATGTGGATGACCATGCGCGTGCCCTGCGCACTGTGTTGGCGACAGGCAAATTGGGCGAGGCCTACAACATCGGCGGGTGGAACGAGAAGACCAACCTCGAAGTGGTGCAAGCCATCTGCACCATCTTGGATGAGCTGCACCCCCAAGGCGCACCACACAACAAACTCATCACCTACGTCGCCGACCGCCCCGGTCACGACAAGCGCTACGCCATCGATGCCACCAAGATCGCCGAGGACTTGGGCTGGAAGCCGCAAGAGACGTTTGAGACTGGCCTACGCAAGACCGTGGTTTGGTACTTGGAGAATACCGATTGGGTAAAAGGCGTCACCAGCGGTGACTATCAAAAGTGGGTGCAGAAGAACTACGCTGAAAGGACAACATCATGAAAGGCATCATCCTCGCCGGCGGATCCGGCACCCGTCTGTATCCAGTGACTTTGCCGGTCTCCAAGCAGTTGCTGCCCATCTACGACAAACCCATGATCTACTATCCCCTGACCACGCTGATGCTGGCTGGGATAAGCGACATCCTAATCATCTCCACCCCGCAAGACACACCGCGCTTCGAACAACTGTTGGGCGATGGCAAACAGTGGGGGATCAACCTCAGCTATGCCGTGCAACCTTCACCGGATGGTTTGGCACAAGCTTTCATCATCGGTGAGAAGTTCATCGGCAAAGACAGCTGTGCCTTGGTCTTGGGAGACAACATCTTCTACGGCGCCGATCTGGAATCCAAGTTGCGCGCCGCTGCCAGCAAGAACGATGGCGGAACGGTGTTCGCCTATCGCGTCACCGATCCAGAACGTTATGGCGTGGTTGACTTTGATACTCAAGGTCGCGCGCTCAGCATCGAAGAGAAGCCGAAACAACCCAAATCGAATTACGCCGTCACCGGCCTTTATTTCTACGACAACAGCGTCGTCGAGATCGCCAAGACCATCAAGCCATCGCATCGCGGTGAACTAGAGATCACCACCGTCAACCAGATCTATCTGGAGCGCAACAAACTGGACGTGCAAGTGATGGGGCGCGGCAGTGCGTGGTTAGATACGGGTACGCATGATTCTTTGCTGGAAGCCTCGCTCTTCATCCAGACCTTGGAAAAGCGCCAAGGATTGAAGATCGCTTGTCCGGAAGAGATAGCCTATCGTCATGGTTACATCAATGCCACTCAATTGGAAGAGTTGGCCAAGCCACTCGCCAAGAACGGTTACGGCCAATACCTACTGGCAGTCCTGCAAGAGAAGATCTGATGCAAGCCATTCCAACATCAATTCCTGATGTCCTCATCATCGAACCCAAGGTGTTCGGTGATGCACGCGGTTTCTTCTACGAGAGCTTCAATGCGAAACGCTTCGCTGACGTGACGGGCATCTCCACGCCTTTCGTGCAAGATAACCACTCCAAGTCCGCACGCCATGTGTTGCGCGGCCTGCATTACCAGATCCAACAACCGCAAGGAAAATTGGTGCGCGCCACTGTTGGCGAGGTGTTGGATGTGGTGGTGGATATACGCAAGAGTTCTCCCACCTTCGGCAAATCTGAGACGGTCGTTCTCAGTGCAGACAACAAACTCCAACTATGGATACCTCCGGGCTTCGCTCATGGCTTCGTCGTTTTGAGCGAAACGGCAGAGTTCCTCTACAAGACCACCGATTACTACGCGCCAGAATTCGAACGATCCCTCCTGTGGAATGATCCAGCGCTGGGTATCGATTGGCAGTTGAACGGTGCAACACCTCTTCTCGCCGCCAAAGATCAAGCGGGCAAATTGCTGAAAGATGCCGAGGTGTTTGCTTGAAGACCATCCTGCTGACTGGCTCCAACGGACAGGTGGGGTGGGAATTGCAGCGCGTGCTTGCGCCAACCACAAAAGTCATCGCTCTTACCAGAGAGCAACTCGACCTCAGCCAATCCGATGCGATTCGACAAGCAGTGCGTGCACACAAGCCCGATATCATCATCAATCCAGCCGCCTATACGGCTGTAGACAAGGCGGAAACCGAACCAGATATAGCCATGGTTATCAACGGGACTGCTGCTGGTGTAATGGCTGATGAAGCGAAGAAGTTGGATGCCTTGCTCATCCACTATTCGACCGATTACGTCTTCGATGGTACTAAGGCATCGCCCTATATTGAATCGGACATCCCCAATCCACAGAGCGTGTACGGCAAGACCAAACTAGCAGGGGAACAGGCCATCCAAGCGGTCGGCTGCAAGCATCTCATTCTGCGTACCAGTTGGGTGTACGGTGTACATGGTGGCAACTTCGTGAAGACCATCCTGCGCTTGGCGAAAGAACGTAACGAGCTGCGTATCGTGGCAGACCAATACGGTGCGCCGACGTGGGCGAGACTGCTGGCGGAATCGACGGCTCATATCATTGGAAAATATTCTGAAGATAAGTCAGGCGTGTATCACCTGACTTCAAGCGGACGCACCAACTGGCATCAGTTCGCTGAAGAGATCGTGCGCTTGGCTCGCCAGTATGATGATGCGTTGAAAGATAAATCCCTCACCATCCATCCCATCGCCACACACGAATACCCCGTGCCTGCGAAACGTCCTGCCAATTCTTCTTTATCGACAGAGAAGTTCTGCAGAACTTTCGGGCTAGAACTACCACGTTGGGAAGATGAACTGGCGGAGTGCGTCCGCCAGCTTTATAGCTAGTGCAGCGCCTTATTGACTTGGCTTATGTCTGCCTCAGCCAGATTGCCGACCGCCGCCTTCAAACGCAGATGGCTGATCAGATAGTTGTATTCTGCTTGGTATAGATCACGACGGGTCGAGTACATCTGTTGTTGAGCGTTGAGCACATCTAGGCTGGTACGCACGCCGACTTCCTGCCCTAACTTACTCGCCTGCAACAGGCTCTCGCTAGACTTCAGTGCTTGTTGCAGCGCTTGCACCTGCGCGATACCGCTCACGACACCTAGATAAGCTTGGCGTGTCTGCAACTCTACGTTGCGACGCGCATTTTCCAGATCTTGTTTAGCCTTTTCGTGATTCGCTTCCGCTTCACGCCATTTTGATTGTGTCGCACCGCCTGCGAACAGTGGCATGTTCAGTTGCAAACCAACGGAGGTGCTCTTGGTATCACCACACGAGAAGCTGCATCCTGTTGTGTTCGAATAACTACCCACCGCATCCAAGGTTGGCAGATGTCCGCCACGATTCTTTGCCACCTCTTGTTCTGCCAAGGCTTCAGCTGCTTGTGCCATCACGATCTGGTAATTGCCCCGTTGTGCATCGGCCACCCACTTCTGCGCATCCGCAGGATTGGGTGACTCCAATTTGAAGCCTTGCCCTAATGTGTTCAGTTCTTTGACGTCGGCGTTCACCAACTGTTGCAGTGTGCGTTTCTTGATCTCCAGATTGTTCGCTGCGGCGATCTCTTGCGCTACGACCAAGTCAAAACGCGCCTGTGCTTCATGTGTATCCGTGATGGTCGCCGTGCCCACCTCGAAGTTGCGTTTGGCTTGTTCTAATTGCTGCGAGATAGCGGTCTTCTGCGCATTGGTCAGCTGCACGGTATCTTGCGCGATGAGTACATCGAAATAGGTCTGCGCACTACGCAAGATGACATCTTGCTCTGCCAATTTGAACTGCGCTTCTGAGATGGCTACTTGCAAGTCAGACTGCTGATAGGTCGCCCAATTCTGCTCACGGAACAAGGGCTGTACCACGCTCACTGCGTATCCGTGGCTATTATATTTTTTCACCAGCAGTGGCGAATTCAAATCGTTGTAAGTCGTGTTCGCGCTCAGATTGACACTGGGCAACATCAAGGAACGCCCTTGTGTCAGCTTCTCTTGTCCCGCCTGCTGTGCAGCACGCGCAGAAGCGAAGACCGCATCTTGCCCTTGTGCAGCTTGATAGATCTCGATCAGATCGGTCGCCTGCGCCGATGCCTGCACACCCAGCGCCAGCAATACGCTCACGGTCAATTTTGAGAATTTCATCGGATGCTCCAATATTAGAATCTGCTAATATTACATGGAGTCGACAACTGAGACAAGCCGACCCTGCAAAACAGTTTGAGAGTTAGATCAGAATACGAAACGCTGAGGTTGCGCCGCATTCTGGAGTGGTGCCACGGCAGTCTCGAACAACACCTTGGTCTCGAATCGATCTGCAGCGACACGCGTGATCAGTTGCGCTTGCATGGCAGGGGCATCTCCGACGATAGCGAACAAGCGACCGCCCACCTTCAGCTGGTTCTTGTAGGCCTCAGGAATCATCGGCACAGAGCCGGTAAGGGCGATAGCGTCATACTCGGCCTCACCCCATTGATTGGCCGCGTCACCCACTTGCAACGTGACGTTGCCGATGTGATGCGTCACCAGATTACGTGCGGCGATGGCGCTCAGTTCTGCAACGATCTCGACACTGGTCACTTGACCGGCCAGCCTTGCCAGCAACGCAGTCAGGTGGCCGCTACCTGTACCCACTTCCAGTACGTTGTCGGTCGGTTGTAGATCAAGTGCCTGCAATGCACGCGCTTCGATCTTGGGTTGCCACATCGCAACGCCGTGTCCCAGAGGCACGTCGATATCCATGAATGCGAGCGCTTTGCTCTCAGCAGGAACGAATTGTTCACGTCGAACCACCTTCAGCAGATCCAGTACTTTCGGGTCGAGCACATCCCACGGACGGATCTGTTGCTCGATCATATTGAAGCGCAATTGTTCCAAGTTCATCTCTACTCTCCTTGTTCCTGTGTCCATTGTAGGCCGGTTCGTCTCGGGGCAGTATAACAACACCCCTGAATCGCCTCAACCACCGCGTTCTTCAAACCTCGACTTGCTTGGCTACCACGCCGCGCAACTTATCCACCTTGCTCTTCAACCAAACGATGAAGTCATCCACATAGGTATAGACGACTGGGATCACCAAAAGACTGAGGAAGGTCGACGTGATCAAGCCTCCAATCACCACGATCGCCATCGGCGAGCGGAAGCTGCCATCGCCCATGCCAACATCCATGGCTACTGGCAACATACCTGCACCCATGGCGAGTGTCGTCATCACGATGGGGCGCACGCGCTTTTTACACGCATCCATCAAGGCTTCGGTGCGATTCATGCCGCGATCGCGGCGCGATACGATGGCATATTCCACCAACAAAATGGAGTTCTTGGTGGCGATACCCATCAGCATGATGATACCGATCATCGACGGCATGGAAATGGCGCTGCGCGTGACCCACAAGGCGAGGAACGCACCCGGGATGGACAAGATCAGCGCCCACAGGATCGTCATCGGCTGCATGAAATCTTTGAACAGCAACACCAACACGATATATACGCACAACACGCCCGTGAACATCGCCAAACCAAAGCTGGCGAACAACTCTTGCATCGCCTCGGCGTCGCCGATCGGCGCGATGGAAATGCCTTCAGGCATGTTCTTCACCGAAGGCAAAGCGAGCGCGGCCTCTTGCACTTTACCCATCGGTTGCCCCGCCAATTCGATGTCGAAGGTGATGTTGCGTTGGCGGTCATAGCGGTCGATCTGCGCAGGGCCACTTTCGATACTCACCGTCGCCACATTGCCCAGCATCACTGGTCCGTGCGACCCTTGCACCACCAAGCGCGACAACAGCTCGATGTCTTGGCGCGCAGAATCTTGCAACTTCACCACGATAGGCAGTTGGCGATCAGGAAGATTGAGCTTGGCCAGCGACTGGTCGTAATCGCCTTTGGTCGCCACGCGCAACGCTTCAGCAATGGCCGCCGAAGTCACCCCCAGATCAGCCGCCTTGGCGAAGTCAGGGCGCACCACCACTTCGGGACGCAAGATGCTGGAGTTCGACACCACGTTGCCGATGCCCGGGATTGTGCGCAGTTCTTGTCCCACTTTAAGAGCTTGTTCGCTCAACAATTTTCCGTTCTCGCTGGTCAATACCAGTTGGTATTTGCCAGAGGAAGAACCCAATCCCACCGCAAAGCGTACGCCGGGAAGTTCGCGTAGAGATTCACGCAGATCATCCTCAATGATCTCTTTTCTGGGGCGCTCGTCACGCTCTTTCAGCTGGATCGACAAAGTCGCCTTACGCGCCTCAGCCGCACCCGATGGCTCGAACGCATTGCCGCCCGTTGCGCCGCCGCCGATCGCGGTATAGACCAAGGTCACGTTCGGATTACGCATCACGATGGCGCGCGCCTGTTCCGCCATGGCATAGGTCTGCTCGAACTTGCTGCCCGGCGGCAAGCTGATGGTCACTTGCGTCTGCGATTGATTGTCTTTCGGTTGGAAGGCTGTTTCCAAGGTACCCGCCAAGATGAATGAACCGAAGAAGAAGATCGCGGTCGCCGCCAAGGTGGTCTTGCGATGATGCATACACCATTGCGCCGCCTTCATATAGACATTGATCCAACCCGGTGTGGGGTGCGCCACACGTGGCTTTAAGAAATATGCCGACATCATGGGGGTGAGCAAGCGTGCCACCACCAATGAGAACAACACCGCCACCGCCGCCGTCCAGCCGAACTGCACGAAGAAACGTCCGGGTATGCCGCTCATGAACGCCGTCGGCAAGAACACGGCCACCAAAGTGAAGGTGGTGGCAATCACCGCCATGCCGATCTCCTCTGCCGCTTCCATGGCCGCTTGGTAGGGCGACTTGCCCATTTCCAAATGGCGCATGATGTTCTCGATCTCGACGATGGCATCGTCCACCAACACCCCCACCACCAGCGACAGTGCCAACAAAGTCACCAAATTCAGAGTAAAGCCGAACAGATACATCAGCACAAAAGTAGGAATGACTGCGAGGGGTAACGCCGTTGCCGCAACGATGGTGGCGCGCGCATTGCGCAAAAAGAAGATCACCACGATCACCGCCAAGATCGAACCTTCTAAGATCATCTCGAGCGAACCGCGATAGGTTTGATAGACCGTATCCACCATGGTGAAGACTTTTTCCGTGGTGATCTCGGGGTGGTCTTTCTTATATCCCTCTAATGCAGCTGTCACACCTGCCGCCACCGCCACATCACTCGCGCCGAGCGAACGCGTGATCTCAAAACCCACCACTTCTTTGCCATTGTGCAAAGCCGCCGAACGACGCTCCGCGATGGAATCGCTCACATTCGCCACCTGGTTCAGGCGCACGCGACGACCATCACGTAGGCTGATCTCCATTTCGCCTAATTGCTCCGCGCTTTGCACGGTCGCCACGGTGCGCACCGACTGTTCCGCACCGCCGATGTCGGTACGTCCGCCAGGTGCTTCTTGTTGGATCTGTTTGAGTTGACTGGATATCTCAGACGCAGTGAGATTGAGCGCCAGCATCTTGGTGGGGTCGAGTTCGACGCGCACTTGCCGTGTCACACCGCCTACACGTGTGACCGCGCCCACACCCTTCACACCCAGCAACAACTTGGTGATGTTGTTGTCCACGAACCACGACAATTCCTCTTCACTCATCTCCGGAGCAGAGATGGTGTAAGTCAGGATGGGCTTGCCCGCCATCTCCACTTTATTGATGGTGGGATCGAGCATCTCCCGTGGCAGGTCGCCACGGATACGCGACATAGTGGAGCGCACATCCTCCAGCGCATCACGCGAATTGCGCTCCAATCGGAACTCTGCCGAAACCACTGCCGAACCATCTTTCACTTGGGTATAGATGTGCTTCAGCCCCTGCGCGCTGGCCAAGGCGTTCTCGATCTTGCGCGCCACTTCCACTTCCATCTGATCGGGTGACGCCCCAGGGATGGAGGCAGTCACCGTAATCATCGGCAAGTCGATGTCGGGGAACAGTTGGATCTTCATGGCCTTGAATGCCATGATGCCCATCAGCGTGAGTAAGGCGAATCCCAGTACGGCGGGGATGGGATTCTTGATCGACCATGACGAGACGTTCATTTAACCACCTGCACGACATCACCTTCAGTCAAAAAGGCGCCGCCACTTTCCACCACCATCTCATCTGCTTTCAAGCCTTTCTTGATCTCGATGCGGTCGCCCACGCGTTGACCGATCACCACCTCATGTTCATTCACTCGACTATCCACCCCCACATGCAACACGTAGGTCTTATTGCCGCGCTGCATCACTGCCGATTGAGGCAAAGAAGCTAGACGTTTCTTACCCCCGCTGATATCGAACGTGCCGCGCGCATACGCACCGGCGATCACGCCTTGGCTATTGGGCAAACTGACCAGTGCATAGCCATAGCGCGTCTGCGCATTCACAGAAGGAGAGATCGCGCGGATCGTGCCTTTGATGACACGCCCCTCACCCACCACCACTTCTGCGCTCATGCCTTTGCGCAACAGCATCAATTCTTCCGCCGTCAAGTCGGCCTTCCATTCCAGACGGCCTTTGCGGATCAGGCGGAACAGTTCCGTGCCTGGTTGCAACATAGAGCCCACGTTCGCATTGGTCGCCGAGATGATGCCGAAATCAGGCGCAACGATGCGGCCTTGTGGCGCGCGTTCAGGATCGGCATCCATCGCGTTGGCGAAGTTATCCAAGGTCACCAATACTTGCCCTTGCTGCACGTGATCGCCGATGCTCACTTTCACCTCAGCGATGCGTAAGCCTGCGATCTGGGCGCTGATGATGGCTTCTTGCCACGGCAAGATGCTGCCGTTCGCCGCCAGCGAACGTCCCCATTTGTCGTCACGCAAAGAGGTGGTGCGCACGGTCAATGCAGGCCGGCTAGTCGCCGCCGCTACCGGTGCAGTTGCAGGCTCGACCGCCTCGCTTGGTTTTGAACATCCCGCCACTCCTGCGGTGATCGCCAAAACCGCAACCATTGCACCATCCACCATCCACTTTTTTTTGTTATTCATCATCTTTTTCGCTTTCATGTCTTGATCACTTCTGTTCATTTGAGTTACTTCTTAGCGCGAGCTGCGCGCTGTCTTTGTTCCGCCACAATGAGTGCCATCGCGTATTCCACCAACCGGCTCACCATCGTCTCTCTGGCTTTCTTACCTTTGACCAGTTGCGGTGCGAACTCCTCGACCGCACTGCGTCCACCGTGGAAATACACTGTTGCCAGACCGGCCAAACAGAAGGTCAGCCTATCCACTTCGAGGTCCGGTTTCTTCAAACCGAACTCGCGGCACAACAGCGCTTGAAGTTGTTGATGATTGGGTTGGAACGACTTGATCAACGCATCTCCCAACACCCCGCTAGGTTCGGCTTCTTCACGAGAGTGCAAGCGCAAGAAAAGTTGCAGCATGGGATCTTCATCCGCATCGACAGGGAATAGCCACGCATAGAAAGAATGCAGCGCTTCCTGCAGCGAGGTCTGTGAGATATCCAACGTAGCGAAGTTGTTGCACTCGCTCAGAAAAGGCAGACGGAATACTTCGCGATACAACTCCGCCTTGTCTCCAAAATGATAGTGGATGGAAGCTAGGTTCACCTCGGCGCGGCGGCATATCTCACGCGTGGTCGCGGCGTGGTAGCCAACCTCGGCGAACACCTCAGTGGCTGCCTGCAACACGCGCCAGCGCGTCTCTTCCTGCGAAGTGGGCGGATGTCCCAACAGACGTTGGGCCATCTCCATCAAAGGGCAACACAGACTTTGTTTTGCGATCGAACTCACGCTTGCCTCGGAACTTGAAACGGGCGAGCACGATATTTCAGTCGCTTGATTAAGTCAAGCGACTGAAACTTGTCGGGGATGGGCGGGTGTTCAGTCTGGAAGTACGTTCTCTCGATACGTCTCCAGCAACAACTCGACAAAGCGATTCGCCTGCGGAGACATGAACTTGCCTTTGCGCAAAACGAGCCCGTAGCCCCGTTGTGGGAAATAGTCAGAAAGCGGGATAGAAACGAGTTTCTCGTTTCCGGTCAGACAGATATCCGTCACGATCGAGATCCCCATGCCTAACTCGACATACTTCTTGATGACCTCCCAGCCCCCCGCCTCCAGCGTCACTCTGAACGACAGCTTGTGTTGCTGGAACACGTATTTGACCACCCCCCATGTAGAGAGGTGTCGAGGTGGAAGGATCAAGCCGTAATGGCTGACATCCTCCAAAGTGACTTTCTTTTTCTTGGCCAAGGGATGGCCGATAGGCACGATCAACACAGGATCGAAGGTCACCAACGGTTGATAGGTGATGTCATCCGGCACATCCAGCATCGAACCTACGGCAAAGTCGATTTCGTCCGACTTCAGCATCTTCAGGCCGTCGCGCCCCGTCTCGTTGTGCAAACGCAGATGGATACCCGGATAGGCCTTGGTGAAGCGGCTCACCACCTCGGGCAAGATGTAGAGGATGGTAGATTCACCCGCGCCGATGTTCAGCTCTCCCGACTCTAAGCGGCCATGCTGCGCTTCGAAGTTGGCATGCAAGCCATCCACCCCCTGCACCAAAGGCTCAGCCAAAGCATAGAGTGCCTCACCATCCGGCGTGAGGCGCATGGTGGGGCCGCGCCGCTCGAACAAGATGGTCTTTAATTCGCGCTCAAGTGCTTGGATCTGCAGGGTGACTGAAGGTTGGCTCAGAAATAACTTCTGCGCTGCCACGGTGATACTGCCGCTACGCACCACTTGGCAGAACGCGCGGATCTGTTTGAGTCGGTTGTTTTTGTAATAGGCCTGCTTGTCTGCTGACATCCCTACCCCCCTTTATTGTTTTCTCAATAATGAAAATTGAAATTATTGATTGCCCAAATGATAGTAACTTTAATAACCTTACTGCAACAAAAGTTAAAGAAAAAATAAAAACTACATTAGTAGTCCGCTGGCATCAGACGTTGCAACCGGGGAGGCAGCATGGGAACACTGCACAATATTTTCTTTGCTTTTGCGTTCATGGCAGGACTTGGCGTCCTGCTGGCGCTGTTTCTGGCTGTCGCCAGCAAACGCCTCTATGTGTTCGAAGATCCCCGTATCGATGAAGTAGAAGAGATGCTGCCGCATTCCAACTGTGGCGCATGTGGCACCGCCGGCTGTCGCAACTTCGCCGAACAAGTCGTCAATGGGACCATCGAGCCCGCTCGTTGCACCGTCAATCCCCCCGCTCAAAATCTATCAATCGCCGAGATGCTAGGCATCTCAATGGGTGATGTCGAGAAGCGCATCGCACGTTTGGCCTGTGCGGGTGGTCGCCATGTCGCCAAGATGCGCGCCCACTACGATGGTCTGAATTCTTGCGCTGCCGCTGCCGTTGCGGGCGGCGGAAAAAGTTGTACTTGGGGTTGCCTTGGCATCGGCGATTGTGCCGACGTGTGCGACTTCGATGCCATCACCATGGACAAATTCAGCCTGCCCGTCGTGGATGCCGCCAAATGCACCGCCTGCGGTGACTGCGTGGATGTCTGCCCCAAGGGTCTGTTCTCTCTGCAAGTCGAGTCGCACAAACTATGGCTGGCTTGCTGCAACGAATCCGATGGCGACATCGCCGAAGCCGCCTGCGAAGTAGCGTGCACTGCCTGCGAACGTTGCGTCGTAGATGCCGCCCCCGGCCTCATCAGCATCCAGAACAAACTCGCCGTCATCGATTACAGCAAGAACGAAAGTGCACAGCGTGCAGCCATCGAGCGTTGTCCCACTGGGGCCATCGTGTGGATGGAAGGAAGCAACATCAGCAAAGGCAAAGCTGCCAAGAAGATCATCCGCATCGAACCACTACCAGTCATCGCAGAAGCATAGGGAGAGACCATGTTGAACAAACTCAAACAATTCAAATTCCTTGGAACCGCATCGGATGCTGATGCGACCCAGACCCAGGTCAAATATCCCGGCGTACGCGATGCCATCGACGGCAATACCGCGGTCATCATGGTGGAACGCGAAGCCTCGCAAGGCGCAGGTGCTTACCCCATCACGCCTTCCACGCAGATGGGTGAATACTGGGCGGAAGAAGTCGCCAAAGGCCACCTGAACGCGGCTGGCAAACCCCTCATCTTCGTCGAACCTGAATCTGAACACGCTGCTGCAGGTGTCACTGCCGGCCTCTCCATGACTGGTATCCGCGCGGTGAACTTCACCTCCTCGCAAGGCTTGGCTTTCATGCATGAGTCCTTGTATGCCGCTGTCGGTAAGCGCCTGCCTTATGTGCTGAACCTCGGTTGCCGCGCCATCACCAAGACCTCGCTCAATGTGCACTGCGCACATGACGACTACCATTGCGCCGACGACACCGGCTTCATCCAAGTGTTCGCCAAGAACGGCCAAGGCGCAGCCGATCTCAACATGATCGCGCGCAAGACCGCCGAGCTGGCGCTGACCCCTGCCATGGTGGCGCAAGACGGCTTCCTCACCACCCACCTGATCGAACCGATGTTGGTGCCTGAGCGCGAGCTGGTCGCGGAATTCTTGGGTGATGCGGATGACATCATCGACACACCGACCCCTGCACAAAAGATGTTGTACGGACCGAAACGCCGTCGTGTGCCCATGAATTGGGATGTGGACAATCCGATGCAGACCGGCGTGGTGCAGAACCAAGATGCCTACATGCAGGCCGTCGCGGCGCAGCGTCCTTACTTCTTCGAGCACATCCCCGCCCTGTTCGATCAATGCGCTGCAGAGTTCAAAGCGTTGACCGGTCGCGACTACAACCGCATCGACACTTATCGCTGCGAGGATGCCGACTACATCATCGTCGGCCAAGGCAGCATGACCGTGCAAGCCGCCGCCGTAGCGGATTGGTTGCGCGATAACCGCAAGATCAAAGTCGGCGTCGTCAACATCACCATGTATCGCCCCTTCCCCGGCGACCTGCTGGGTCATGTGCTGAAAGGCAAGAAGGGCATCGCCGTGTTGGAACGTACCGACCAACCGCTGTCGGAAGACCTGCCGCTGATGCGCGAAGTGCGCTCCACTGTGACAAAGTGCATGGAGAACGGGCGTGAGGAATGCTACGCAGACTATGCGAAATATGAGCACGCCAAAGACATGCCGACGCTGTATTCCGGCTGCTATGGCTTGGGTTCGCGCGACCTGCAACCCGAGGGATTGATCGCCGCCGTCGAGAACATGTTGCCCGGCGCGACCCGCCGCAAGTTCTACTACTTGTCCGTCGATTTTGTGCGTGACGAATCCGCCAATCCGAAACAAGAGATACGCCAACAAGAGTTACAAGCGGCCTACCCCGGCATCAAGGGCATGGCGCTGCGCGGCACCGAGAATCCCAACCTGCTACCCAAAGGTGCCATCGCCGTGCGTATGCACTCCATCGGTGGCTGGGGTGCGGTGACCACGGGCAAGAACTTGGCGATGACCTTGTTCGAACTGCTGGGCTGGGACATCAAAGCCAATCCGAAATATGGCTCCGAGAAGAAAGGCCAACCCACGACTTACTACTTGTCCGCAGCGCCGGAACCTATCCGCATCAACTGCGAATACACCCGCGTGGATGTCGTGATGTCGCCCGACCCTCAAGTGTTCGGTCACACCAATGCGCTGGAAGGTCTGAACGACGGCGGCGTGTTCATCATCCAAAGCAACTTGGATAACCCAGGCGCAGTATGGGAGACCTTCCCCATGCGTACCCAGCAATACATCGTCGATCACAAGATCCGCGTGTATTACCTCGATGCGTTCAAGATTGCGCGCGCCGAGTCCAGCAACACCGACCTACAACTGCGTATGCAGGGCAATGCCTTCCAAGGCGCCTTCTTCCACGCGTCCGATGTGAAGGATCGTGCAGGGCTTTCCGAAGAGACGCTGTTCAAAGCCATCGAGAACCAACTCGAATCCAAGTTCGGCAAGAAGGGCAAACGCATCGTCGACGACAACCTACGCGTGGTGCGTCGCGGTTACGAAGAGTTGTTCGAGATCAAGCCGGAACACATGAAGGTAGGACAACGCGCCAAGGGCGAACTCAAAGCTGCGCCTTCCATGCCGGTCATGCTCAAGCAATTACCTGAAGGTAACGGCGGTCAATCCGACGTCCATCGTTTCTGGGAACAGACCGGCAGCTTCTACATGAAGGGGCAAGGCTCGGACAATCTGGTCGATCCGTTCATCGGTATGTCCGTGGTGCCTGCCGTCACTGGCGTGTATCGCGACATGACTGGTGTGCGTTTCGAAGTGCCTGAGTGGATTGCCGAGAACTGCACCGCTTGCGGCGAGTGCTACACCCAATGCCCTGACAGTGCCATTCCCGGCTTGGTGTCCACACCGAGCGACGTACTCAACAGCGTCATCCAAAAGATCGAGACCGGCGGACGTCCTACACGTTTCCTGCGCAAATTCAGCCGCACCATCGAGAAGAAGTTGCGCGCGTCTTTGGACAAGGACGGTCTGGATGTACGTGCTTTGTTGGCGAACGCCATCACCGAGGCCTTCGCGGAAGACACGACGGCGGGTGACGAACGTGCACGTTTGGAAGTCGAGCTGAACCTGCTGCGGGACGGCATCGGCAGCTTCAAGTTCGCCACCACCAAACCGTACTGGACTCAAAAAGAGAAGAAAGAAAAAGGCAGCGGTGGCTTGTTCTCCATCACCATCAACCCATACACCTGCAAGGGCTGTGCGATCTGCGTGGATGTGTGTGCCGACAACGCCTTGAAGATGGTGACACAGACCAACGAGAACATCCTGACCCTGCGTGATGATTGGAACGTATGGCTGGACTTGCCCACCACGCCACCTCAGTTCAGCCGCATCGACGATCTGGACGAGAAGGTAGGCGCGCTGGAGACCATCCTGCTCGATAAACACAACTACCAATCGCTCGCCAGCGGCGACGGCGCTTGTTTGGGTTGCGGTGAGAAGGGTGCCATCCATCTGTTCACCTCTACCGTGACGGCATTGATGCAACCACGCGTAAAGAAATACGTGAGCAAGTTGGACTCTCTCATCAGTGGATTGGAAGATCACATCCGCCTGCGCCTAGGTAGCTCGGTCAATCTGGCCGATACCGATGGCTTGATGCAGGCCATCCAGAACTACAGCGGACGCGACCTGACCTTGGCCAAGCTGACCGAGACCTTGCTTTCGCGCAACCCTGCCGAGCCGATCGACCCGCAATGGTTGAAGCGCGTGACACAGATGTTGGAGAAGTTGAAAGACCTGCGCTGGCGTTATCTGGAAGGCCCGACCAACCAAGGTCGCGCTGAGATGGGCATCATCAACTCCACCGGTTGCACCTCGGTGTGGGCCTCCACCTATCCGTTCAACCCCTATCCGTTCCCATGGACATCACATCTGTTCCAAGACTCGCCTTCCGTTGCGATGGGCGTTTTCGAAGGACACATGGCGAAGATGGTGGAAGGCTTCAAGGCCGTGCGCCAAGTCGAGATGGAACTGGCTGGTGGCTACGTGCCCGAGGACAGCGACAAGTTCTTCGCCCATTTCAATTGGGAACAATTGAGCGATGAAGAATTCCATCTGTGCCCACCTGTCGTAGCGATGGGCGGTGACGGTGCGATGTTCGACATCGGCTTCCAGAACCTGTCGCGCGCCCTGATGTCGGGCAAACCGATCAAGGTGTTCATCGTGGATACGCAGGTGTATTCCAACACCGGCGGCCAAGCTTGCACCTCGGGCTTCATCGGCCAAGTGGCCGACATGTCGCCCTATGGCGCAAGCCAACACGGCAAGAGCGAGAGCCGCAAAGAGATCAGCCTCATCGGCATGGCGCATCGCACCGCGTTCGTCCACCAAAGCTCTCTGTCCAACGTGAACCACATGCTGGAAGGTTTCATCGACGGCCTCAACAGCCGCCGCCCAGCCCTGTTCAACGTCTACGCCGTATGCCCACCAGAACATGGCGTGGGTGACAACAGCGCTGTGGCACAAAGCAAGATGGCAGTCGAGTCGCGCGCCTTCCCACTGTTCCGTTTCGATCCGGATGCGGGCATCACCTTCTCCGAGTGCGTCACCTTGGAAGGCAATCCCTCACTGGATTTCGATTGGCCGGAATACAAGCTCGAGTACAAGGATGAGGCAGGAAATCAACAGTCGATGATCTTACCGATGACCTTCGCCGACTTCGCACTGACTGAAGGCCGCTTCGCCAAGCAGTTCAAAAAAGCACCGGCAGACACATGGAACGACGACATGGTGTTGCTGGGAGATTTCCTGAAATTGTCGGAAGACGAGCGCGACGGCAAGTTCCCCTTCATCTGGTCGGTGGACAAGAAGAACCATCTGATGCGCGTGCTGGTCTCGAAAGAGTTGGTGCTGTCTTGCGAAGAGCGCTTGCAGTTCTGGAAGCAACTGAAAGACGTGGCAGGGGTTGGTCGTACTAGCAGCAACGAAGAAGCCATCGCCAACCGTGTGCGTCAGGAACTCATCCAGATGCTGTCATCTGGTGTGAGTGGCGCCGCACCGAGTTCACCCACCACGGTCGCCGTCCCCGCCGCCTCGAATGCAGCCGATTACGAAGCGGTGTTCATCGACACCCCAGAGTGCACTGCATGTGACGAGTGCATGAACATCAACCCCAAGATATTTGCCTACAATGATCAGAAGAAAGCCGTCATCATCAATCCGAAAGCGGGTAGTTTCCTTGACATCGTTAAAGCTGCGGAGAAATGCACGGCTGGCATCATTCATCCGGGCACGCCTTGGAACAGCGGCGAAGCAAACATCGACAAACTAAAGGCACGTGCGGCGAAATTCAATTGAGATGAACATGCGCCTTCCTTTCTTCAACCGCACGCCGACCTTCGATCACGGCATACACCCGGTCTATCACAAAGAGACCGGGCACCTGCCGATCCGCCGCTTCCCGTTCGCACCGAAGCTGTATGTGTCGTTGGAGCAACATATCGGCAAACCTGCGATCGCCATCGTGCGCGTGGGGCAGGAAGTGTTGCGCGGTGAACTCATCGCCAAACCGGATGGTCTGTTCTCGCTGCCCATCCACGCACCCGCGACAGGCATCATCGAAGCATTGGAGCCGATGCCCTCGGATAACGGCGAGATGGAGATGTGCATCGTCATCCGCGTGTACGAGGCCGACACGCAAGAAGTACAAGTGCGTTATCCGCACGATCTGGAGAACATGAGTGGGCGCGAACTTGCGCTGGTGATGCAAGAAGTCGGTGTCGCTGGTAAAGGCGGCGCCACCTTCCCCACCCACGCCAAGCTCATCCCACCTAATGGTTGCACCATCGACACCATCATCGTCAACGGCGCGGAGTGCGAGCCTTTCCTCACCTGTGATCACCGCATCATGGTGGAGCGTGCGCAAGACATCATGGAAGGTATCAAGTACGCACGCCGTGTGTGCGGCGCACCACGCGCCATCATCGGCGTAGAAGACAATAAACTGGATGCGGTCGCCGCACTGGAAGCCGCGCTACCTGCCGATGGCTCGGTCACGGTCAAAGTCGTGGAGACCAAATACCCGCAGGGCGCTGCAGAGACTCTCATCGCCGCATTGTTAGGACGTGAAGTGCCTGCCGGAAAACGCAGCTCTTCCATCGGCGTCGTGATGAACAACGTGATGACGCTGGCCTACATGGGCAGGCTGTTACCACTGGGCGAAGGCATGACCGAGCGCATCGTCACCATCGCAGGCCCTTCGGTGGAACGCCCCGGCAACTACATCGTGCCATTGGGAACACCACTGCGCTTCCTGCTCGAATATGTGGGTGCGCGCAGCTCGGCGACCGAGGTCATCCTAGGCGGCCCGATGATGGGCACGACCATTCCCTCCGTCGACGTGCCCATCACCAAGGGCGTGTGTGGCGTGTTGGCCTTCGGCAAGAAGGATGCCGTGCCGCCCCAGATCTACCCTTGTATCCATTGCGGAGAGTGCGTGAACGCCTGTCCGAAGAAATTGAATCCCACGCAAATGGGATTGTTGGCTGCCAAACGTGAATATGACGTGATGGCAGAACAGTTTATGCTTGGCGAGTGTTTTGAATGCGGCTGTTGCAGCTATGTGTGTCCCTCACATATTCCCCTGGTGCAACAATTTCGTGTCGCCAAGTACTTTCTTAAGAACCGGGAGAAGGTGACGTGAGCAAACATCGTATCGAGCTACGCGCCGCGCCCCATCAGCACAGCGGACACAGCGTACCCACCATCATGCGCAACGTGGTGTATTCCTTGTTGCCCATCTGCGGCTTCTCGATGTGGCAATACGGTTTGGCGGCATTGGCCTTGTTGCTCACGGTCACCGCCACCTGTCTTGCTACCGAACGTCTGCTCAATCGCAATGCGAACACGCTGGGCGATTGGAGCGCGGCCATCACTGGCATCCTGCTGGGGCTAACTCTGCCGCCCGCCTTCCCCTTGTGGATGGCAATCGTCGCTGGCTTCGTCGCTATCGCCATCGGCAAGGCGATGTTCGGCGGTCTTGGGCACAACCCTTTCAATCCTGCATTAGTCGGTCGCGCGTTCGTGCAAGCCGCGTTCCCCGTGGCCATCACCACTTGGGTGCCCGCGTTCTCGGCCAACCGTTTCAGCGAGTTCGTGCCCACGACCTTCACCGCACCGTTGATGATGCCGCCCGACATCGTGGGCTGGGTAAAACAACAAGGGGTGGATGCCTTCACCGGCGCGACACCCTTGGCGCGGTGGAAGTTCGAGAACGTGACCGCCTCGGCGCACGACCTTCTCACGGGTACAGTGACTGCCTCGGCAGGCGAGACCTCCGCCCTGCTCATCCTGTTGTGCGGCGCTTATCTCGCCATACGCAAATTCATGGACTGGCGCATCCCTGTCGCTGTGCTGGGCTCGGCGGCACTCACCGCTTGGGCGTTCCAACTGTATGACCCTGCACACTATCCAGCCCCGATTTTTGTGATGCTCTCTGGCGGCTTGATGATCGGCGCGATCTACATGGCGACCGATATGGCGACCTCTCCGGTCACCCCTGTCGGCGTGTGGATCTACGGTGTCATCATCGGCGTGATGACGGTCATCATCCGTTATTTCGGCGGCCTGACTGAAGGGGTGATGTACGCCATTCTGCTGGGTAACGCGCTGACACCGCTCATCGACCAATATACTCAGCCGCGTGTGTATGGCACTAGCCGAAAGGAAAAGCCATGAGCGAACCGATCCCAGTGCACACCACCCCCAGCAACAAGATGATCATCACCATGGGGCTGGTCGCGAGCATCTGCGGTGTCCTCATCGTGGGGGCTTACGAAAGTACGCAAGACGCCATCGCCAACAACAAACGCATCATGGTCGAGCGCGCCGTGTTCAAGGTGCTGCCCGGTGCGGCCAAGGTGAGTGAGTACGTCGCCACACCAAGCGGCATCCAAGCACTCACCGGCAACGTGCCAGAAGGTGGCGTGAAGTTCTACGCCGCATACGATCAGGCCGGTGCATTGAAAGGCATCGCCGCAGAAGCGGCTGGCAAAGGTTACGCTGATATCGTGCGCGTGTTGTATGGCTACGATACGAAGTGCCAATGCATCATCGGCATCGGTGTGGTGTCCATGCGCGAGACACCCGGTATCGGCGACAAGATCATCACCGACAAAGAGTTCCTCAAGAACTTCGATGCCTTGGATGTGCGCGTGAACGCCGAGATGACGGCGCTGGCGAATGCCGTCAAAGTCGTGAAGCACGGCACCAAGCAGAACGCGTGGGAGATCGATGCCATCGCAGGCGCGACCGTCACGACCAAAGCCGTCGGTCGCGGCATCAATGAGAGTGCGCAGAAGTTGATGCCCTTGTTAGTGCCACATGTTGCGGAGTTGAAACCATGAGCCAGAAAAAAGAGATCGACGAAGGCATCACCTTCGACACCTTCATGGAAGGCGTGTGGCGGCAGAACCCTGTGTTCGTGATGGTGCTGGGTATGTGCCCCACACTCGCGGTGACCGTCTCCGCCGTGAACGCGGTATCGATGGGGGTCGCCACCTTGTTCGTGCTAGTGAGTTCTTGCCTGCTGGTCTCACTCATCCGCAACTTAGTGCCGAAGGAAGTGCGCATCGCCACCTACATCGTCATCATCGCCACCTTCGTGACATTGGTGGACTACATCATACAAGCAGTGAGTCTGTCCTTGTACGAAGCGTTAGGCGCCTTCATCCAACTCATCGTGGTGAACTGCATCATCTTAGGGCGTGCCGAGGCACATGCCTCCAAGAACCCACCTCTCAAAGCCGTCGTGAATGCGATGGGCATGGGCATCGGCTTCACCATCGGCTTGCTGGCCTTGGGTGCGACACGCGAGATCTTGGGCGCAGGCAAACTGTTCGGCTTCTCGCTATTCGGTGAACACTTCCAACCTTGGGTGGTGATGGTATTGCCCCCTGGCGGCTTCTTCGTATTGGGTGCTTGGCTGCTGTTGTTCTCGTTCATGCGCAGTCGTTCGGAAAAAGGAGTCGCACATGAATGAGTCATTGAGTCAGATCTTCATCGCCACCCTGCTCACCAACAACTTCGTGTTGGCGATGTTCTTGGGTTTGTGCCCGTTCTTGGGTGTGTCCGGTCGTTTGGGCACAGCTCTGCCGATGGGGATCGCCACCACCTTCGTGATGCTGGTCGCCTCGTTGTGTGCCTATGGATTGAACCTGTTGTTGAGTGCGTTCCACCTCGACTTCTTGCGCCTCATCTCCTACATCGTGGTCATCGCCTCGTCGGTGCAGCTGGTGGAAATGGTGATGAAGAAATACAGCCCCGCTCTGTTCCGTGCGCTGGGTATCTATCTGCCGCTCATCACCACCAATTGTGCGGTGTTAGGCGTAGCATTGTTCCAGACAGCACGCGACTACGACTTCGCACAATCACTCAGCTTCTCCTTGGGTGGCGGTGCGGGATTCACGCTGGCTCTGGTGTTGATGGCTTCGCTGCGTGAGCGTCTGCAACTGGCGAATGTGCCAACACTGGTGCAAGGCACGGCGCTATCGCTCATCTTGGCAGGATTGCTGTCGCTGACCTTCATGGGATTCGCTGGATTGGGAGGTGGGGAATGATCTACATACAGACCATATTGATCGTGCTGGCGCTGATGACTGCATTCATCCTAGTGCGCAACGCCGCAAGACGTTATGCCGAGCGTCATCCCGAGTTCGGCCCACTAAAAGAAGAAGGCGAAGGTTGCGGATGCGGGAATAAACGTTGCGGTGAGTCGCAATGCAAGAAATCTGTAAGTTAATACGGGTAAGTTGCCAGTCGGCGAGTGAAGTAAATCGTAGTTACTAAATCATCAGGAGATAGTCATGCAACCCTACGTCATTCCATTCCAGTCCCTCGGTATCGCGGACATTCCCGAGGTGGGCGGGAAGAACGCTTCACTCGGCGAGATGATCTCGAACCTGAGTTCTTCCGGTGTTCACGTTCCCGGCGGCTTTGCCACCACGGCGCAGGCTTACCGCGACTTCTTGGCACATGGCGGATTGGATAAGCGTATCGAAGAGCGACTCTCTACCCTGAACGTAGATGACGTGTCCGCGCTTGCAGAAGCGGGCCGCACCATCCGTAGCTGGATCGTGGAAGCACCGCTACCCGACCGTTTGAATGCCGAGATACGCACCCACTACGACAAGCTCGTTGCCGAAGGTGAAGGTAGCTTCGCGGTACGCTCCTCTGCTACTGCGGAAGACTTGCCCGATGCATCCTTCGCAGGTCAGCAAGAGACTTTCCTCAACATCCACGGCATCGACAACATCCTGCACGCTATCCGTGAGGTGTTCGCTTCGCTGTACAACGATCGCGCCATCTCCTACCGCGTACACAAGGATTTCACCCATGCTGACGTCGCCTTGTCGGCGGGTATCCAGCGCATGGTGCGTTCCGACCTAGGCGCATCGGGTGTGATGTTCACCATGGACACCGAATCCGGTTTCCGCGATGCCGTGTTCATCACTTCATCCTATGGCTTGGGTGAGATGGTGGTGCAAGGCGCGGTCAACCCCGACGAGTTCTACGTGCACAAACAACAACTGGCTGCGGGATTCCCTGCCGTCGTGCGTCGTGGTCTGGGTTCCAAACAACAACGCATGGTGTTCGACGAGCAACGTTCCGCTGGTCGTTCCTGCCGTATCGAACCTGTTCCTGTCGCCGACCAACGTCGTTTCTCGCTGACGGACGAAGACGTGTTGCAACTGGCACGTTACGCCATGTCCATCGAGAAGCACTACGGTCGCCCGATGGACATCGAGTGGGGCAAAGATGGTTTAGATGGCAAGCTGTACATCCTACAAGCGCGTCCTGAGACAGTGAAGTCGAACGCAGCCGCAGGCGGCACTGAGAAGTATCGTCTGCAACAACGCGGTGACGTGTTGGTGGAAGGTCGCGCCATCGGTCAGAAGATCGGCGCAGGACGCGTGCGTATCGTTCACGACATCTCCGAGATGAGCAAGGTGCAAGCGGGCGACGTGCTGGTCACCGACATGACCGACCCCAACTGGGAACCGGTGATGAAGAAGGCCGCCGCCATCGTCACCAACCGTGGCGGACGTACCTGCCACGCTGCCATCATCGCGCGTGAGTTGGGCATCCCCGCCATCGTCGGTTGCGGTCACGCGACCACTGCCTTGCAAGAAGGTGAATCGGTCACTGTGTCGTGCGCCGAGGGTGATACCGGTTTCGTGTATCACGGCAAGCTACCGTTCGAGATCGTGGTGCATAGCGAAGAAGCGCTGCCGCAGATCCCTGTGAAACTGATGCTCAACGTGGGCAATCCCACGCTGGCGTTCGAATTCGCGCAGATGCCATCGGCAGGTGTGGGCTTGGCGCGCTTGGAATTCATCATCAACAACCTCATCGGCATCCACCCCAAGGCCGTGTTGGAACACAACCGCCTGCCTAGCAAGATCCACGAAGCAGTGATGCAACGTTGCGCGGGCTATGCCGACCCGGTCGAGTTCTATGTAGAGAAGATCACCGAAGGCGTCGCCACCTTGGCGGCTGCGTTCTGGCCGAAGAAGGTCATCGTGCGTATGTCCGACTTCAAGTCGAACGAATACCGCAAGCTCATCGGCGGCGAGATCTACGAGCCGATGGAAGAGAATCCGATGATCGGCTTCCGTGGTGCGGGTCGTTACGTCGCTGCCAACTTCAGCGATTGTTTCGAACTCGAATGCCGCGCAATGAAACGTGTACGCGAAAAGATGGGCTACACCAACGTCGAGCTGATGATCCCCTTCGTGCGTACCGTGGGTGAAGCACGCGAAGTCGTCGCCACCTTGGAGAAGCACGGATTGAAGCGCGGCGTGAATGGCCTGCGTCTCATCATGATGTGCGAGATCCCCTCCAACGCCTTGCTTGCAGAACAGTTCCTCGAATACTTCGACGGCTTCTCCATCGGCTCCAACGACCTGACGCAACTCACGCTGGGTCTAGATCGTGACTCTAGCTTGGTCGCAGACAGATTCGACGAACGCGACGATGCGGTGAAAGCCTTGCTCAAGATGGCCATCGAGACCTGCAACCGCAAAGGCAAATACGTCGGCATCTGCGGCCAAGGACCATCCGATCACTTCGACTTCGCACAGTGGCTGATGGAGATCGGCATCCAGACCATGTCACTCAACCCAGACACCTTGCTGGAGACTTGGCGCAAGCTGGGGCAGGTCGAGAAGAAGTAAGTACGCTTTAAACCGTTTGTGAAAAGTGGGCAAAACTTGTGTTTTGCCCACTTTTACTTTAGTTTGCGTCCCTCGCTAGGGGTCTGCCAGTCTGGCAGTGAGACACACCCTTTGAACCTGTACGGGTCATGCCGTCGTAGGGAAGCATCCGATGATGCTCCCCGTTAATTTTGGAGCATCACAATGAACGCCAATCCTCAATTCCTCGCTACTTCTGCTCACGTCGATGAGGCTGCCGTCAAGCCGTTGCCGAATTCGCGCAAGGTCTATGTGCAGGGCTCACGTCCCGATATCCAAGTTCCGATGCGCGAGATCACGCAGGACGAGACACCCGCCAGCATGGGCGCGGAAGTGAACCCCCCCGTTTACGTGTACGACTGCTCAGGCCCTTACACCGACCCTAAGGTAAAGATCGACATTCGCTCCGGTTTGGCCGAGATGCGCGCAGGCTGGATCGCCGAGCGTGACGACACCGAAGCCTTGCCTCACCTCACTTCCGAATACGGTCGTCAACGTTTGAATGACCCTGCATTGGCTGACATGCGTTTCAACCTGCAACACACCCCGCGCAAAGCCAAGGCGGGCAAGAACGTGACGCAGATGCACTACGCGCGCCAAGGCATCATCACGCCCGAGATGGAATACATCGCCATCCGCGAGAACCAAAAAGTAGATGGCATGAGCGAGATGATGTTGAAACAACATCCGGGCGAGAACTTCGGCAAAGCGATGCCCAAGAAGATCACCCCTGAGTTCGTGCGTGCCGAAGTGGCCGCAGGCCGCGCTGTCATCACCACCAACATCAATCACCCTGAATGTGAGCCGATGATCATTGGCCGCAACTTCCTCGTGAAGATCAACGCCAACATCGGCAACTCGGCGCTGGGTTCCAGCATCCAAGAAGAAGTCGAGAAGATGACTTGGGCCATCCGTTGGGGCGGCGACACGGTGATGGATTTGAGCACCGGCAAGAACATCCACGAGACACGCGAGTGGATCATCCGCAACTCACCTGTGCCTATCGGTACTGTGCCTATCTATCAAGCGCTGGAGAAGGTGAACGGCAAGGCTGAAGACCTGACGTGGGAGATTTTCAAAGACACGCTCATCGAGCAAGCCGAACAAGGTGTGGACTACTTCACCATCCATGCGGGCGTGTTGCTGCGTTACATCCCGATGACCGCGAACCGCATGACCGGCATCGTGTCGCGCGGCGGCTCCATCATGGCGAAGTGGTGCTTGGCTCATCACAAAGAGAACTTCCTCTACACGCACTTCGAAGAGATCTGCGAGATCATGAAGGCCTACGACGTGACCTTCTCGTTAGGCGACGGCTTGCGCCCCGGCTCGATCTACGATGCCAACGACGAAGCGCAACTGGGCGAATTGAAGACGCTAGGCGAACTGACCCAAGTAGCGTGGAAGCACGACGCGCAAGTGATGATCGAAGGCCCCGGCCATGTGCCGATGCACATGATCAAAGAGAACATGGACCTGCAATTGAAGTGGTGCCACGAAGCGCCTTTCTACACACTTGGCCCACTGACGCAAGACATCGCCCCTGGCTATGACCACATCACCAGCGCTATCGGCGCGGCGATGATCGGCTGGTTCGGTACGGCCATGCTGTGTTACGTGACACCCAAGGAACACTTGGGCTTGCCCAACAAGGCCGACGTGAAGGAAGGCATCATCACCTACAAGATCGCCGCCCACGCCGCCGACCTCGCCAAGGGTCACCCCGGTGCACAAGTGCGCGACAACGCGATGAGCAAGGCGCGCTTCGAGTTCCGCTGGGAAGACCAATTCAACCTTGGCCTCGACCCTGATCGTGCGCGCGAATTCCACGACGAGACCTTGCCTAAAGAATCCGCCAAGATCGCGCACTTCTGCTCCATGTGTGGCCCGCATTTCTGCTCGATGAAGATCAGCCAAGACGTGCGCGACTTCGCGGCGAAGGAAGGTCTATCAGAACAGATGGCGCTGGAAAAAGGCATGCAGGTGAAGTCCATCGAGTTCGTGAAACAAGGCGCCGAGGTCTATCACAAGGCTTGATGATGGAGTGTCGTAACGGGTGCGGTGCGTGTTGCATCGCTCCTTCCATCACCTCTCCCCTACCCGGCATGCCGCAGGGCAAACCGGCTGGCGTGCGATGCGCACAACTGCTGAATGACTATCGTTGTGCCGTGTTCGGCAAACCAGAGCGCCCTACCTTCTGTGGTGGACTAAGACCTTCGACAGAGATGTGCGGCGAATCACGTGAGCAAGCGATGCAGTGGCTATCAAGCTTGGAGCTTGCCACGCGACCCTCGGTATAATGCGCGCCATGTCACGTAGCTACTCACTGTCACCATCCACCGAGATCACCTCCGATTCCCCCTGTAGCGGTCATTGCACGACCGTGTTGGGTGATGATGTGTGCCGCAGCTGCCATCGCACCTTCGAGGAGATCACGCGCTGGGTAGAGATGAACGACACCGAACGCTGTGCAGTGAACCAACGTATCGCAATTTTAAAAACTACTGGATTACCGCCCGAGCATAGCTAGGTTCATCCTGAGCATGTCGAAGGACGGAAATGACGAACTAATGGACATCATCCTGTTACTCAAAGCCGCCATCCTTGGCGTCGTCGAAGGTTTGACCGAATTCCTGCCTATCTCTTCCACGGGCCACCTCATCTTGGTGGGCGACTTGCTCGACTTTAACGATGAGCGCGGCAAGGTGTTCGAGATCGTCATTCAGTTCGCGGCCATCCTTGCGGTGTGTTGGGAATATCGCGCTAAGCTGACTTCGGTCGCTACCGGATTGGTACAGAAACAAGAAGCCGCACAGCGCTTCACCTTCAATCTGTTCATCGCCTTCTTGCCACTGGCGATACTGGGCTTGCTGTTCGGCAAGGCGATCAAGGCTCACTTGTTCGCGCCCGTGCCTGTTGCATTGGCATTCATCATCGGTGGCTTCATCATCTTGTGGGCGGAGAAACGTCAACACACGGAACACATCGGTAGTGTGGATGACATGCACTGGAAGGACGCGCTGAAGATGGGCTTGGCGCAGGCGCTGGCATTGATCCCCGGCACTTCACGTTCGGGTGCGACCATCATCGGCGGCCTGTTCTTTGGTTTGTCGCGCAAAGCGGCAACCGAGTTCTCGTTCTTCCTCGCCATCCCCACGCTCACGATGGCGACACTGTACGAGGTGGTGAAATACCGCGACCAGTTCCACGCGGAGGACCTCGGTATCTTCTTGGTCGGCTCTATCGCTTCGTTCATCAGCGCGTTCATCGCGGTGCGCGGATTGTTACGCTACATCAGCCGTCACGACTTCACCATCTTCGCCTGGTATCGCATCGTGTTCGGTGTGATCGTGTTGCTCACCGCGTACACAGGTATGGTGAGTTGGTCCGCAGCTTAGACAGCCTTACCCCGCCAAAATGGCGAGGATAAGTCCAAGGATGATGATCTCGATTAGGTTGAGGTTGGTGTACTTCTTGGTCGAGCCGTTGATGCGCATGAGGAATGCAAGGAAGTCACGCATCTTTAAAGCTTAACTTTGTTCCCAAGGCAGACCTGCTTTGCGCCAGCCGTTAGCGACACCGCGTTGGTTGCCACTATTCTTATCTCCCTCGAAGCCTTCTAGGATGTTGTAGCAATCAGCAAATCCTGCTTGGGTCGCCACTATCGCGGCGGCGTGTGAGCGCTGGGCGCTACGACACAGGAATAACACCAGCGACTCTTTGTCTACTTGTTGCTCCAACGCGGCCATAAAGTTCGGATTCGGCTTCATACCTGGATAGCTAAGCCATTCGATCTCGACCGCTCCTGGGACTTTGCCTACCCAGTCGATCTCGGCACGCGTACGCACATCGACCAATCTAGCACCCGGTGCGCTTTTCAATATCTCGTAAGCCTCGCTCGGCAATATTGCCCCTTCGTAAGGTAGGTTTGCTTCCTTTGCGCGTTGTTGCGCCCTGCTCAATATCTCGGTGATCTTGCCCATGTTTCACTTTCAAAAGGTTTTAGGTTTGATGCGTCCCTGCTATCCTGCACGCTCGCTTGCATACTATCCCAACGGCAATGAAAAATCACACTCACGGGCACAACCACTCACACGATAAATCCGCCGCTTTTGAGCCCGCCCATCCCGAGCGTTTCGCCGCTGCGCGCAAGAGCACATGGGTGAGTATCTTCATCAACTTGATATTGACTATCGTGCAGGTGTTGGCCGGTTTTTTCGGCAAGTCACAATCACTGATGGCCGATGGTCTACATTCACTGGCCGATCTACTTTCAGATGTGTTGGTATTGTTTGCCAATCGCCACGGCAACAAACATGCGGATGCTGACCATCCCTACGGTCATGCCCGCATCGAGACAGCCGCTTCGCTCATCCTTGGTGCCAGCCTTGCCGCGCTCGGCATCGGCCTGCTCATCGCAGCAGGATTACGTTTACAACACCCCGAACAAGTTCAAGCCGTGCATCCCTTCACGCTGTGGGTCGCCCTCTTCGCGCTTGCCGCGAAAGAAGGCATGTTCCGTTACATGTTGGCTGTGGCTCAACGCGTGCGCTCACAGATGTTAGTTGCGAACGCTTGGCACGCACGTTCTGACGCAGCCTCCTCTCTAGTCGTTGTCATTGGTATCGTCGGTAACCTGTTGGGCTATACCTTCCTCGATCTGGTCGCCGCAGGTGTGGTGGGAGTGATGATCGCCTACATGGGCATCCAGTTCGCGCGTGACGCTTTGCTGGAACTGGTCGATACCGGATTGGACGAACAGGAAGTCCGCGCTATCCGCAATACGCTCAAGGCCGTTCCCGGCGTCATCGGACTACACGATCTGCGCACACGCAAGATGGCGGATAACGCACTGGTCGATGCGCACATCATGGTCGATCCCAAGATCAGCGTATCGGAAGGGCACTACATCGCCGAAGCCGCACGTACCGCCGTGTTGAAAGGGCACCACGTGATGGATGTGATGGTACATATCGACCCCGAGGATGACGCCCACGCCAGACCGAACGCCCATCTACCGCAACGCCACCTGTTGTTGGCACACCTATATAGCCGCTTGGGCGAAAACCTCCCCGCTTCTACGCAGGTCGTGTTGCACTACTTGAACGGTAAGGTGGACGCGGAGATATTGCTGAACTCGCCTGTCGATATCATCGGGTTGCAACACAAGTGCTCGTCGCTCACCGCCGACGATCCCTATTTCCGCTCGATCTGTTTGCACCAGACCATTGCACCAAAATAGTGCATGCCTTCACTTGTGCGCCCCAATCAAGGGCATTCAAGCGGCGGCATGACCCTGCACAAATATGGCACAATGCGCGTCTTGCAGGATTCAGGGTGATGGCACAGTTTCTGCTGTTCAGAACAAGTCACACTATTAAGTTCGTTTCAAAAAAAGCATCGTTTAATTTTTCTAATTGGGAGATTTGAGTATGGCTAAAACAGCAGCTGACGTTCTGAAGCTGATCAAAGAACAAGGTATCAAGTTCGTCGATCTACGTTTCACAGACACCCGTGGTAAAGAACAGCACGTTGGCGTGCCAGTCTCCCACGTTGACATGGACAAGTTCGAAGAAGGCCACGCATTCGACGGTTCTTCTATCGCTGGTTGGAAGGGCATCCAAGCCTCCGACATGTTGCTGATGCCGGATCCTGATTCTGCTTACATCGACCCATTCTTCGACGAACCGACCATCGTCATGACTTGCGACGTCATCGAGCCAACTGATGGCAAAGGTTACGACCGCGATCCACGTTCCATCGCTAAGCGTGCTGAGGCTTACTTGAAGTCCTCCGGCGTGGGCGACACCGCTTTCTTCGGTCCAGAGCCAGAATTCTTCATCTTTGATTCCGTGCAATGGCACATCGACATGTCCGGTTGCTCTGTGAAGATCAATTCGGAAGAAGGTGCTTGGTCTACTGGCCACGCATTCGACGGCGGCAACACAGGTCACCGCCCAACAGTGAAGGGCGGTTACTTCCCAGTTCCTCCAGTCGATAGCTTGAACGACATCCGCGCACAGATGTGCTTGCTGTTGGAAGAGATCGGCATCCCTGTCGAAGTTCACCACCACGAAGTTGCGAACGCTGGCCAATGCGAATTGGGTACCAAGTTCAGCACATTGGTGAAACGCGCTGACTGGACACAGACTCAGAAGTACGTGATCCAGAACGTCGCTCACCAATACGGCAAGACAGCGACCTTCATGCCTAAGCCAATCGTTGGCGACAACGGCTCCGGCATGCACGTTCACCAATCCATCTGGAAAGATGGCAAGAACCTGTTCGCAGGTAACGGCTACGCTGGTATGTCTGAATTGGCGCTGTACTACATCGGCGGCATCATCAAGCACGCTAAGGCACTGAACGCGATCACCAACCCAGGCACCAACTCTTACAAGCGTCTGGTTCCTCACTACGAAGCGCCAGTGAAGTTGGCTTACTCTGCTAAGAACCGTTCCGCTTCGATCCGTATCCCTCACGTCGCTAGCGACAAGGCACGCCGTATCGAGACACGTTTCCCAGATCCTTCTGCTAACCCATACTTGTGCTTCGCAGCATTGATGATGGCGGGCTTGGATGGTATCCAGAACAAGATCCACCCAGGAGATCCAGCAGACAAGAACCTGTACGATCTGCCACCAGAAGAAGATGCAAAGATCCCAACCGTTTGCGCATCTTTGGACGAGGCATTGGACGCACTGAAGAAAGACCATGAGTTCTTGACTCGTGGCGGCGTGTTCTCCAAGGACTTCATCGAGGCTTACATCGACCTGAAGATGGAAGAAGTGAACCGTATTCGTATGACGACTCACCCAGTCGAGTTCGACATGTACTACAGCCTGTAATCTGGATACAGGTAATGAGAACGGAGCCCTAGCGGCTCCGTTTTCTTTTGCAGGAACCCTTATCGGTCAGCGTTTGTCACAGGCACAGCCTTAACCTATACTCCCGCCACCACTTTGCAAGGCATGAACATGAAACTATTTCGCCTAACCCTGTTATGTAGCGCCATCGCTCTCACCAGCGCCGCCCAAGCCGAGATATACAAGCGCGTGGATAAGAACGGCAACGTGACCTATTCCAGCGCGCCGCTCAAAGGTGCGAAGAAGCTCGAACTGGAGCCGCTCCCCACGATGAACGCGCAACCCGTACCCCCCAAGCAACACAAATACAGCGAATCTTCATCAGACCTGCGCGTGAATTCTGAGACGCAGAACCGCCGCGACGACACGCGCCGCAAGATACTGGAAGACGAACTTGCTACTGAAGAACGCGCCCTTGAAGATGCTCGCACCAAACTAAAAGATGCCGAAGACAATCCCGAAGTGTTCAAGACCTCGACTGGGCAGACCTTCCGCAACGTCGCGAAATATGAAGAGAAGGTGAATGTGGCGCAGGATGATGTGAAGTCACACGAGAACAACATCAAGGCGCTAAAGACCGAAATCTCGAATCTCCGATAATCGATTCACTGGCATGTTTTCTGCTCACTAATCTGACATGCCAGACAAGCTCCTCCCCTCGCTAGATCATCTCGCCACAGCCGTCTTGCTGCTGGATGACCAATCCCGCATCGCTTTCCTGAATCCGGCGGCAGAGCATCTATTCGCGGTCAGTCATAGCAACTTGGTCGGCCATCCTTTGCAACATGCTTTCACCCACGCCGATCAGTTGTGGGCAGCCGTGCAATCGGCCCTCTCCAGCAACGCCGCCCACATCGAGCACGACCTGATGCTGGGTGCGCACACGCTAACGACCAAGCTGCACCTGAGCTGCACCGTGACGCCGCTACATCTTGAAGGCTACGCGCTGTTGTTGGAATTCCACACCATCGACCGTCCGCTGAAGATGGCGCGTGAAGAACAGATGCTGGACCAGACGCAAGCGAACCGCATGCTGTTGCGCAATCTGGCACATGAGATCAAGAACCCGCTGGGTGGCATCCGTGGCGCAGCGCAGTTATTGGAACAAGAGTTGGAAAGACCTGCATTGCGCGAATACACCCAGGTCGTCATCCAAGAAGCGGATCGACTTCGTTCCCTCATGGAAAAACTGCTTACGCCGCAGCACGTGCCCCATTTTAGTGCGCTCAATATCCATGAGGTGTTGGAGCGCGTTCGCAGCGTAGTACTGGCGGAATTGCCTGAGAGCCTCGTCATCCAGCGCGATTACGACTTGAGCTTGCCCGAGTTACACGGCGACAAGGAACAGCTCATCCAAGTCGTTCTCAACATCGTGCGCAATGCGGCGCAAGCCATGAAGGGTCACGGCATCATCACCTTCCGCACCCGCATCTCGCGCCAAGTCACCTTGATGAAGAAACGCCACCGTTTAGCCATCTCGGTGCAGATCATCGACAACGGCCCCGGCATCCCCACTCACCTGCGCGACAAGATCTTCTATCCGCTGGTGTCGGGGCGCGCCGATGGACACGGGCTTGGACTCACACTGGCGCAAGACTTCGTCAGCCAACATCAAGGTAGTATCGAATTCGAAAGCGAACCGGGGCGCACCTGTTTCACCGTGATGCTGCCGCTCACCAACATGGAAAAGACAAAATGACTAAATCCGTTTGGATCATCGACGATGACCGCTCCATCCGCTGGGTGCTAGAAAAAGCACTCGCGCGTGAACAGATCGAGTTCAAGAGTTTTGCTTCGGCTGATGAAGCATTGACCGAGCTCCCCTCTGGCTTGCCGCAAATGGTCATCAGCGACATCCGCATGCCCGGCAGCTCAGGGCTGGATCTGTTGCAGATATTGCGCCGTGATTATCCAACGCTGCCCGTCATCATCATGACAGCGTATTCCGACCTAGAAAGCGCGGTGTCGTCCTTCCAAGGCGGTGCGTTCGAATACCTACCCAAACCTTTCGACGTGAACCACGCGGTCGAATTGATTCGCCGTGCATTGGCGCAGAGCCAACGCAAGAGCACCGGTAGCCAAGAGTTGCCAGATGCGCCGGACATCCTTGGCCACGCACCCGCCATGCAAGAGGTGTTCCGCGCTATCGGCCGCCTCGCGCAATCCAACGCCACGGTGCTCATCAACGGCGAATCGGGAACAGGTAAGGAATTGGTCGCGCAGGCGCTACATCGCCATAGCGCCCGTGCTGACAAACCCTTCGTCGCCATCAACACCGCCGCCATCCCGAAAGACTTGTTGGAGTCAGAATTGTTTGGCCACGAGAAAGGCGCTTTCACCGGCGCAGCCGCGACACGTCACGGACGCTTCGAGCAAGCCGAAGGCGGCACGCTATTCCTCGACGAGATCGGCGACATGCCTGCGGAATTGCAGACGCGTTTGTTGCGCGTGTTATCCGACGGCAACTACTACCGTGTGGGTGGTCATCAACCCATCAAGGCGAACGTGCGCATCATCGCCGCCACACACCAGAACCTAGACGAGCGTGTGAAGCAGGGTTTGTTCCGCGAAGACTTGTTCCACCGCCTAAACGTCATCCGCCTGCGTCTGCCGCCACTGCGCGAACGTCGCGAAGACATCCCTGTGTTGGCCAAGCATTTCTTGCAGAAGAGCGCGAAGGAACTGGGCGTCGAACAAAAGATCTTGAGTGAGTCCGCGCTCAATTACCTCTCAGCGCAAGACATCCCCGGTAACGTGCGGCAATTGGAGAACCTGTGCCACTGGCTCACCGTGATGACGCCGACACAACAAGTGGAGATCGCCGACCTGCCCGCTGAATGGCGCGATGGTGCGCAAACGGCACCTGCCGCCAGCGACTGGCGCTCTGCTCTCGCTCAACAAGCCGCGATGGCGCTGCAACGCAACGAATCGAACATCCTCGACACCCTTACCAAAGAGTTCGAGCGCACGCTCATCACCCAAGCTTTGCAACACACAGGGGGACGACGTATCGAAGCCGCCACGCTGCTCGGCATGGGGCGCAATACGTTGACGCGGAAGATCCAGGAATTGGGGTTGGATGGTGGAGGAGAGTAAGGCTAGTGTTTCTTGCCCGCCTTCTTCCACACACCCGTGATGGGTTGCTGATCTTTGCTCTCACCCAAGACGGCCAAACCATACATCTCGGAAAGCGTGCGTAGCAAAGTGTAGTGGTTGATGCGTTGTGCTGATCTTCCGGGTTTCACCATCTCACCCACGAACATCGTCGCGATGCGATTCCCTTCGCGGCCATCGTCTTCGTCGAACGTCACGATGAGCAGACTGTTATGGGTCATCGCCCACTGCGCATAAGCCTCGATGTTCTGCGCCAACCAAGCGTCACCTTCTTCGATGCTGCCATCGTGCATGTCGTTGCGCTGATCTGGCACCACAAAAGATACGGTCGGCAGTTGCGAGAAATCTTGTGGGAATGCAGTGAAGGGCTGGTTGAATGCAGCCAGTTCTTTCCAGTTCGCCGCAGGATTATGTTTGCGCATATAGGCACCGTAGCGACACCCTTCGTAACCTGTCTCAGGCAGCGACTCTGAATAGCTGACGAAGCTGAGCTCCTTCTCGATGAGCGCCCCACCCAGATTCTCGCCTTTCAATTCCAAGGGGCAGGCATTGCTGCTGATGCCGCGCGTCGTGCCAGAGAGCAAGGCTAGATAGTTGGGCTGACTGGGATGGGTGACACCATACGATTGGGTGAACAACACGCCGCGTTGCGCAAGGGCGTTGATGTAAGGCGCATCAGCATTACCGATGATCTTGGAATAGCCTCGGTTCTCTTCCACCACGATGACGATGTGATCGGGGCGCGGCAGAGCGGCTTCTGCCGCAATGGACGATTGAGAGACACAAAAGAACGCAAGCGCGAACAGTGGCTTCACGAACTCACTCATCTTTTTCAGAAGTCGGAGCGGGTGTAGAGGATTCATCGAGCGGTTTCTTCTTCGGGCGGTTCTTGCTCGGGTCAGCGAAGTTGAAACGCCCAGCCAGCACGCAGCCCTTCATACCGATGTCACAAGGTTTGTTCAGCACCTTCTGGCACTGATCATTGACCTCATGCGGACAACCCCAACCGCCCATATGAAACCTCACAAAAAATCCGTTCGTGGTGAGCTTGTCGAACCATGAACGACTTCACCCTTCGACAAGCTCAGGGCGAACGGAAATTGTTAAGCCTTCTTCACGAACTCGGTCTTCAACTGCATCGCGCCGATGCCGTCGATCTTGCAGTCGATGTCGTGG
>Ga0172379_10000993_pt1 | contig 61849 bp, 54 predicted proteins | sample GrowelOW334metaG_FD_119756 | JGI IMG/M metagenome (GOLD analysis project Ga0172379, IMG submission 119756) | Groundwater microbial communities from an aquifer near a municipal landfill in Southern Ontario, Canada - Groundwater well OW334 metaG | ecosystem: Environmental > Aquatic > Deep... | reverse complement strand
GCTCGGCATGGGCGGGATGGAAAACGGCCCCCTGCGCGAAGCTGGCTTCGACATTTCAGTCGCCAGCGAAGTCATGGCTATTCTCGCTCTCTCCACCAGCCTCGACGACTTGAGGAAGAGGCTCGGCAAGATCGTCCTCGCCCTCGATAAATCCGGCAAGGCGGTCACGACCGAGGATCTCAAGGTCGCGGGAGCCATGACCATCCTCATGAAGGACGCGCTCAAGCCGAACGTCCTCCAGACCCTGGAAGAGCAGCTTTCCTTCGTCCACGCCGGCCCCTTCGCGAACATCGCCCACGGAAACTCGTCCATCGTGGCCGACAAGATCGCCACGAGAATCGCCGATTACGTCGTCACCGAGTCGGGCTTCGGCTCCGACATGGGCTTCGAGAAATTCATGGACATCAAGTGCCGAGCCTCGGGCATCATGCCCGACGCCGTCGTCCTCGTGGCGACCGTCCGAGCCCTCAAGATGCACGGCGGCGGCCCCAAGGTCACCCCCGGCAAGCCGCTGTCCTCAGCCTACACCCAGGAAAACCTCGACCTCCTGCGCAAGGGAATCGCGAACCTCGAGGCGCACCTCGCCATCATCAGGAAATTCGGCCTTCCGGCCGTCGTCGCGATCAACTCCTTCCCCACGGACACCGCGGCGGAGCACGAACTTATCAGAGAAGCCGCGCTCAAGGCGGGAGCCGCCGACGCGGTCGTCGCCAAGAACTGGGCACTCGGAGGCGAAGGCGCCGCCGATCTCGCCCGCGCGGTCGACAAGGCCGCTTCCACTCCCTCCCAGGTGAAACTCCTCTATCCTCTCGAGATGACAATCAAGGAAAAGATCGAGACCATAGCGCACGAAGTCTACGGAGCGGGCTCAATCACCTACACCGAAGAAGCCAACGACGCAATAGAGAAGTTCACCTCCCTCGGCTACGGCAATCTGCCTATCTGCATGGCCAAGACCCAGTACTCCCTGTCCCACGATCCCGCGGTAAAGGGAGCGCCAAAAGGCTATTCCTTCCCTGTCAAGGATTTGCGGCTAGCGGCCGGCGCCGGCTTTATCTATCCGCTCACCGGAGAAATAAGCACGATGCCAGGTCTCCCCTCGGTTCCCGCGTACATGGGAATGGACATCGACACGACGACAGGCATGATCACGGGGCTTTCCTGATCCATTTCTCTAGCTGATCTATCGAAGCGATACGAAAAGGCGGCCATCGACGATGGCCGCCTTTTTTATTTGTCTTCGCAAAGACCGAGGAAAATGGGATGGCCACTACCTGGCTCTTTCCCTCCACAGCGTCTCCGCGCGAGGAGCCCAAGCCGCCGCCGCGGCTCGACATTTATCCGTGAGCGTTCCCACCGCTTCGGGAATCGGCCTTTGCGTGGAATAGGCCTTGGACGTTTCCACAACGCGAACGAGGGCGTCGGGATTGTCCAAGAGGGGGCAAGGCCGGAGATGGTTGCCGTTGAATGGCTGGGCCTCCGAATAGGCCTTGAAAATAGGCGATTTCAAGGCGTCGAGAAGCGTTGTGTCGTGGATATTCACGTTCGCGTAATGGATGAAAGCGCAAGGCTCCACGTCGCCCGCCGCGTTGATATGGAGATAGCGCCTGCCGCCAGCGATGCAACCCTCCGTAAATTCGCCGTCGTTCCAAAAATCCAGGAGGAAAATGGGTTTCGTGTTCCGGAATTCCCGCACCTTGCGGTACATGAATTCTCTCTGTTCGGGGCTCGCGAGAAAATCGAGTCTGGCATTCTTTCCAAGTGGCATATAGGTGAAATACCAGCCGAACCTGCAGCCTTTTTCCACGAGAAAATCCACATACTCAGATGAGCCGACTACTTCAGCGTTGTAATGATGGTAGCAAGTGGAAAAGCCGAAGGGTACGCCACGGCTCTTGAGCAGGTCCATGGCGGCAACGATGGCGCGAAAGCTTCCCTTTCCCCTGCGCATGTCCGTCTCTGTTTCAAAGCCTTCGATGCTCATGGCAAGAGCCAGGTTGCCAACGCGGCGGGAATCCTCGGCGAATTGCTCATCGACGAGCGTTCCGTTGGAGAAGGCGAGGAAAACACAGTCCGAATGCTTATCGGCGAGGGAAAAGAGGTCGGCTTTTCTCATCAAGGGCTCGCCGCCGGAAAAGATGTACAGGTAAATGCCCAAGGCCTTTCCTTCCCTGATGATGCGGTCCAATTGCCCCAATTCCATGGAGGCCATACTCGCGTAATCGGCCGCCCAGCAGCCTTCGCATCTGAGGTTGCACGCTTCGGTGGGATCCATGAGGATCGCCCAAGGAATATTGCAGCCTTCCCTTTTTTGAACCTTCAATCGCTCGACGATTGAAAAAAATCCCGCGTTGAGCATGAGATTGGTCAGGAACTTTTTCTGAAAAATAGGATCGATTTCGCGCAACGCAGAGAAAATCATGCGATTCCAATTGTTTTCTTCATCTGACGCGATTTTTTCGATGGAGGCGAGAAGAGGCGCGTGGAGTCGCGAGCGGTCGAGGAGTATTGCGCGGCTTACAAGTCTAGGGAAGTTTTTCCTGGGATTTTCGCGCACTCGAACAAGCTCGTGAAGAGCGATTGCCGAAGCTATCCTTCGTTTTATCGACATTATCATACCTCCATAGAGGATGATGGCTCGATCGGAGCGCGGCCATAGCCGTGTTCGCTTTTAGCGCTACAATGTCCCCGGATTAGCTCGATCATTTCTTCAGCGTCCTGGCGAACTAAGATTGACAAGCAGGTGGGCTATGACGCTTTCCCAGGTATTGAGGCGCAGGAATAGTACCTCCCTCAATCACTATGCGCGGCACTTTTTGTGTTGTCAATATTTTTGGCTTTCGAGGAGGCTCATCTTCCGCTCGCGGCGTCTTTGCTCCGTTTTTCGCGCCCGCGCGGGCAGGAGAGGGAAGGCGCCGCGCGATTTTCCTTAAACGGCTCCCATGTTCGTCCGTTCGATCTGACCCAGCTCAAAAGCCTGTTCCGCTATGGTTCTGTCCTTGTCGCTTATAAGCGTTTTAACGACATCCCCGATGGAGATGATACCCAAAAGCCTGCTATCCCGCATTACCGGGATGTGGCGGAATTTGCGCTCCGTCATGATCTGCATGCATTCACCGAGCGACGCTTCCGGGCTGACCGATAGAGGCGCGGCCGTCATCAGTTCGCCGACCCGAGAGGTTTCGCAGCCGCGCCCCTTTACGACGATCTTTCGCGCCAAATCGCGTTCGGAGAAGATGCCCGAGATTGAGCCATCGTTGCCCGTGACGAGAACGGCTCCGATATTTGTCTCCGCCATCAGTACGAGCGCTTGGATCACCATTGCTTCAGCATCGATAGTAACCACCTCGGTACCCTTTGTCGCGAGAATGTCGCCTGCTGTCTTCATGCCTCTTCCTCCTTATGTATTCGCCCTATCCGGCGAGTCGTTTATTGATGGCGGCCGCCGCTCTTCTTCCCTCGCCCATGGCGAGGATGACCGTTGCCGCTCCAAGCACTATATCGCCGCCCGCGTAGACGCCTTCGATGGAAGTCATGCCGTTTTCGTCGACAAGGATCCGGCCGTGAGGGTCAACCTTGAGCCCCGCCGTCGTCTGAGGGATGAGCGGACTCGAGGAATTCCCTATGGCCACGATGACGGCGTCGACGGGAAGTCTGGCCTCGCTTCCGGCGATTCGCATTGGGCGACGCCTTCCCGACGCGTCGGGCTCGCCTAATTCAAAACGTTCCGTTTCCACGCCGACGACGTGACCTTTTTCGTCGCCCAAAACCCTGGATGCGTTCTCCAGATAACGAAACTCCACTCCCTCTTCCTCAGCGTGGATCACTTCTTCCACTCTCGCGGGCATTTCCATCCGAGTGCGCCGGTAGAGCACATAAACCTTTTCCGCGCCGAGTCTGAGGGCGGTTCTCGCGGCATCCATGGCCACATTGCCGCCACCCAGCACCGCGACGGTCCTGGCTTCGTAGATGGGGGTGGCAGCTTCTCCCTTCGCGTAGGCTTTCATAAGGTTGGATCGCGTGAGGTATTCGTTGGCGGAAAACACGCCGACCAGATTCTCGCCCGGAATGTCCATGAATGTAGGCAAACCGGCTCCGGAGCCGATGAACGCCGCGTCGAAGCCATCTATCTTCATGAGATCCGCCAAGCTCCGCGATCGGCCGATGAGAAAGTTCGTCCGAATTTCGACGCCCATGGCCTCTAGCCTGGCTAATTCCTCATCGACGATAGCTTTAGGCAGGCGGAATTCGGGAATGCCGTAGAGAAGGACACCGCCGGGGCGGTGGAATGCCTCAAAAAGCGTCACCGAGTGGCCGGCTTTTCTAAGATCGGCGGCGGCGCTCACCCCTGCGGGGCCGGAACCGATGACGGCGACTTTCTTTCCGGTGGGAGGCGCGGCCGACGGCGGGTCGCTCTTGCTCCCTGTCCCTGCGCGCTCCAGATCGGCCACAAACCGTTCCACGCGTCCGATGGAAACTGCCTTCTCCACCGATTTGAGGCTTTTACCCAAGGTGCAGGGTGCCTGGCATTGGGATTCCTGGGGGCAGACGCGGCCGCATACGGCGGGGAGAAGACTGGCTTCGCGAATGACGCCAAGGGCGGCGGCAAAGTCGCCCGTGGCAGCCTTTTTGAGGAAGCGGGGGATGTCGATGCCGACGGGGCAGCCTTTGACGCAGGGAGCATTGGCGCAAGCCAGGCAGCGGAGGGCTTCCACCTGAGCCTGCTCGGCCGAATAGCCCAGGGCGACTTCGTTCATATTGCCGATGCGCTCCCGAGGATCCTGCACGGGCATTTCCTGAGGGGGAATGGCGAGTCTGTCTCTTGGTGAAAGGCTTTTCCCCGCGAGAGCGACAAGAAGGGCCGCGGCTTCCGATTTGAGTTTTGCTGGATCTGATCGCATTTTATTTTGCCTCCCCGGGGATGCCCAGTTGGATGTGGCACTGATGATGGGCTGCTTTTTCCTGCGTTTTGTACGAGCCAAGACGCAGCATCATGTTGTCGAAATCGACGAGATGGCCATCAAATTCAGGGCCGTCGACGCAGACGAACTTGGTTTTTCCCCCGACGCTGACACGGCAGCCGCCGCACATTCCGGTACCATCGATCATTATCGTGTTGAGGGAAACAACGGTAGGCACTTTGAAAGGGCGGGTGGTTTCCGCGCAGAACTTCATCATTATGGGAGGGCCGATAACTACGACGAGATCGGGCGGGATGGGGCTCTCGCAAGCTTCTTTCAAGGGTTGGGTCACGAGGGCTTTTCTTCCGTAACTGCCGTCGTCCGTCACGATCGATACATCGGCGGTGATCCGGCGCATCTCCTCTTCCATTATGATCAATTCTTTCGAACGTGCCCCAATGATGACTGACACATCGTTTCCGGCGTCTTTCATGGCTTTGGCTATGGGGTGCAGCGGGGCGACTCCGATCCCTCCGCCTACGCAGAGCACTTTTCCGAATTTCTCGATATGGGTTGGCCTTCCGAGAGGACCGAGCACATTGGCTATCGAGTCGCCTTCGCCCATCGCGGCAAGGCGATGCGTTGTTTCTCCCACGGTTTGAAAGACAATCGTAACCAGTCCCGATGAGGGATCAGCGTCGGCGATAGTGAGGGGCACTCTTTCTCCAAATTTGCTATTTAACTGTATTATAATGAATTGACCAGCCTTTCTCTCATTGGCGATATGGGGCGCCAGGAAACTCATCCTATATACTTCTTGCGACAGCTGCTTTTTCTGCACGATGCGGTTCACGATCACCTCCGAATTGCGTGTAGGCACCAGCAAAGAATAGAGGCAAAGATCGCTTTTCGCAAGAGAATAATATCAAAATCTTAATATAACGATTTACATATATCTATAATGGTTTATACTATGCCAGAACCACCCGCTCCCGCGGGATTATTCAGGGAGGCCCGATGAGTACTTTTAAAGCGAAAGCGCTCAGTTTCCTTTCATTATGGGGAGTATGGCTCATCCTCACATCGCCATGGAGCAAGGAGGAAGCGATCGCAGGAGCCCTGATCGCTGGGCTGATAAGCTTTCTTCCCTTTTTCCCGACATCGCCTCTCGGCGATCTCAAACTCAATCCAAAGGCTCTTGGCTATATCGTGATGTACGCCTTCGTCTTCCTCAAGGCGCTGGTGCTCTCGAATATCGATGTGGCATACAGGGTTCTGAACCCCAGCCTTCCCATCGACCCCGGCATCGTCAAAGTAAAAACGAAGCTGAAGACCCCCCTTGGGAGGCTTCTCCTCGCGAATTCCATAACCCTTACCCCCGGCACGATCACGGTGGAGATGAAAGGCGAAGACATCTACATACACTGGATAAAAGTCGCCACCACCGATCCCGAGGGCGCGACGGAAGCTATCGTCGGCGGTTTTGAGAAATACCTGGAGGTGATCTGTGGCTAACTCCGTATTCATCCTCGCTTCGATCATAGCGATTCTCGGCCTTGTCTTGGTGGCCCTGCGATTCGCGAAGGGGCCAGGGGCGATCGACAGAATCGTCGCCTTGGATGCCATGACAATCATTATGACGTCGCTGATCGTCGCTTTCGCCCTGTTCGCCGGAAGGCGGATATACGTGGATGTCGGCCTGGTCTATGGCCTGGTGAGCTTTGCCGGCGTCGTGGCCCTCGCGCGTTACCTGGAAGGAGGACTCTGATGGGAGCGATCATTGGCGCTTTCGTAAGCTTGCTGGGCGCTTGTTTCTTCCTTTTTTCCGGTATCGGGCTTCTGCGCATGCCCGACGCTTTCAATCGGATGCAGGCGGGCACCAAGGCGACGACGTTGGGTTCAATTCTTTTCCTTGTGGGCATCGGCATCATGCAGCCGGCCTATCTCGGCCGAACCCTCATACTGACGGCTTTTATAGCCCTGACGAATCCCGTGAGTTCCAACGCGCTCGCGAGAGCGGCCCATGCCTACAGGAAGCGCCTTGGCGCCAAGCTTATCTGCGATGCCTTGGCCCAAGATCAGGAGGCCAGCCATGATCGTTGATCTCGCGATAGCGGCGCTCGGTCTTTTCATGGCTGGCGCGGGTATTGGGGCGATCAGGACAAAAAGCATTCTTGTCTCGATTATCCTCTCAGGCGGGGTAAGCTTGGCCGCCAGCGTCGTGTTTCTTCTCATGGGCGCGCCCGATGTCGCCATGACGGAAGCCGCCATTGGTTCGGCGCTTACTACGGTTGTCTTCCTTTATGCGCTTGCCCGCTCGAAGCAGGCGGACAGCGAGACCTCCGATACGTCGATAGACAACCCCGCGAAAGACCCGACCATCCCGCCCATCGATTCGTCCCTTGGGCAAACCGAGACAGGAGCCGCGTCATGATGCGAAAAATTCTTGTCGCCCTTGCCCTCGCGGGATTCGCCTGGGCTTTCCTTCCCCTCGTTTTTGAAGCGGGCCTCATCGGGGAACCGGGGCAACTAGCTTCCGCGTACCTCGAAAATTCGCCCAAGGATTTTGCCGCGGCGAACGTCGTCACCGCCATTGTCGTCAGTTACCGCGGATTCGATACGCTTGGCGAAGTTGCCGTGCTTTTCGCCGCCACGGCGGGTGTCGGCAGCCTTCTCACGAAAAAGCGGCTGGGAATTGCCGGGGAAAAAATTCCCAAGCAAGCAGCGACCGAAGTACTGCTGACCGCGACGAGGCTTTTAACCGGGCTCCTTATGATGTTTGGCGTCTATATCTTCATGCACGGCCATCTGACGCCCGGCGGCGGCTTCCAAGGAGGCGTCGTGATCGCGACCGCCGTGCTCCTAAGCTTGCTTTCCTCCCCGGAATCCCATGTCGCTCATGGGCTTATGACAGTCGTGGAATCCCTCTCCGGCGCTTCCTATGTGGGCCTGGGCCTTCTCGGCGCCTTTCTCGCCTGGGGTTTTCTCGATCCGCGGGCACTGCCTCTCGGCCAGATTGGCGCTTTGCTGAGCGCCGGCGCAATTCCTTTCATTTACTCGGCTATCGGCCTCAAGGTTGGCGCCGAGCTCTCCGGAATCCTCGAAGCGCTGAAAGGAGATCGAGAATGAACATCGCGCAATTCATCGGCTCCATCAATCCCGTGGCCGCGTCGGGGGCAATCCTCGCCCTGATCGGGCTTTGGGGCGTCCTCACCCGGCCTAATCTGTTCAAAATCGCTGTGGCATTTTCCATTATGGAGACGGGTGTCAATCTCTTGATCCTTTCCGTGGGCTATATACGGGGAAGAACGGCGCCCATCCTCGACTCAGCCGCCGATGCCGCCACCGCGGTTCAAAAAATGACCGATCCCGTGCCCCAGGCTCTCGTACTCACGGCCATCGTCATTGGCCTCGCGGTAACCGCCCTCATGCTGAGCTACGCGGTGAGGCTGAGGGCCGCTGGCGGAGCGTCCTCGATCGAATCCTACGGAGATGAGAAATGGTAAATCCACTGTATCTTTTCGCGGCATCGCTCGCGGTAGCTTTCCTTCTTCCCCTCATCGACAAGCTCGGCAGGAAGGTCTCGCTCGTTTTCGTCTATGCCGTCATCGCGGCATGGGGCGGCTACGCGGCATACAATATCATAGCCCTGGTCGCAGGATCGCCCGCCGTCGAGTTCGGGACCGCCGGATTCGTCGCTCCGCTCGCGATCGTGCTTCGAATTGGGCTTATGGAATCGCTTGGAATCGCGGCGATTTCGGCGGTCGGCCTGCTCGCGGCTTCCTTTATGGGCAGAGAAATGGAAAAAGCTCCCATCGGAGGCTCCATGTCCCTCCTGATGGTGCTTATGGGCCTTTGCGGCATCGTGGTGACGCGCGATCTGTTCAATCTTTTCGTGTTTCTCGAGATTTCTTCGATCGCCACCTATGGTCTCATCGGGTTCGACGACAGGAAACCCGCCATGCGCGGCGCCTTCAAATATATGATAGCGGGCGGAATCGCGAGTTCCCTCTATCTGATCGGCGTGATTTACATCTATCGATTCGGCGATCAGCTCAATCTCGATCTCGCTATCGCCGCCCCAGGTCTCGGTGGAACAGCGGGAACGATCGCGATATTCTTCCTGCTTGCCTCGCTCTTGGTGGAATTGAAACCCTTTCCCGCGAATGGCTGGGCAATCGATGTCTATGAGACGGCGAATCCCGGGGTTTCCGCGATACTCTCAGGCGCTTCGGCTACCGCGCTCGCGCTCGCCCTCTTCAAGATTATGCCCCTTCTTGGCGAGGCTCATCTCGCGCTCGTCGCGGGAAGCGGCCTGGCAACCTTCGTCGCTGCCAACCTGGCCGGCGCGCGACAGAGGGGAACGCGAAGAATGTTGGGCTATTCTTCCACGGCCCAGATTGGGCTGATCACCGCCACCATGGCCCTCGGCAAAATGTTGGGATTCGGCGAAGATACGATCTTTGCGGTCGCCGCGGGATTGCTGGCCAATCACTTGCTCGCCAAGACCGGGCTCTTTTTGCTCGCGGGTTCTTTGGCTGACGACCAGGCGCGAAACCGCTCGGGCGCGGCGCTTGCTCCCCTTCCGTTGACAGCCGCGGGAATTCTCGTTCTGGCCCTCGTGGGCTTGCCCCCCTTTCCCGGCTTTTGGGCTAAATGGGAGCTTGTAGGCTCCCTCATCTCAACCGGTCAATGGTGGATAATCGCCCTCATCCTGGGCGGAAGCCTCGTGGAAGCGTTCTACATGCTTCGCTGGTTTGGCTCGCTCGCGAAGGGTGGATTGGGCGAATCGGGTGAATCGGCGGCAACGTTGAAGGTCTCGATTCTGCCTTCCATTCTTGCCGCCCTGGCGCTCTTGGGACTCGGAATCTTCGTCGGCGTCGGCCGTTTCGGCATCGAGTCCCTGCTTTGGGCGCCTCTTGCGGCCGCCGCCCTCTTCTTTTTAATCGATAAAGCTCCTGGCTGGGTGAAAGGGCTCATGTCGATCCTTGTCATGTGCGCCTTCGGATTCCTCGCTATCCCAAGACTCGATGGTCTCAAACTTTTCTTCGCCATCATGCTTCTCGGCGGCGGAATACTGTACACCTTCGCTTCCCTCTACAAGACAGGGACAAGGCGTGGCCTCCATCCCCTGCTTCTCGCTTCGACCCTCGCCATGGTGGGAGTTCTGCTCGCTTCTTCCGCGATCGAGCTTTTTTTCTCCTGGGAATTGATGACCATAATGAGCTGGCTCCTCGTCCTGCGCGGCAAAAAAGGGGAGACCGCGGCACTTCGCTATATTCTATTCGGACTGGGCGGCGCCTTCCTCATAATGACCGGCCTCCTCGCGAGCGGCGGCAATCTGGCGCTCCGCGCGCCTGGATTCGATTTCGGCTCAACCGGGAATTTGCCCTGGGCGGCCTATCTCATGCTAGCGGGGCTTCTCGTAAAAGCGGGAGCCTTCGGTGTTCATGTATGGCTTCCGGAAGCCTACGCCGAATCCAACGATGAGGTATCGGGCTTCCTTTCGGCCTCGCTCTCCAAGGTCAGCGTATTCCTGATCATTGCAGTGCTGATCGCGCTGGGAGGATCGGCATCCGGAACGCTTGTTCCCTACAGGCTGCTTGGCTGGATAGGCTTGGCCACGGCTCTTTTTGGCGCCCTCTATGCCGTCTACCAGGAAGACATCAAGAAAACCCTGGCCTGGTCGTCGATGAGCCAGATCGGCTATATCATTCTCGCTCTCGCTGTGATGAACGAGGCGGGATGGACGACGGCTCTCTACCTTGCCTTGAATCATTTCATCTATAAAAGCATGCTGTTCCTGGCCGTGGCTGGCGTTATTTACCGGGTTAAAACACGCAACATGTATGAGATGGGCGGCCTTATAAAGAAAATGCCCCTATCCTTCCTTTCGGTGCTCATGGCGATCATCGCGCTCGCGGGAATTCCGCCTCTTTCCGGTTTCGGCGGCAAATGGCTTCTCTACTCCACGCTGATCCAGAAAGGCTGGTATCTTGAAGCCGGCGTTGCCTTCTTTTCGAGCGCGGTGGCTTTCCTATATTTATTCAGGCTTATCCATGCCATTTTCCTCGGGCAGCCGAAGCCCAGCCAAGCGAAGGTTAAGGAAGCTCCCGTCGTGCTGCTAATTCCACAGCTCATGCTGATGGCAGCCCTCTTCGCGGTTTCCGCCTTCCCTCATCTCATGCTGGACCCGATCATGTCGATTACCTCGTCATTTTTCGCGCCAATTTTTGCCTTCTCGGGCTCAACCTTGAGTTCTCCGCTCGGCTATTGGGACGGAACGCTCTCGATGATCGTCACTGTCGCGGTCTTCCTTCTCTGCTTGGGCTGGATGCTCTTCAATTTGCACAATCCCCAAGCGGTGAAGCAATTCAATATTGTGTACGCGGCCGAACGTCCTTTCAAACCTGAAACGACGCACTACGCGTGGAATTTCTACGCTCCCTATGAAAAAGCGCTTGGGTTCCTCACGAAAGGGCGAGGAGAGCGCTTCTGGGCGACCTTCGCAACGGGCGTTGACGCCGTGGGAGGAGCCATCAGGCGCCTCTATACCGGCAACGGTCAGACATACGCGCTCCATATCATTCTCTATGTCTCGATTCTCTATCTTTTCCTGGGGGTACGCTAATGGAACCGAGCATCTTGCTTAGAATAGGCTACGCCGCCATCTCGCTCTTTGTGATAACGAACTACGGCCTCCTCCTCATCGGCTCCATGGCCCGCATAAGCGCCAAAGTGCAGGGACGCGTGGGTCAGCCGGTCTGGCAGCCCTATATCGATATCATTAAAAGCTCGGCGAAAAGGAATTCCGTGGGCCACGGCGTCATGTTCTATCTTGGCCCCGTGTTCAGATTGGCGGGCGGGATAGGAACCTACATGTTCATCCCGGCGGTCTTCGGCTCCGTAGTGTTCAGGAATTTCAGCGATTCCGGCGATCTCCTTCTTGTGATGTATTTTATTTTCTTCGGCCAGCTCGGCATGGCCTTGGGGGCGGGGGAGGGCGGTCACCCTTACAGCGCCATAGGCGTCAGCCGTGGTCTCGCGCAGATGACGGCCTTCGAAGTCCCTTTCGCCCTTTCGGTGATCGCCGTCGCCATCCAGTATGGGACGCTTGATATCACCTCCATTGTCGCCGCTCAGCAAGGAGGCTTCGCCCACTGGACGCTTGCCACAAACCCCCTCGCGGTCATAGCGGCGATCATTGCCTTTCTCGGCATGTCGGGGCATAACCCTTTCAGCGTGGTGATAGCCCCGCAGGAAATTCCCATCGGTCCGCCCACCGAATACCAGAGCAATCTGCTGGGCATGCTTCAAACAAACCGCGCCGTATTCAACGGGGCCAAACTAGTCCTCTACATGAACCTCTTTTTCGGCGGCGCGACGAATATCCCGGTCATGGTCATCAAGACCTTTCTGATCTATTTCATCAATATTTTCGTCGGGCAGGCTTTTCCCCGTTTTCGGACCGACCAGTCGATCCGATTCTTTCTCGGCGTTCCGACCCTCATCGGCATCGCCTCGGTCTTAATCGCGATTCTGTAGGAGGCGCGCCATGAGCGACAAGAAAAACACACCCGCCCCTCTCGCCAACGAAGGGCTTCCGCCGGAGGAACGCGGTTTCTTCTGCGATGCCGCCCCGCGGGAATACGCGCCAGCCCAAGGCGTACTCGAAGATTTTTACAACTGGGCCCGTTCCCAGAGCCTTTGGGTGCTTGGATTCGGCACAGGCTGCGGCGCGATCGAACTTAGGCCACTCATGACGAGCCGCTTCGATATGTACCGGTACGGAATTCAGCCGCGGCCGACGCCGAGACAATCATCGGTGTTTGTCATCGGCGGCTATGCTTCGGTGAAGACGCTGAAGCGCATCGTGAGAAGCTACGAACAGATGATGGGCCCGAAATTCGTCGTCGCCCTCGGTTCCTGCACAATTAACGGCGGAATGTACTGGGACAGCTATAACACGATAAAGCGGATCGACCAGTACATACCGGTCGATGTCTATATCGCGGGCTGCATGCCCAGACCCGAAGCCCTTCTCTCGGGCTTCCTGGAACTCAAGAAGATAATAAGGGAAGGCAAGGCCGAGGGTCAGAACGAATACGCGCGGAACTTCGACTGGTACAAGGCAAACCAGAAGAACGTCATAAAAGACTGGAATATGCCGGATTACAACTGGTAGGAGTCTGAAAATGAATACGACAGCATCGGCCTTGGCCGAACGCTATGGAGCCAGAAACTGGCATGATCAGCGGCCGGATTTGGCGTCAGTGGTTCTCGACCCGTCGAAATTGCGCGACGCGCTGGCCTGGCTCCGCGATTTTGGCGGCTACAAACATCTTTCGTTTGCCACGGCGATCGACAATATAGAGAGGGGCGCCTTCACGCTCACCTATACGCTGCGCAATCACGAGAAGGGACATAACCTGATTGTCCATTGCGACATCGACCGCGGCCATCCCGTGATGGAATCCATCCATCTGTTATGGGAACAGGCCTGGACCTATCAGCGCGAAATGCGGGAGTGGTTCGGCATCGATTTCCCGGGAAGCCCTCGCGTGGAAGAAGAATTCGTGCTCGAGGGCTGGGAAGGTCCACCCATGATGCGAAGGGATTTCGATTCGCTCGAGTACAGCAATGCCACCTACGCCGAAAGGCCGGGAAGGGAAACCCACGATCCGGCTTCGTATATGAAAGAAAAACTCTACCCGGAGGTGGCAGGATGAAACGGGAAAAAGCGCATATCATACCGCCCGCGGAGAGAGCCTCGCCCGATCTTTCTTCAGGAAAATATCTTGTGATGTGGCAAGGCCCGCAGCACCCAGGCATAACCGGCAACATGTCATTGCGGCTCATCGCCGAAGGCGACACGGTCGTCGATTGCGAAACCCATGTCGGCTACCTTCACCGCGGCTTCGAGAAACTCATGGAACGACGGCTCTGGATGCAGAACTTCCCCTTGGTTTGCCGCATCGCTGTCCCCGAACCCGATTTCAACGAATACTGCTACGCCGCCGCCATAGAGGAATTGGCGGGGATCCAAATCCCCGAAAAAGCGGTGTGGCTGCGGACTCTGTCCCTGGAAATGATGCGCCTCGCCAGTTTTCTCATGTGGATCGGAGGTCAAGCGGGCGCCTTCGGCCATGGCACGATCATCCAATGGTCGGTCACGATGCGCGATTACGTCCTCGACCTTTTCGAGGAGCTCACGGGCGGACGCATTTACCATATGTACATAATTCCCGGAGGCGTGCGCTCCGACGTGCCGAAAGGCTTTCTTCAGCATGTTCTCGAAGTTCTGAAAGTAGTCGAGAAAAACTTGGACGACATCGAACTCGTCATGTTCCACAACGCCATTTTCAAGCTCCGCGCCGAAGGGCTCGGCTACATTCCCAAGGAATGGATCGACCAGTATGGCATCACGGGGCCTAATGCCAGAGCGGCCGGTGTCGCGAGGGACTTGCGCAAGGACTGGGGCTATCTGGCTTACCCCAAGCTGGACTTCGAGATCATCCTCGGTACCAAGTCCGATGCCTATGAACGATCCAGGCTCCGCCTTCTCGAAATGTACCAGTGCATAAACCTTTTGCGCCAGATCATCGACGCCATGCCCAAGGAGGGAAGCTTTAAGGAAAAACTGCCCAACCCCCTGCACTGGAAGATCCCGGCAGGCGAAACCTATGTCGCCGCTGAATGTACCCGAGGCGAGTATGGATTCTACGTTGTGTCGGACGGCTCCGACAAACCGCGGCGCGTCACGGTGCGAGGACCCAGCTACACCCACGCGGTGTCCGTCATGGAAAGGCTCGCGCGAGGCACGAACATCGCTGATATCGCGGGGCTCATGGTGAGTCTCCACACCTATCCTCCTGAAATCGAGAGGTAAACACATGGATATCAAGGACTTCATAGCCCCTTTCGCCGTCTGGAAGCGGGCATTCGAAAAGCCGTTCACGGTGAAAAAACCGATAGACCAGAGGCCCGGCGCGCCCCGCTACAGAGGTTTCCACAAGAATGACGTGGACAAATGCGTCGGCTGCGGCACCTGCGAAGCTATTTGCATGAACAAGGCCATCGACCTGGTGCCGGTCGCGGGGAGGGATGCGAAGGCTGGCGATTCGGGCCTGAGGCCGAAGATCGATTACGGCCGCTGCTGCTGGTGCGCCCTTTGCGTCGACATTTGCCCTTCGGGCTCGCTCTCGATGAGTAATGAATATCTCTGGATAGACCGCGATCCTGATGCTTTCCGCTACGTTCCAGGCGTCGACAAAAAGCCATGGGACGAGGCTAAGCTCGGCTACGCGCGCGCGGAAGGCTATCGGCTTCTCGAAAAAACTCGCGTCGAAATGGCCGAATTGCCTCATGGCGAAGCGGTGAAATCCTTTCTGGAACTCGTTCAGGGCTATTCGAGGGAACAAGCGGAAAAGGAAGCCGATCGCTGCGTGTCCTGTGGGGTCTGCGTGGCTTCTTGCCCAGCTCATATGGATATACCCGGCTACATCAAGGCGGTGCGCGATGGAGACTTGACCACGGGATTGCGCCTTCTGTACGAGACGAATCCCTTCCCCGAAGCCTGCGGCAGGATATGCACGCACCTTTGCGAAGAAGCATGTTCGATCGGCTCGGGAGGGGATCCCGTCGCGATACGCTGGCTCAAGCGCTATATCGCCGACCAGGTGGAATTGTCGAACTATGGGCAAATCCTGCCCAGGGCCGAACCATCTACCGGCAAGAAGGTGGCTGTCGTCGGCGCCGGCCCCGGCGGTCTTTCGGCGGCCTATTACCTAGCCCTGCTCGGGCATAAAGTAACCGTCTTCGAAAAGGATGAAGCGGCGGGCGGCATGCTGCGCTATGGCATTCCCGATTACCGCTTGCCATATCCCGCCCTCGACAAGGACATAGGCTATATCGAAAGCCTCGGCGTGGAAATAAAGCGAGGCGCGGCGGTGGGGCAAGGCTTGAGCCTCGCCTCGCTGCGCCGCGATTTCGACGCGGTATACATTTCGACCGGCCTCCCCATCGCCTATGGCCTCGAAATCCCTGGCGACAGCCACCCTCGCGTCCTTGATGGAGTAGCAGTGCTCGCGGCGGCGACGAGGGGCGAAGCCTTAGGCTTGGGCGCCAAAGTGGCGGTCATCGGCGGCGGCAACGTGGCCATGGACGCGGCCCGTACCGCGCTCCGCGATGGCGCCAGCGTGGACATCCTCTATCGTCGCCGCGAAGAGGATATGCCCGCCGATCCACAGGAAATCGCCGAAGCCAAGGCCGAAGGCGCGCGGCTCATAGAGAAGGCTATCCCCATCGAAGTAAAGGACGCGAAGGAAGGCGGGGCGCTTTTTGTGTGGAACGAGGCGCGCATGGTCCAAAAAGAGGAGGGCAAGCGGCCGGTTCCCGAGGCGATTCCCGGCGCGATCAGGGAAGAGCGCTACGATTCAATAATCGCCGCCATTGGCCAAGGCCCCGAGCTCTCCTTCGTGACCGAAGAGGATGGCATCGCCATAAAGCGCTTCAAGCCCCAGGTTTCCAAAGACGGCAGAACGAGCGCGGGCAACGTGTTTGCCGGCGGCGATCTTGTCAACGACAGGAAAGACGCGATTTCGGCCATCGCCGACGGCCATAGGGCAGCCCAATCGATCGACCGCCTTCTCGGCGGCAAAGGAGCATGAGATGGAGTACCCGACATTCGCTGAAACGCTCGACTTCGCCATCGGCAGGGAAAAGGCCGCCGTGGCCTTCTATAACGAGCTGCTCCACCTTGCTTCCTTCGCCGCGCAAAAATCCACCCTCGCCGAATTCCGCGCCATGGAAGAGGGCCATGTGACCAAGCTAACGAATATGAAGGCGGGAGGGAAGCTGAAATTGTCAGCCAAGGCCGCCGTGGATCTGGGCTTGGCTGAACGCCTCGCCCAATCGGAGCTCCCCGCCTCCGGCATGACCTATCAGGACATCCTCGCTTCAGCGATAAAGAAGGAGGAACGATCGGGCGCTCTCTACGCCGACCTCGCGGCCTCATCACCCGATACTGAAATCAGGGATACCTTTTCCCTGCTCGCCGTGGAGGAAGGTCGCCATAAGCGTTATTTCGAAGAACTGTACGATTCAGAGGTGGCCAGGGACAACTGAAAGCCGGCTCTCGCGCCACTCGTCAATGAAACCGGCCGAAGTGGCCACTGCCCTGGAAAGCCATCGGGCTCCTTTTTCTGCGGAGGCGGCTTCGCGCACCTGGCCCCAGGCGCCCGAAAGGCAATACTGCCGGAAATCGCCATAGGCGACGAAAGCCGTGCCGAGAGGGTGGGCGGCGACCCTCGCCAATCCGGGCAAGGAAGGCTCATCAGTCGCGCTTTCCATATCCATAAGCTCGGGCGCGAGGGCCAGCATTATCGAACTTATCACTTCCCCGCCATGTCCGAACGGTTCCGAGGAGGCAGTCTCGCCTCGCGCCGCGTCCCCGGCCGCCTTCCACCAATCGATCGCGCAGACTCCATGACCCTCGCGGTGCAAGCGCCGGCAGACCAGGTCGATAGCCTTCATGTCGAGCGAGTGGCAGCAAAAAAACACAAGATTGGCGAAACCCTGCTTGAGGAAGGAGATGGCCACGGACTCGATATAGGAGCCGAGAACAGGGGCGTCGACGTGGACCGTGCCGGGCCAGAAATCGAGCTCGAAAGTGTCGCCGTAGGGTATTGGCGCCGCTACAAGGCAATTCGCCTTTTCGGCGAGAAGTGCCGACACTTTATCGGCCACGATGAGATCGGTGCCCAAGGGGCAGTGTCTGCCCGTCTGCTCCATGGAGCCGATAGGCAGGATGAGGGTGTCGCAGCGGGCGAGGGCTTCGGCGAATTCCGGCGAGGTCATTCGGTCGACACGGCGCTCCGCCGCGATCGGGGATGTCTTCATGTCGCTCAAGCCCCGGAAACCTTTACGGGCTTCCCCGTGGCGGCGGACTCGGTGACAGCCAGTGCCAGTTCCATCGATGTGCACGCGTCTTCGACGTCCGAAAGCACGGGCTTGCCTCCTTCGATGCAATCGACGAGATTGTCGATTTCCTGCTTGAAGGGATGATGCTCGACGGAACCTGTATTCGGCGTATCGCAAGGGATAATCGCGAAATCCTGCTGGAAGGGGAAAAGCACCTTCGAGTAAACTCTGTTGTCGCGCAGGGCACCCTTGGTGCCGAGAAGATCGATATTGAATTGATAGGGGAATCCGATGCCATCCAGTGATACGGAAAGCTTTCCCACCGATCCATCGACGAATTTCGTGGCCGCCACCATCGTCGTGGGGTAGTCGAAATCATCGCGAGCCTTCGTGGAATAGGCAAACACTTCCTCCACCTCTCCGTGGAGGTAGCGCGCCAGATCAGCGGCATGGCAGCCGCCCGTGATCATGGCTCCTCCCGCGAATTCCTTGCGGCGGATCCATCCATAGCTGGAAAAGGTCGGTTTTATCCCATGCCAGTAGTCGAATTCCGCGTAGTACACATCGCCGATCGCGGCTTTCGATATCAGGTTTTTTAGATTCGCGATGAGGGGATGCCAGCGGAGCACAAAACTCACGACGCTCTTGCGTCCTGAGTTGCGGGCCGCGTCGCGCAGAAGCTGTAGTTCCTCCCTGGCGATTCCAGCCGGCTTTTCAAGGATGAGATGCTTTCCCGCCTCGAAAGCGAGCGCGCCCTCCCGGGCGTGAAGGAAGTTGGGCATGCACTCCGAAACGATGTCGATGCCGGCATCGTCGAGAAGATCTTCGTAGCGATCGTAAATGACGATTGAGACTCCGCCCTTGGCCGCGCCAGCCCATTCGGCGGCCAACTTTTCGGCGCTGGATCGCGACCGCGAGCAGACAGCCGCCAGGCGCAGCTTGGGATTAGCCAAAATCGCGGCAGCGTGCTGCGAGGCTACCTGCCCGGCTCCTCGTATCCCTACTTCGTATCGTCCCTCTTTGTCCACATCATGCCTCCGTCAGCCGATTTCCAAACTCTTGTAAATTTCCAGGGCGTAAACGCCGAATTGCGGCTGAACGCGGACTTCCTGGAGGCGCGGACGCGGAAGCTTGATGTCGAGAGACTCGATCATCTTCGACGGCCTCGCGGAAAGCACGATCACCCGGTCCGACAGGAACACTGCCTCGTTGATTCCATGTGTCACGAAAAGGATGGTCTTGCCCGTCTCTTCCCAAATTCGCAGGAGTTCGATATTGAGTCGCTCTCGCGTAATGGCGTCCAAGGCGCCAAACGGTTCGTCCATAAGCAGGAGCTTGGGATCGTGCACGAGCGCGCGAGCTATTGAAACCCTCTGCTGCATACCGCCAGAGAGTTCGCCGGGATACCTGTCCTCGAAACCCTCGAGGCCGACGAGCGCGAGTAGGTATCGAGCCCTTTCCATCATCGCTTTTCGATCCTTGTTCAGTATCTCGATGGGCAAAAGGACGTTGTCGATCACCTTTCTCCAGTGGAGGAGAAGAGGTTTCTGGAAGACAAAGCCGACCTCCCGAGAAATGTCGAAATCCTCCTGGTCCACTTCGATTTCTCCCGAAGACTTCGGAAGCAGACCCGCGATTATCTTGAGCAGCGTCGTCTTCCCGCAGCCCGAGGGGCCAACGATCGAAACGAACTCCTTGGGGAACACATCGAAGGTCACGTCGCCGAGGGCTTCGAGTTCGATGCCTCCCGTCCTGTAGGTCTTTTTTACATTTTTCAGCGAAATCAAAGGTTTTCGTTCATCGCGCACCTTGTGGCCACCTTGTCGGGAAATCGTCGTCGGAAAGAAGGCGCGGCGCGGGGCGCCCGGCTTAACGCCGATCGCCCCTCGCCCATTGTTCCGATCTAAAGCATCAATAGTTGAATTTATAAGGCGGGTTGGGGAGGAAAGCCGAGGTATAATAATCCTTCGCGTCTCCCTTTATATCGACGCCCTTTTCCTTGACAGTGTTGATCGTATCCTGCATCCTCGCCGCGTCGATATAGCCGATGCCGAAGTTTTTATAGCGTTCGGTCTTGAAGAACTCCTTCACCGCGGTGAGATTAGCCACGAAATCGTCCCTGTTGATAGGCTGATATTTCGAGAGAATGTCGATTGCCTCGGGGATGTTGTTCAGCGTGTACTGCCAGGCTCTGTAGGATACTTTAAGGAATTTGCGCAACGCTTCGGGGTTGTTCTTGATGAAATCGTCGTTGGCGATGTAGCTGTGCGCGTAGGCGTTGAAGCCGTAGTCTGCCCAGATTATCCAGCCCAACTGATCGGCCGGGACGGCTTTTTCCATGAAAGGCTTGCCGGTGTAAAGCTCGAATACCACGTCGGCCTTTCTGCTTCCGAGAGCCGCGGGTTTGGCCGTCGGATCGATATTCACGAATTTGACATCGTTCGGATCGAGACCGATCAGCTTCGCGAAGGCCGGCCACATCACTTTATGCCCGTCCGAGGCGGGGACAGCCACGGTCTTGCCCTTCAGATCCTGTGGTTTCGTGATGCCTGAATCCTTCCAGAAGAACATGCAGTTGGGGTGCTTGTCGAATATGATACCGACGATTTTAAGCTTGGCCCCTTTCGCTATGGCTTCGATAGGCACGGGAGCGTCCGAAATGCCGATCTGGGCTTTGTTCGCGTCCACCATCTGGACGGTGAAGCCTGAGCCTTTGCCGAGCATCACATTGACGTCGAGGCCTTCTTCCTTGAACCATCCCTTTTCGATGGCCACGTAATAGGGAGCGTGATCGCCAGAAATGCTCCAGTTCAGCTGAAAATTGATCTTGGTCGTTTGGGCCGAAAGCCCTGCCAAGACCAGGACTGCGACGGCGAACGTCGCGAGCATGCGTTTCTTCATCCTAGACCCTCCTTGATCCATAATGGAAAGACTGCCGCCCTCAGGCGCAGCCTGAATACCCTTCTTTACATCAGTCGCTTCCCTTAACCCGAAAGTGCCAGGGCATGCACAGTTTTTCCGCGGCGGACACAAGACCGAACAGCACGACGCCGAACAGCGATACGAGCATGAGACCAGCGAAAATAGGCGGCGAATCCATTGTGTACTGGGAATTGATAATGATGTAGCCTAAGCCTCTGTCCGAGGCTATGAACTCGCCCACGATCGCCCCTACGACGCACATCGTCGAGCTTATCTTGAGCCCGGTAAAAATGTAGGGAAGCGAATTGGGAATGCGCAGCTTCATGAAAATCTGCGTCTTTGTCCCATGCAGATATTTTACCAGATCCAGAAGGTCGTCATCAATTTCGGAAAGTCCGACCGTCGTGTTGATAACGATGGGGAAAAACGACACAAGAAAGGCGATGAGAATATTCGTCTTCAAGCCATATCCGTACCAGAGCACCAACAGCGGCGCGACTGCCACGACGGGAAGGGAATTCAGGAACACGAAGGCTGGCATCGCGATTTTTTTGATCGCCGAACTCCACGCTATTCCTATGGCGATCGCGATGCCCATCACGGAAGTAACGGCGAATGACAAGGCGATTTCCATCAACGTTATGCGTATATGAAGAAGCCAGTTGTAGTTCGCGTCGGGTTGGGCGAGGAAAAGATGTTTGAGCGAAACGATGGGCGAGGGAAGAATGTATTCCTTTACCTTGAAAATCCTCACGCACAATTCCCAAATCACGAGAAGCGCGAGAATCACCATCGGCGTTTTTAGCCGGGACAGGAACGAAGCCGTCTTTTTCATGCCTCGCCTCCCTCTTCCCTGCGATTCCAAGGCATGAGCAAGCGCTCGAGAAGTCCGATGAAGGCGAATAGGCCCAAGCCCAAGCCCGAAATGATGAAGAGGCTCGCGAACATTGGCGGCGTATTCATCATCGCCTGCGAGTCCTTGATGAGAAAGCCCAGTCCTTGGCTCGAAGCGACGAATTCGCCGACGATCACCCCCACTACTATCATTGTCGCGCTTACCTTGAGCCCGGAAAACACATACGGCAGGGAGTTGGGGATCCTGATCTTCATGAAAACCTGAAGTTTGGAAGCGTTTAAGTAGCGCACCAGATCGAGCAGGTCCTCATCGACCGAATCGAGGCCGACGGTCGTGTTGAGGACAATGGGAAAGAAAGCGACGATGATCGCGATCGTAACGTTGGCGGCGAAACCATAGCCCAGCCAGATAAGGAAAAGCGGCGCGAGGGCGATTTTCGGCAAGGAATTGAGCACCGCTATAAGGGGCATCAGGATGGCCCGCAGAAATTTCGACCAGCAAATGAGTATGGCGAGGAAGAAACCCGCGACCGCGGTAAAAATATAGCTTACCGCGATTTCGGACAAGGTCGTGCTTATATGAACCCACCATGTATTCTCGGCCACCTTCTGTCCCGAAAACAGGCTCTTGAATACGGCCAGGGGAGCTGGAACGACAAATTCCTTCACCTTGAAAACCACGATGAGGGCTTGCCAAAGTGCGATCGCGACAATCGCGTAGAGCAGCTTCGGAAGTATTTTCCCGGCGAGCGAAGCGCGCTTGTTCATGCTTTGCCGCCTTCCCATGCCGCCGAGGGCAGCTTGCGCGCGATCTCGGGAATTCTGTATCCGAAGCCGGCTGGCCCCAAGGAATCGAGACGGACGCGCCCGTTGACCCTTGCGAAAAGCCCCGGATGGACTGCCGCTTCGGGCATCGAAGCTTCGGGATAGAACTGCATCGAGTTTGTCTCGACACCCATGATCGTCCCCGCGTGGGCAGCGAGCTGGACATGGGAAATTTGCGCGAGCATCGGATTCGTCAAATCCTGCACCATGAGGGTCATTCCGGTTGTCTTGGCCCAGCAGAGACTCAAGAGGGCACCGGTCAAGGTCTTGCAGGTTTTGAGCGCGACGCCCGTCCAGCCCAAAGACCTTCCCAGCGCGAGATATTTCCAGTCGTGAGCGCTTTCATCCATGAAGAGGGGCTTGCGCGCGCTCACCGAATGCGCGTCGATGCGATTGCGCTCGAGGTCGTAGGGGAAGGGTTGTTCTATATAAAGAATCATCGCGAAGATCCGAGGAGCCTCGACAAGAAGCCTGTCGAGAATTTCGCAAACATAGGCGGGATCGCGCACCGTGCAGTTGAAGTCGGCGCTGAGCCATTCGACACTGGATGCCAGAGCCATCCGGCCTACCGCGCAAATCCGCTTGTAGTCCCATTCGGGATCGATGCCGGTAAGCTTTATCTTGAGGCATGTAAGCCCATCGCGCGCGATCCAATCCGATAGGATAACGGGGTAACCGTCATTCGGCTCGGACCCGGTCAGGTCTTCTTTGAATAGGATGTCCTTTCCGCCAACGAGATGCCAGGCGGGAAGGGAAGTCGGAGCCGGACGCACCAGGAAATCCTCGGGATAAAGGCCGGCGAACGGCGCCGAATACTCGGCGCCATAAAACCAGGACAATTCCCGGTTCATGAACTCAGGGCCTAGGGTGTCAAAGACGGACAGTCCATGGAGGTTTCCGTAGGCGTCGAAAAGCGCGATATCGAACGAAGCCTGACAGACAAGAGCAGCCAGCCAGGGCATTTCAGGCAGATCGCCGGCCGCTCTTTTCGCGTTGAATGCGGCGAGGAGCGAGGGAAGGGCATCTTGCAGGAAATGGTGGCCGATTTCCATGGGGTGGCCCCAAACCGGGAAATCCTTCCACGCTTCGGCGAGGCTGACGCAGAATTCCTGCATGGCCGCGAGGCGCGAATCATAGGAGAGTTCGCAGGGCCAAACCCAGGCGACGCTTAGCGGCGTTTCCCCCCAGCCTTCGGCCCTGAGGCCCTGCCTCGACGCGACGGCGATCCTTACTCTCGCGCAAGTGGCGTGCGTCGTCGTTTCCGGGCCAAACTTGAGGGGAATCCTCGTCTTCACCGGCATAAAGTAGAGCGACAATCCTTCAACATGGATATCCCGATCAAGTGCCATGAATTCACGATAGCATGAGTACGCAATTTGTCAAGTTTCTTTACAAATAACTGTACATATTCCGATTCCATTGTATGATGAAGCCTCAATGAATAATCATCATGGAAGCGACAACGACTTTGCCTCTCCCGAGGGGGAGTATACCGAAGCCGTCCTGAAGATAGTGGAAAGTCACGCCGACGTTTCCCGGGCTTCGATCGCCCGACATTTAGGGCTGAGCAGAACGACATCCTCAACGATCGTTTCGCGGCTCATAGGCCTCGATTTGCTCGTGGAAAAGAATCTTCTCAGGGAAGGTCGCGGGAGGCCCGGCATACTTCTTGACCTCGATGACTCGAGGTGGAGGGCGCTCGGCGCCGAATACCATTCGGGGCATTGGGCTTTTGTCGAAACCGACTTGAAGGGGCGAATTCAGAGGACAGCGGCGCGAAAAGTCACAAGTTCCGACCCTGAAGCTTTTCTCGACGGGCTCGTGCGAGGCATGGAGGAATTCAAAGCGGGCGTGAGCGGGGAGCTTTTGCCGGCATTCGGGGTAGGCGCTCCCGGGCTCGTGGACTGTAATCGAGGTACCATAATCCGGGCTGACGACCTTGGCTGGAAAAGCATCCCTGTCGCCGACTTCGTCGAGCGCAAGCTCGGCATCGATGTTCTGCTCATCAACCGGAATAGAGCGGCTGGCCTAGCCGAAGCCCGGTTCGGGGCGGGCCGCGGAGTCCACCAGATGGTGTATATCGGTATCGGCACGGGTATAAGCGCCGCTTTTGTCATAGACGGGCAGTTGCTTCACGGCACTTCTTTCAGCGCGGGCGAGATAGGGCACATCGCGATGGACAAGATGGGGCCGATGTGCGCCTGCGGCAAACGCGGATGCCTTCATGTCTACGCTTCAGGAGGAGCGCTGGGGAACAGGGCAGCAGACCTCGTCGCCCGCGGACGGGCATCGATCCTGCCAAGCGTTTCCGAACACGGCTCAAACTTCTCCGGCGAAGAAGTGTGCTTCGCCGCCGCTCTCGGCGATGAAGTCGCGCTCGAAAGCCTCAAGGAAGCCGCCTCCATGTTAGGCCTGGCGGTGGCCAATATCATCACGACATACAACCCAGACAAGATAGTATTGGGCGGGCCGCTCGGTTTGATCGACAGCCCTCTGCTGGATATAGTCAGAAGCGAGGCTTCGCGTTGGGCGATGCGGCATCCCTTCAAGGCTGTAGCGATAGAAAGAGGAGTCTTGGGCGAATCGGTCGGCGCCTTCGGCGCCGCTTGTCTTGTATTGGATCGAAAGCTGCATCTTGCCGTTCTAGCCATTGAGAAAAAAAGTCGCGCCAGAGAATAGCTTAGGGTTAGATAGTCAAAGAATGTTTTTTAGTCTTGCAGTTCTATAATACGTCGTTTAAAAAAAGAAAATTGCTGCATAAATTCTTGTGGAGAATGGGGGATTCGAACCCCCGACCTATAGATTGCGAACCTATCGCTCTACCAACTGAGCTAATTCCCCAGGATAAACACGAGCCAGCATGCGAAATTGGCTCGCGCAGAAACGAATATACTATAGCCCCGCAAGCTTGATCAAGTGCTTGGACTATACTGGAATGGCGATCTGTTTTAGCTATTTTTTTATATATATAATTATATAAATATATAAATAATTGACAATAGAAACAATCTAATGTAGGATTATTTTTGCCAAGGAGGCAATACATGAATAGAAAAATCGCTCTTGTTGCGATTCTCGCTATGATTACTGTTGGCGGAGCATTCGCAGCGGACCTGACGATTTCTACCCAGGTGAACCTCGCCGCTGCTGATTACGCAAATAATTTCTTTACGTTCAAAGGCGCTGTGGGCGCCAGCGATAAAGATCAATTTGTGCCCGGCGCTGATGCCACCTCAGGAGCCAGCAAGCTGGAGTCGACTGTCATTTTCAATCCTTATAGGCTCGACGTGAAAGGCAAGAAACTGCTTCCTGCCGGATTGAGAGGGCTGTTCCTTTATGGCATTGCTGATTTGGGCACCCGCGAAGCCGATGGACTCGCTGTGTGGAAAGCCCAGAACGGAGTGATCACGATTCAATCGGTACATAGGGGCACCGCATACAAGATCGTTACGGATGAGTCCGGCAAACTGGCATTCCCCAGCGACAGCTTCACCATGCGAGTTGTCGGCACGACGGCGAATCTCATTCATCCCGACTTTTCCGCGACAGGCAAAGCTGCCGATGTAAATTGGGCAAAAGTATGGGATCCTTCCATTGCGGAAGGAAAAGTTGTAGGGACCTCGACCACGAAGGTTGGGAAAATCGTTCCCGATTCCGTTAACTCCGAACTTTTTGCTTGGGTAGGTTCCCTCCAGGTAACCTATGAAGGCAAGATTCTGAAGGTTTCCGGCGAACTCAATGCGGTAAAACGCTAACAGAACGTCGCAATAGCAAAAGAGGCCCTCCATGCATCTATAGATGCGGGAGGGCCTCTTTTTATAAAAAGTTAGCCGAGACCGAGAATCGAACTCGGTACCTGCGCATTACGATAAAGCTATATCTTTATCTAGCGGTGAATAATATTCACTGCTACGTGTACCTGATCCCCTGAAAGGGTCAAAGATGATTTCTCCAGGATCCGAGAAGGTTTTTGCATAGTACTCAATGCGGGGATCTAGCTAATACAGCCCCTGTTTCTTTAATATTTACTTCTTGACGATATATAACGATAATTTAGGTAATGAATATTTGCTCCATTGCTGTGTCCATCCTGCAGATCATACAGATTGATGAGCGGATTTTTTTTTTAAGCAAGAGATGTGATGATTAAAAAATAGTCTCATGATCTAGGGGGAATCTGTGGATCTCCATTTGAAGTTTAAGAGGATTTTGGCGCGGTGGCTCGGGATACTCACAATCCTCGTTATTCTATTCGGCAGTATTATAAGTTTTCATGTAAGCAGATTTGTTGAGAATGTTGAAAGCAAAAAAAATATTGAGCGGGCTTCAAAGACCTTAGAAATTGAGATAGGCAATCTTGCTATGACGTGCGCCGATTGGGCCAATTGGACAGCTACGTACAATTTTGCGAGCCACCAATCTTCGCAATATGTCCTTGATAACCTTTCTGAGGATAATTTTCGGACACTGCAAGTCAATATAATCGAGATACTAAACAAGGAAGGGAAAGCAGTTTTTTCTAAGACGTATGATAAAACCGCTGATTCCCAAATGTCGCTTAATCCCTATGCCGGGATACCCAAGAACATTCTTCCCCTTTTTAATGGTTCGGATTCCCCGGCACGCTCTGGTATTCTGTTCGTAAATGGACATCCAGCTTTGATCGCTATAGGCGCCATCATGAAATCGGACCGTACTGGGCCTCAAAATGGGTTCTTGGTGTTCGGTCGATATTTAGATGATGTTGAATTGGCAAAAATTTCCGAAGCTGTTCAATTGCCGGTGAGCTATTTGATCCTGATTGATGCCGAGACTCGTTATGCGGCTGAAACTAGTCTTGCTCAGCGGAAAGAAATTGATGCGTACAAGAATCGTTCGATACATTTTGCAAAAACGGTGGAAAATGGAGTTGAGACGACCATATTTCCCCTCTCGTTCAATAAAATAGCTTCATATCGACCGTTCAAAGATATGAATGGCAATACCTCCTTCTTGCTTCGAGTTGAGAGCCCAAGAGACATTTTCCATCTTGAAGTTTTTGGAGCTTTGGCATTTCTAATTTCCCTGCTTTTCATTGCTTCGCTGAATACTATTCTTTTTGCAAATAAGATAAAGAAAATCATCGTTAATCCAATTTCAAAAATCAGCGAATCCTTAGGCACAATCGGCAACTCAGTAGACAGCAAGCTTCTACATTATCTGCCTGATTTTGGGGATGATGAAATAGGAGCTCTCGGCAAATCAATTAATAATCTTGTCCTAAACGTTAATGAACATCATTTAGGACTCAAGGCTATGGTTGATATGCGAACGAAGGAGCTAGAAGCAGCCAACAAAGAATTAGCGGCGTTCAGTTATTCTGTATCGCATGACTTGCGAGCTCCGCTTCGCGGTATCGAGGGATTTACTCAAATATTCATCAACGAATATGGAGCAGACATTCCCGAGAAAGGCCGCGGCTATCTTGAACGAGTAAAGAAGAATACAATATATATGGACCAGCTGATCAACGATTTATTAATGTTGTCTAGACTCTCAAGGGAAGAAGTCTCCCTTGAGAACACGGATATCAGCGCATTGGCTACCGAAACAGTAAGCGAACTAATCATGGAAAACCCAGGACGTGACATCCAGGCCAAGATAGAACCAGACATGAATGCATACTGTGATTCCCATCTAATACGGATTGTATTGAATAATCTGCTTGGTAACGCCTGGAAGTATACATCAAAGCGTGAGCATGCCATTGTGGAAATTGGAGCGGTGAGTGTTCTTCCTTCTATGCTAGCCTTTTTCGTACGTGACAACGGAGTAGGATTTGATGAGGCATATAAAGATAGGCTCTTCGGTGCATTCCAGCGCCTTCATTCGGGAAAGGATTTCCCAGGGACTGGCATAGGGCTGGCAATCGTTGCCCAGATTGTCAGGCGACATGGTGGTGAAGTATGGGCTGAAGGAGAGGTCGAAAAGGGCGCGACGTTCTATTTTTCTCTTCCTGCTAAAACAGTCTAGACGAGAATAAATCCGAACAAGCGGGGCGCCGGTCTTTGGTAGTCTGCTAATTCCCTATATTAAATAGCCGAGACCGAGAATCGAACTCGGTACCTGCGCATTACGAGTGCGCCGCTCTGCCATGTGAGCTATCTCGGCGATAACGGCAAGAATATATCAGGTTAGGTCTATCCGAATCAAGCGGTTCTTGGCTTATGAAGGGCTTGTTCGATTGGGTTCGTCACGACTCGGAATGCTCGCTTGAGGCGGCTTCCTCGGTTTCTGGCTCTATCGGTTTTGAAAATTTCGGCGGCGTCCGATACACGGTCTTTATGAGGTAGAAGTAGTCGTCATCGGCGCCATAATAGCCAGGGATATGACCGATCATTTTATAACCAGCTTCCTGGAAGGCATCAGGCCTAAAATTATCGAGTTTTTTGCCTGAAGTCTCGAGTCTGATTACGGCATATGAACTGTGGCTGAGCAAGTCTTCGTCCAGAAGATCCAGCAAATGCTTCCCGCCTTCGGTGGAGTGATAATCCCTGTCCACTACGAGGTAGCGTATGTCGTAGGTGGATTCGCGTCCGTTAATCCTGCTTATGATCGCAAAAGCGACCAGAATTTTGCCATCACGCAATTCGAGCACGGTATAGGGATCACCGGGAGAGCTTTTCCATGAAAGCAGCGTCTCATGCAGTAGATCAATTTCAACGCCTTTGAAGACGCCTGTGTTGGAAGCAACTCGTTCGAATTCCTGCATGTCGACATTCTCAAGCATTTTCTATCCTTGCTGCAATTATAAAGGCAAGCTTCCAACAAAGCAAATCACTTCTCGGGCTGCAAATATACTTATTGCGGCGCTGCAGCATCAAGAAAGCATACTTGACGAAATTAATCAACATACCTCGCAGAAAACTGCGAGGTATGTTTGCGCTGCAAGGTATTGGATGCAGTTCAATGAACGCTGATTCCGAAGAATGGCTCGAGGGAGGCCAGCTTTCCCGGGGTCAGTTCAAAATCTGTTTCGAAACGTAGATCCGATATGTACATCGTAATTCGATGAGTGCCGGGGACCGCTTTCCCAAAGGGCGATTCCAGTCGTTTGCCATCGAGGTAGAGTTTCACGTCTCTGAACTGTATGGTTTCCCCATCAAGAGTGGCAAAGAATTCAGGGATTCTTATCTCATAATCGACGAGAAGCGGCGCGAGGGATATCTGCATGGTGAGAGGGCCTGTTACGGTGACGCGTTCCGCGTAATCGGCGTACCCGGGGGCGGTGATGCGTATGGAGTACGTGCCTGGCATCCAGTTGCCTCTATAGGGAACGCTGCCAACGAGCGCTGAATCCCGGTAGATTGCCGCTCCAGGCACATTGGTTGCGTCGATGTAGATCGGAAGCGAGAGCGGCTTCAGGGAGGCGTGAATCCTGTATGAGCCTCCTAGATTTACGGTTTTTGTATAATCTTCATAGCCATCGAGCCTAATGACTATGTAATAATTGCCTGGATGCATGAAAGTGGCAAAGGGAGTGATGCCTGAGAAAGCGCCGTTTATATAAACTTGGGCTCCTCCAACATTCGTATCGATGGAAAGCTGATGCTTGACCATTGGTGGAACAGGTTGAGGCAGCGGCGGCTGGGGGGGAGGCGGCGCCGGCGGTGTTGATCCGCCTAGGTAGGCTACGATCGTTATCGGGCTTTGCCCGATAACGACCGTCGTCTTGAATTCAGGGAAACCATCTTTGGCGACTCTGATTCTATAAAGCCCAGGGACCACGAGCGTGGAAAAGCTCGGCGATGTGTATCCAGCAAGGTTGTCGTTTATATAGACCCTCGCGCCCACTTGGTTGCTCTGTATATTGAGGGAAGTCTTTGTCTGTGCGAAAACCAGCCCGCCAAACGCGACAAGTATGAAGGCAAAAAGGAGCATTTTTCTTTTCAAGTTTGTTACCTCTCTTCCATATAAACAAAAATAGCACGATTCCCGTTTCGCGACAACGTTGCGACTTGAACCGCCTGAAATGGCAAAAGCATCGTTGGTGTTATGCAATTTGCCGAAAAGACGCTATACTTCTCCCCCGAAGGAGTCGTGCATGAAAAAAATAAGCCTGATATCTATCATTATTCTGCTTCTCGCCAACGGTTCTGCATGGGCGCAACTATCGCTGGGTGGAACTGGCGCTGTTTTCGCCAATACAGATCAAAGTGCCGATACTATCATCACGATGTTCAAGGAAGGCGAAGGAATTTTTTATGGCCCCTTCATCGAACTTGGAATGAAAAACTTCGCGATCGGGGCAGCCTTCAACTGGTCGTATTATGTTACTGATTACATCAATCCGAATACGGAGATGATTGATTACGACTTGAGCGGTTATCTTCAAGGACATTTATTTTCGTATAAGGCCTTCATCGATCCTTTTTTCGAGATAGGCATCGGCAAGATCGCCACAGATTATGCGAAAAGCTCGGAGGATAACGATCCTTCAAATCCGCTTCGGGCCACTACCTATTTTCAAGCTGGAGGTGGCTTTGGTTTGAATTTTGGCGCCTTAGGGTTCTTTGCTAAAGCATTGTATATGATCCCGACGGGAGATCCTGTCGTAGCTACAATTCCTGGCTATGCTTCATACAATCTCGAGGCGTATCCGCTCAAGCCTCTCAAGATTTTTTTAGGAGCAAAGATAATCTTATGAGAGATTGCCGGCGAGGCACTGCTCGCTGGAGACCTCATTCAGCCCACAACGACACGAGATTTATAAGCGTCAGGACGGCAAGCGACATTTCACCTGCCGATGCCCACTCATGCCGCGAATGATAATTATATCCGCCTGTGAAGATGTTCGGCGTGGGAATGCCCATTTCGGTGAGGCGAGATCCATCAGTGCCTCCGCGGATTGGTCTCGTCTGGGGTTCGGCTCCTGCGCGGAGGATGGCTTCGCTTAGTTTCGCAAGGACGTCGGGATGCTGATCGAGTTTTTCCTTCATATTGAGGTATTGTTTTTTGATCGTCAGCTCGACTTTCCCCAAGGGGAACTGAGCTTCGACGGCCGAAGCGAAGGCTTTCATCGCATCGATGCGCCGATTCATGCCCTCAGAAGAAAAATCGCGCAGGTAGACATCGAGGACCGCTCTTTCCATGGATCCTGAGATTTCAATCGGACAATAATAGCCATACCAATTATCGGTTGCCTCGGGGCTTTCGGAGCGCGGCAGCATGGCGACGAAGTGGCAAGCCATCGCCACGGCGTTCGCGAATTTCCCGCGCGCGGAACCGATATGAATGACCTTGCCCGAAAATTCTGCGCGCACGCTATACGCGGTAAAACATTCGGCTTCAATTTCAGCCGACTTGCCACCGTCGAGGGTGTAGCATGCCTCGGATCTGGCTTTGGAGAGTGGGAAGAGATTCATCCCGTTTCCTGTTTCCTCATCCGGCGTGAAGAATATTTCGATCGGCCCATGTTGGATTTCCGGATGGGTCGTCAGCCATTCTATGGTCGTCATGATTTCCGCGACGCCGGCCTTGTCGTCGGCACCCAGCAGAGTCTTTCCGTCGGTGGTGATGATCGTGTCGCCCACATGGTCGAGCAAGTCTGGAAAATCGTGGGGCTCGAGCTTTTCGCCCTCAGAGAGTTCGACTGTTTTTCCGTCATAGCGGCCGATGACTTTTGGCGCCACCTCTGAACCGGGCACATCGCTCGCGGTGTCCATGTGTGCCATGAGGCCTATTGAGGGCTTGTTCTCCAGCCCCTTCGTGGCGGAGATTCTCGCGATCAAGTAGCAGTGCTCGTCGAGCGAAACCTCCGTAAGGCCGAGTTCCTTCAGTTCCTGTACAAGAAGCTTCGCGAGATTCCACTGCGTTGAAGTGGAGGGGATATTTTCGATATGCCTGTCGCTCTGCGTATCGATTTTCGCGTAGCGCACGAGACGATCTATCAAGGCGGCTGTGTAAGGCTGGTTCAAATAGGGGGCATAATCTTTCATGGTAGTCCAAGTATGCCCAAAAAAGGCGGTCAAGGCAACAGCCGCTCGGTGGGTTGCCCTTTTCGCCCAGGTTTCATATCATTGAGGAAATGAACGACCAAACGATCATACCTCAGTATCCCGAATTCGCGCCCATCGCGCTTCCGATGATCGACCAGATGTATCCCGCTTTCAACATGCTGAAGGACGGAATATCGGAATTTACTTTTGCCAACCTCTATCTCTTCAGGCACAGTTATGATTATAAAGTAGCAAGGCTCCCAGGCGAAGGATTTGTCATCACCGGGACCAAGGAAGGGAAGACCTTCTTCTACCTTCCCTGTTGCCTGGCCTCCAAGCAGATCTTCTATGAGCTGATCCTGAGCCACGATTATATGAAAAATCTCTCCGAAACCCAGGCCAACCAACACAGAATAGAGCTGGAAGCGAGCGGCTACATCGTTCAGGAAGATAGGGATAATTTCGATTATCTTTATCTGAGGAAAGATCTTGCCGAATTGACGGGGCGTGAGTATCACAAGAAAAGAAACCTTGTAAACGGTTTTATAAGCTCGTATGAGTGCGAGCAAAAGCCGCTGAAAAGGGAAAATGTCAACGATGCTATCGCCGTTCTTGATGAATGGAGAGCCGCAAAAGGCGTTGAGGGCGATTACCGCGCGGCCAGGGAAGGCCTCGAGCTTTTCGAAGAACTTGGTATGAAGGGGGCGGTCTACTATATCGGAAAAGAGCCGGTGGGCTGGTGCCTTGGCGAGTCGCTCGCAAAAGGAACAATGTTCGCAGTACATTTCGAGAAAGCCTGCGACCGCTTCAAGGGAATCTACCAGTTCATCAATCAGGCTTTCGCGCAATCTCTTCCCGCATATTATAAGCTCATAAACCGGGAACAGGACTTGGGCAATGAAGGCTTGAGACAAGCAAAGATGACCTACAGACCCAGCGGCTTCGTGCGAAAGTACAGGATCATCCATCCGGACAAGCAGGAATTCAAGCCTCGCGAGGTCGAAGCTCCCGCCGAATGTGGACCGGGCACGATGCATGCCGACTGATCCGCTTTCTTTTGTGAGTTCCAAGCGCGGCACCGCGCACGAAGCGCGGGAAGCGCTCGCGTTTGAGCTCGGAGCAGGAGCGTCGGCTTATTTGCGATCTCAAACATGTTGCATCACCTTCTTGGCGGGAGCTGGAACGCGGTGGGTGAAGAGTCTCGCCGCCGCGAAGGAAAAAGCGGACCGCGCGCCCTCCGACGATTATAGCCGTTTGGTGGCTGGATTTCCCGTCGCCGCGCCACGTGGGCTTTTCCCCGTTCGCAATTTCATTACTTCCAATCCTTCGAGAATCCCGATGGCGGCTTATGCCGTCGACGCATTCAAAGGCCTTGGACGGCAGATCTTCGTCGTGCGTGGATGGGAAGAAGCAATAAAAGAGCGGATCATGGGCCCACTCGGTGTCGATGAACGGTCAGTGTGCTTTTTCACGCAAAGGGAAGGGCCATCGGGAAAAGTGCTCGGGCATGGCGATGCGGCGAGACAGTCGATGGACCTTTGGGGTGATTCGCGCTATGTGCTCGCCAATTTTGGGGGCGACGCGAACTCGCCGCTTACGGCGCTCGCAAGTCTGCTCGCCTTGGCGGAATTGGAAGCTGCAGGTGAAAAAATCGGGTTATTGCTGCCGGTCGCTGAAATCGAAAATCCAGCATACCCCGTGATCCTTGATGATGAAGGTCTGCCTCGCGCTTTTGGGCACAACAAGCTGGGCGGGTCGGCCGCGCCTGGCTTGCGGGGTTTCCCATCGAATGAGAACTCCTATACCAATGTGGGCATTCGCGCTTACCGAACGGATGCGCTTGTTGCGGCGATCGAGGAAATAGTGGCAGCTTCATGGAGCGAGGACACAGGTTACTCGATACCGGGCAATGATCCCGAAGGCCATGAATTCGCCTTGGACAACGTGGACGCGCTGCTTGCCTCGCGGAGAGAAGCAAGGATTCTGGCCATCGCGAATCCGGAAGAGCTTACCCCCGCCAAGAGTTTCGACGATATCGGAAGCTTTGAGATGGCGGCCAAAAAAGTCAGGGCCGAATGGACAAGATTTTGCTCAGCCTCCGATTCCAAGTAGCTTTCTGATCGCCGGACCCGCGAGCGCATCGATCATACCCGACCCTAGAATTGCCCATAGCGCGTTTATCTTCGTGAACGCGGCGATGGCGAACGAGCCAAGTCCGAAGGCAATGATAAGAGGATCAGCCACCGAAGGCATGAGCGCCCAGAGCGTCATGATCATCATGGCCGTACTGCCTGTCCTCAGCGATTCGTTGATGGCTAGGGAGTTGAGCTTTACGCGCCGAGCCAGGAGCGTGGTGACGATGATTGCCGATACCGGGAAAGCTACTACCGCGAGAGTGCCTGCGAAGGCTGAGATAAAGCCTCCATGAGACCAGCCGATCATGGTAGCCGCGTTGAGGGCTATTGGTCCTGGCGTGGATTGGGCAATGGCGATGAGCGCACGGAAATCCGTTTCATTGATCCAATGTGGCACGACTTCGTTCTTGATAATGCCGACGGTGGACCAGCCACCTCCGAATGAGATGATGCCAACCTTGAAAAACGTCCATATGATTTCTAGCGTCTGCATAATCCCTCGATGCAATAGAGTATCGCGATTGCCGCGAGAAGAAGAGGCAAGCTGAATGCCGGCAGCAGGATGAGCAAGGCGGAAAGAATAACCGTCTCGATTATCCTGACCGGAGTCCAGGCTCGCTTTGCTGCTGTTTTCCAGATCATGGCAGCGACGAGGCCGGGAACAACGGCGCCGGCGCCTTCCAAGAAGCGCCCTACGGCGGGCAAGGAGCCATAAGTGGACAAAATACCGCTTACGAGAATAATCGCGAGGAAGGGCGGCAGTATGACGCCACAGAAAGCCGCCACCGCTCCTTTGAATCCACAGAGACGGATGGAGGTGAGCAAGGCCGTGCTGAGCGCCAGAGGACCAGGGAAAGCTTGGGCGCGGGCGAAAATGTCGTAAAACTCCTTTTCGTCCATCCAGCCCCTTTTTTCGAGACTTGTGGCCATTACGGGCACAATGACGTAGCCGCCTCCCAGCGTGACGGTATTAATCTTCGCTAGCATCCAGAAAAGGCCGGCTGGCGTCGGGCCGACATCGCTTTTCCTGCCTTTTTCGCTTTCACTATTCTGCATGGTTGCCTTCATTGATATTTCTCGGGGGAGTATAGCGATTTATGCATTATCATGTCCAATACCTCTGGCGGCCGTCTTCGCCAAATCAACGAGGATCTCGGCGGGCATGATTGAATCCACCCATGTGAGGTTGGAGCTTCTTAGCCAGAAAAGGCCGGTTTTTACTTTCTTGGAAGGAACCATGCTTTCAGCCGCTCTTCGATAAAGCGCCATTTGCGCCGAATAATGGGCCGGGTTTTGGGTATTGTCCGACTTGAAATCGATGAGTATTACTTCGGCTTCAGTTTCTATGAAAAGATCCATGCGGCCTTTCACAATGTAATCACCCAAGGCCAGGAGGAAGGGCTTTTCACTTTTTCTTCTCGCCCGCGCCGGCAGCGCGGCCCAGAAATCGCTGGCAAGGAAATTCGCCGCCATAGAGGTCGCGAGTATGACTGCCATGGCGGCTTTCGCTGGATCCTCCCCGCGAAGGAGCGCGTCGGGCGGTTCATATTCAGCCATGCCCCCGAATGCTATTGCGTGCTCGACGGCATTGTGGCAAAGCGTTCCAAATTTATCCGGCGGGATAGGAGGAGGTTCACTGATCGGGAGGGATCCCTCAAGCAGGTCCCCACGCAGCGCGCAATCAAGCTCGTTGATTTCCGTGACGCTCAAATAGCGGCGGGGGTAAATGCGGGATAGAGCCTTGGCTGCGGCGTACGCTTGGGCGAATTCTCCCGCCTGCGGGATGGCGCGCCGCTTGTGCCAATAAAGCACATCGGCGATGTTCCTGCGGGGAATGCGCATTTTTTCCAGCCGACCGGCTGGGGCTGGACTGCTTGCCTCAAAATCGGCGCCTCCATTTGCCTCATTTTCAGGTTTCGCCGGACTTTCGCAAAATGCTTCAAGATAATGCTGGAAGGAGTCTCCCAACGAATCCCATCGCTTTGGCTCTTTCCCGAAAAAGAAAAGATGATCTTCGGCTCTCGTGCAGGCGACGTAAAGCAGGCGTTTGACCTCGGCTCTCGCCATTTCGTCGTTTAGGCTTTTCGCGAGCCTGTAGAAAACGTTGCTCGCTTTGGCGCCAGGCTTGTCATAGGGCTTCAGATCCACCGCGAGCCCCGAGGGGAGCATCTCCCAAAGCGTTTGCCCGCGCTTGGCCGATCCAACGTTCTCGACCCACGGAATTATGACGATGGGAAATTGGAGGCCCTTCGATTTGTGCATCGTAAGTATTTTGACGCCGGAAGCGCCACTCCGTGGCACATTCTCGATAGCGAATTTCTCCGTTTCGCCTTCGATATAAGGGCGGAGCGACGCAAGAAAGTCAGCCGTCCCGCCGTGCTTTTGATCGATGCCGGCAGCCAGATGATAAAGGTAATCGTAATGCTCCAAAAAGGAGTGGGATTCAGGCCGCGACATGATGTCCAGGCGGAGGCCGCCGAAATTCCATACGAAATCAACGATATCCGATACACCGGCGACCTTGGACATGGATTCTAGAGCCTCGAAGAACGCCTTTGCCCTTGCGATCATTCGGTTGTCGCGCTCGGATTCCAGGATCGATTCGAAGGGGGCTTTTCCCGAGGTCATCAATTCAAGGAAGCCTTCATCCGATATGCGGCAAAGCGGCGAGCGGAGAAGGGCGGCATAGGCGGCTTTATTCTCTGGGTCTTGAGCGAAGGCGAGAATATTGTAGATATCGTTCGCGGGAGATTCCCTAAAAAGGCTCCTCGGACTTTCGGAGTCGAAGGGGATGTCGAGAAGGCGGAAATATTTTTCCAGTCGATGCTGATGGGTAGTCGTCCTGAGGAGAACTGCTATGTCCGCGTAGGCGGCTTTCCTAGGGGGATTTCCGGCCGTTGCGCCTTTCTCTGGCCGCAATTCCAAAACGCCGACAGCGCGCTTGACGAATTGAGCGACTTCAAAGGCCAGGCTGTCGTCGGCTCCAAGCTGTTCGGCACCGGTCTTCTCCACGATGGGGCTGGCATCAAAAGTATCCAGTTCCTCGCTTTCATCCTGCTCGTCGGCGGGCGCTTCCACGAGATAGTATTGGATTTTCGAATCGAAAGACGCATTTGCCTGTTGCGATTCGGCATGGTTGGGCTCCATCCCCGAATAAACGGCGTGAAAGTTGGATGCGTCCTCGAACGCGGTCCTGTCAGCCATCACCGACGAGAAAAAATCGTTGAAGAAGCCGATCAACTTGGCCGAGCTGCGGTAATTCGTGGTCAAAGCGATGGAGGATGATTCTGCGACGGAATTTTTGCCGGCAAGCTCGGCTGAAAGACGCTTAAACACGGCAACATCAGCTCCGCGGAATCGGTAGATTGATTGCTTTTCATCGCCGACGAAGAATAGTTTCCCTTCCTCGAGATCTGTTGGCTGAGGTAGGCCTTTCGAGGCGCGATCTTTTTTTTCCGCCAGGAAATAGAGAAGCGTTTTCTGCATTTCGTTGTTGTCCTGGAATTCGTCGATCATGATGCTTTGAATGGCGCTTTTCCAGAACGACCGCAGCGCTTCGCGGTGCTCCAGAGCATGAATCGCGCATGCTCCAAGATCCTTGAAATCCATGAGATCGGCCAGTCGCTTCGCTTCCGAGACTTCCAGGGCGTATTCGTCCAGTCGTTCCAAGAGAGCGCAATGGGAGGGGTAGGCAATTTCATATTCGGCCATATCAAGAAGGTTGCGCGCTTCCTCTCTCGCTTCGGTCGCCATGGTTTTTATCGCTTGTTCAGAATCGTTCTTCCCGTATGAACGCATCGCAAGCGCTGCGAAAGCGGCGATGTATTCTAAAAGAGGGGCTATGGCCGGGGATTCTGATGAGATGACGTTGTACGCTTTTAAAAAGCTGGTCGCGCAGGCGGTAGCGGAAGCGCAATCGGTTCTAGGCGCCGAAATGCCCGCCGAGACGCCGAGGATTTCCTCGGCAAGGGTGGAAAGACGGCGGATAGCCGCGCCCGCCTTTTCGGCTGCCATAGTTTTCAGCGATTCCTTCATTGGCGAAAATATTTTTGCGGAGAGGGCGACCGGCGTGACGAAGCTGGCTCCGAGATCGCCGAAAAGGCGGGAGCAAACCGCATCGAAAGGGAATGACAGGAGCATTTCCCTGATGCCTGGTTTGTCCCTGTTCCGGAGCACGAAGCGATATGCTATTCCCTTGGCCAGATCGGCGCATTTCTCGTCATCTATGGAAAAGTCCGCGCTATAGCCGAAATCGCCCGCCGATTGCCGCACGATTTCGGCGCAGAAGGAATCCAGGGTCATGATATGGGCATTCTGGAAATCGTCCAACTGCTGGCGCGCCCACGACGATGTTTGCGCCGCCAGTTCGCCGTAGATTCGCTCATACATTTCAGCGGCGGCCTTGCGCGTGAAGGTGAGCGCGAGGATCGAACGCACGGGTATCATTTTCCCGATTACGAGGTGAACATATCGGGAGGCGAGGACGGTTGTCTTTCCCGCTCCCGCTCCCGCAGTCACGACGCAATTCTCCTCTGCCATCGAAGCGGCCCTCTGGCGCTCATCGAGCTTGCCCAGGTAATCGATACTTTGTTGCTCGGTCATGGATGCTCCGATGAAAAATGCGCCCGGCAGATGGGGCGTATGGAACAGGAGTCGCAGCTTTCGGGAGAAGGAGTGATCGATAGGAAGGAGCCCTCGCGCAAGATTCTGGAGACTGAAATCAGCGCCGCGGAAAAGGCACTCCTCTCCGGCTCGAATGCCTCGCTGCTGGCGCGCGCGCCATCCTGGCCGAAAACAACGGAAGGCCTGCTATCCTCTATTGACCAGTAGAGAGCTTGCTCCACCTTTTTGCCTTGGCCTTCCAGCATCATCACATAGCTCGCTATCTGAAAATCGCGCAACTTCCCGCTTTCATCGACGAGGAATTCCCTTTTTTTCGGGGTATTTTTCTTCTTGAAGTCAATCACCGCATAGGTCTCGGCATTACCTGATGAATTCGTACAAGGCGCTCGTTTCGCGACTCTGTCGGCTCGCCCTTCGATGACCAGGCCCAAATCATCATAAATTCTCGAAAGGTTCACTTCGAAGTCGCCAATGTCCCATCCTTTTTCCGCAAGGCTGGATTCGAAATTGAGAAGTTGTGCGATTCTGTGCCTTATTTTCGGATATGCAGCCTCCAACGCGGGTTCGCTTGAAGGGCCGTTTTGCCTCGTGATTGCTTTAAGCGCGCGTTTGAACGATGCATCGAGCCAGCTCAGATACGCGTCGATATGGGCAGAGATGAAAGTTCCATCTTTTGCGGCAATTTCAAGCAGCAAAGTGCTTATGAGGGCATGGGAAAGCGAGCCTTCGGCCAGATCGGCGAGCGCCGAGGGACCTCCATCGACGCCGGGGACGCAGATGGAAAACCATTTGAAGGGGCATTGCATCATGTTCTTCAGCCGCGCTGGAGAAATCTTAAGGCGCGGCGCCGCGTTGCATGCTGGCAACCTTAAAAGAAGTCGCTCCGAAAGCGGTCCCTTTGCCCTGGGCAGGACCCCCTCCATGGCTGGTGGAGGGAAAAGCGCTTGTTCCGGGGTATCGGACGGAAATAGGCCGATGGCCGCTCCCCTCCTGTCTGCCGGTTGCATTCGTGGCATCATTTCGGGCGCCGACTCGCGCCAGGCTTGCATCTCCCGGCTGTCGAACGGCGCCGGGATTTCATTCCCGTTCATTGTTCTCGTTGAAGCGCCATTTCGGGAAAAATAGGGGTGGGGAATCGAGTATCCCGATAAATTCCGCTCGGCGTGGCAATACACGGCGCTCACGGCGTTGAACGACGTCAGCAGCTCATTGCTGACATCGTTGGGCTCGCCAAAATACGGCTGAATTTCCTTCGGCGTGCGGGAAAGATAGCGGAGCGCCGTATCGAGGGAATTCTGGGAGACATCCAGCACGAAATGGAGCGAGTTGGCGGCAAGCATGCCTAGATGAAAGGGATAGACCGAAATCGCGCTGCCTGCACCCGACGCTGAGGCTTTGTAGGAAGTCTCGCCAAGTTCGAGCATGAGAATATCGAAAGGGGTGCCGGAAAGAGCGGGATGCCCCAGGCGTGCATGCCATTGTTCGAGCGCGTCCAATTCCTCGAAAATGCGCGCGAGCGTGCGATCCGCCTCCAATGGCACATTCTCATCTTTAAGGAAGCTGTTCTTGAAGTCGTAGAGCGCGCGCTGGAGAGCGGGAAACGAGCCTGCTCCTTCAATGGAAAACGCCGCTTTTCTCAATGAAGCGTAAAAGTCGACCACGGTCGCGCCCAGGCCTGGGCATGAAGAAAAAGTCCTGGCCCAAAGTTCTGACATGTATCGCCGATCCGCGGAAAACTCAGGTATGTGAAATCTCGACGCATAGCGGAGAAGCCTGCGTGTCGATTCCTCATCCTTCCAGCTGAATGGCCCCCGATCGAAAAGCTGCTCCATCGTTCGCACGGAAAAGCCTTCCATGGAAGCGCGCGAAAGCGATGCGAGCAGTCTCCCGAAGGGTGATGCGGATAAAGGCTCCCCTGATCGGAATTCGATAGGGATCGCGAATTGGCGCGCCAACAATTTGACATGAGCCTGAAATTCCGGACTGCAGATGGGAACGCTTATGGCGATATCTTCGGGACGCAAACCATTTTCGAGCAATTCGGCACAGCTTGCCATGACGAATTGCGCTTCTTCCCTGAAGGTCCTGAATTTCAAAAGCTTGCGATCATGCGCGCCCGCCCCTGCCTCCCGAGTCGCGAGCTCGAAGAGTTCGATAGAGCAAAACTCGATGAGGCTTGCCGATATCTTGGCAAAGCCGGGCATGAGGGTGGGTTCGAAAAGTATGAAATGGCAGGATTTTTCTTGTGCCGGTTTGACCTGGCAAGACTCGTAAAGTCCATGATTTTCGAGAAATCGGGAATATCTATCCTCTATGGCGATGTAATCCGCGATTTCCTCGTTTTTCGCGAGCTTCGCTGGATTCGCGGGCAAGCTGCCCAGGGCGGATACCAGGTCGGAAAGCGAAGGGGCGAGTTTTGCGAGGCTCGCCGCCACTGGCAGAGCCGGAACAAGGCCAGGCTTCAGGAGAGAACGAAGAAATGGGCGGTCTTCTTGTTCTTTCAGGATCATGAGAGCCCAGAGGAGGCGAGATTTTTGATCGGATGCTCTCTTTTCGCCTGGGATATTGGGTGCGGTGATTAGAGCGAGGAAGTCGTCCCAACCGATGAATCTATCCATTTCAACCGCGGCCGTCTCAGCCATTCGCAACGAGACTTCCGCCCAGGAATCGGCTGACACCTGAGTCGGAAATACGAAAAAGGTGGATCTGTCGGATGCGTTATTGGCGATCTTCATCGCGATCGAGCTCGCGCAAGGATTTTCTGGCGATATCATTGGCGCTTTATTCATGTTCGAGAAGGGCGATCAGATTGGTGATTTCGAAAGCGCTTTCCCGCTCCGCCTTGCGCGCTATATCGGCGATTTCGTAAGCCTGCGAATCGGCAGCTTCGGAAATTGAGTGCGCCGCGTCGGATGTATTCGCGTCCTTGTTCGCTTCCATCCCGGCCAGCGCCTTTTCGAGAAGGGCAAAGCAAGGCCAAAGCTCAAGAAGGGCTTCAAACTTTTCTTTGTTGAAAAATTCCTTTCCTTCCCATGCATTAATGCCAAGCGCTTCTTTCGCTTCGCGGTCGACGCTTGCCCATCGCACCAGCTCAGCCGCCCTGGCTCTTGCCGTGAAGGAAGGCGCGGGGAGCGTTTGCCCGCGGCCTTTCGGGAATGGCGCCGCCGTATCCCTCGGTCTTGTGGCGAAAGCGAATACCAGCAAACATAAGGCTTTCCCATCGATGAGAGTGAGCGCGTCTGCTCGCTCGGCCTTGGATCCACTTTTGATCTTTTGTTCCGACGCTTCACTGGTTTTCGATTCCGCGATGGCGGCTGACGCGAGCAATTTTTTCTTGACAAGGAATTTTTCGAGGATATAGCGCAGCTCTTCGGACTGATTGGCGCCGGCATTCATGCGCGACAGCCCGGCGATGAAAATGTAGTGGATAAAAGCACGCAACCCGCTTTCCAGGCTTAAAACTGACTTGAAGCATCGGAGAGCTTCGTCTTGCTTTCTTTCCGAAGCTGATTGCGCGACGGGAGCCGCGAGGATCGTTTCGAGAATGGCGATGCCGGATTCAATGATGGCGCGGCCTCTCGCGACAGCCTCGATGCCCGGTCGGGGGCCTCCGTCTTCGGCGAGGGCTTGCGCGAGTCGCGAGAAATAAAGTTCCGCCTGCTCACCGGCAAGCGCCGCGGCATTGGCGATATCGCCGCGTCGCGCAATCGCGCCGGCGCAGCCATCCATAGCGTCGATCGCTTTCTCAAGAGCGTGATACAGTTCTGGCCGTGCCGATTCTTCGAGCGCATCGTCCAGATCGGCTATTCCTTGACCTCTAAGCGATGTCCAGAGCCTTTCATAGCTTCCGCCCATATCGTATACCCGCGTAAATTCTTCAAAGACTAGTGCCTGATATCCTTCCAGGTCGACCTGCCATCCCTCCGAAGCCAAATCCGCGCAACGATAGATGTGCCACAAGCTTGATCTGAGCTCGCGCGCGGCGAGGAAATTCCCAGGCCCGGGATCCAAATCAAGCGTCTGGATGAGAGATTTGGTTATAAGTCGCTTTTTGCCCTTTTCATCCTTTTCGACATAGGCTCCGCAGCTCGAAATCGTGCCTGAGGTACGCTGCCAAAAATTGTTGTAGAAGACAAGCACTCTGTTCTCGCCCCGGCCATTGGAATACGCGAACACGTTTTCGTCCACCCGGCCATCGCGAGTCATGAAATCGAAAAGGTGGAAATTATCCACTTCCGCGAAAAGCTTCCGCATGCGGAGAAGAGGGAATATCTCGCGTTCATGCCTCGCGAGCAGCGCGTCATCAGGCCTTTCATCCCTGTAGGAGCGCTTGTACTCCATTCCGTATTTTTCGGTGAAGCCTTCGATCTGCCCGTGCCCAAACATCGGCAAGCCCGGCATTGTCGCCATCATCGTGCACACGCCGAAGTACTTGTCGCCTGAGCCGAACTGCGCGATAGCCGTTTCCTCGTCCGGATTGCTCATGAAATTGACGAAGCGCTTCAATATTTGCCTATCGAATTCCTGGGTATTCTTGATGGTGAGCCGGTACAGGGAATTCTTTTCGTCCTTGAGCATATTCATGAAAGCCGAGTTGTAGACCCTATGCATCCCCAGCGTCCTGGTAAAATATCCTTCCATCATCCAGAACGCCTCAGCAAGGAGAAGAGTGTCCGAAGCTTTTTCAGCGCACTCATCGACAACTTCCCTCCAGAATTCGTTCGGCATGGCCGCGTCGAAGGCCTCGTCGCGCATCGAGTGCTCGGCGCGAGAAGGTATGGCGCCGCCGGAGCCGGGCGCCGGGTACCATAGCCTTCGCACATGCTGCCGGGCAAGCACCATCGCCGCGTCGAAGCGGATTATGCTGAAGTGGCGCGCGACGTGGAGGATCCTCTCCCTCACGGCGGCCCTGGCTTCGGGATTCAGGAAATCGATTTGGGCGGTATCGTTCCATGCCATGCCCGTGCCATCATTGCCGTGGTAGATGTAGCGCACTCTGCCGTTTCGGCGGTCCATGCGCTTGAATACCACCGCGGCGTCGCTTCTGGAATAATAATGATCCTCGAGCCAAAGTCCGACGGTTGGATCGCCGGAAAGGTCAGGACCGTTGAACGTATAGCCGGGGAAGGGGCAGCGCTCGGATCCTATAAAAAGATCAGGCCTGGTCCGTATCCATTCCGAATCCATGCCCGTATGGTTGGGGACCATGTCCGCAGCCAGCCTTATGCCTCTCCAGAGGCAGCGCTCCCTGAGACTATCCAAGGCATTCCATCCGCCGAGATCCGACGCGATTTCGTAGTCGAAAAGGGAGTAGGCGGAGGCGGCCGCTTCGGGATTCCCGCAATAGCGCTTGATCTTCTCGCTCGCGGGACTCCGCTGCCAAATGCCTATGAGCCACAAACCGTTTATGCCTCTCGAGGCCATCATATCGAGTTCCCGATCGGGAATTTCGTCAAGCCTGCTTATTGTCTTTCCATACGTCACCGAAAGCTGGTGGAGCCAAACAAGGGCGTTCTTCGCGAGAAGGACCAGCGATGGCATCCAGTCTTTGTCCTGGGTGAATCCTTCATATTCATTCCGCGAAGAAGAATAATTGTATGCGACCGCCGGTCCGGGGCCGGGCGGGAATCTGGGCGTTTCCTCTTCAGCGATAAGATCCAGGCTTTGCAGAATCTTGAGACCGATTTCATCGAAGCTGGCGCCCCAATTATCCCGAATCCATGTCAACTGGGCTTCCAGGGAGTCCGGCGCCGCCTTCGCTGGCATCCGCAACAGCTCGATGAGGTTGGCGGCTTGATCAGCGGGACCGAAAGGGGGCAATTCGCGACTTGTCCTTTCGATCGCCTCGAAGGCTTGTCTATATTTTGTCTTTCCGCTGACGCTCTCCGGAATTGCGCTTTCGGGGCGCAACCCATCGTCGAAGAGGAACCTGAAAGGAGCAAAGGCGGGATTTTCGTTGGCTATTTTGAGAAGAATGAGCTCCTCAAGCGCGAGTTCGCTTGCAGGGACTCCCGTGGTTCCCGCCATAGGGAGTGCTTTGCTTGCGAGCCAGTCTTCCACGCCGGCGATCCCTTGATACACTTCCTTAGGGGGGAACTGGGTGCTGAATTCGCGAAGCAATGACTTGAATTCGGCATCGCCGATTTCCCGTCGGGCTGATTCCGAAAGCCGTCCGATCACATCGGGCATGACTTTTTCTCTATAAATTCTTATGACTATATGCAGTATTTCATCGATGAGACCCATGGCGTTGAGTCGCCCTGCGCTGAGCTTCGTTGTGTCCTGACCGGCGATTTGTCCAAGGCCGCGCAGCTTTTCCGCGAGATTTCTCGCCGCAGAAAAATCCGGGATAATCAGGTTTCCCGTAGTTCTGAAGAAGGTCGATCCTAAGCCGAGCGCCGAGCGGATGGAAGCATGGACATGGAATTCCATGACCCTATCCCCTGTAAAACAGCGTTGCCCGACACTTTCGAGCGCCGATAATCTGCATGCCAAAACGCTTTCGGTCTGGATTCTCATGCTGTTACTATAGCTCTTGGACCAAGCCCATACAAGCTGAAATATGGCGCTACCCAACCAAGAGCGCATCTGCTATACTTACACTACCACAGTGGAGGTAAAAGTGTCAGTTTCGGTTGAGCATGACAAACGCAAGGAAGAAATACTCGATAAAGCGCTGGATGTATTCGTAATGGAAGGGTACAAGGACACAACCTTCCAGAAAATCGCCGAACGCTGCGGCATAACTCGAACCATCCTTTATCTCTACTTCAACAATAAAAAGGAAATCTTCTCTTCCTGCATAAAGCGATTCATGGGTGGACTGGAAAACGAGATCAGGGACATAGCGAGCGAGAATTCCATGACGAGCGCCGAAAAACTGATCGCTATCGGGGAAATGGTGGTTCAGCTTTGCGCGAAGGAATCCAAGCTGCTTTCGGTCGTGCTGGATTATCTGCTGAAACTCAAGATGGCGGGCGGGGATCCCGATGAGCCGGTTCGCCGCAGGACAATCAGAATGCGCCATATTCTCGCGATGATCATAATAGAAGGGAAAAAAAAGGGCGAATTCTCGTCCGAAGTCTCGGGGCGAGCGGCAAGCGAACTTTTTTACGCTCTCATTGAGGCGGCCGTGTTCAGGATCACCGTGCTCGGCAAGAAGGATGCAGCCATCCTTTCAGATTCGCTGCGGCTCCTCACTGCCAACATGAGCTCCCCCGGCGAGGTCCCCGCTGTCCGAAAATGATCTGAAGCGCGACAGGCCCGCTTCGGTGGCGCGATAGCCTCATGGGGCTCCGCCGCTGCTTTGCTCGAGCAAACCCATTCGTATCTTGCTGAGCATCGATGTTCTCGCGATTACTTTTGCCGTGAACAGACTGCTGATGTTCTTTTCGTAATTGAGGATCCTGGAGATGTAGTCGAGCGTCATGACCGGCGCGCCCCGCTGGGAGACTCGCGTCCTTCCCGCGTTGTACATGGCCAGCGCCGACACCTCATTGCCCGATACATCGAGAATATGTTTGAAATACTTGATGCCTTCATTCGCGTTGCTCGACGGGTCGAAGGCTTCCTTGTCGGAAAGATTGGGGAAGGTAACGGAATTGAGCTGGAAAAGCCCCCTGTCTACCGATGCATCATTCTTGTTCAACGCTTTGGGGTTGAAACGGCTTTCTTCATAGGCGATCGCGAAAGCCAGACTCGCTGGCACTTCATGCTTGACCGCGTTCTCCAGGATAGCGACGGCGATATTGGATGAATTGGTGAGCATCGCGAAAAAATCCACGACGTTCTGCTTCGTTCCAAGATTCTTGTAGTAAGCGGCGATAGTATCGGTGCTGTTCTTTTCTTCGATGCTCGCAGGCAGATTTTTTGAATGCGTGGCGAGCGATAGAATCTCGCTGTCCATCTCCAGGTTTACGTTTTGGGAGGGGACGCAGGCGATACTGAGCATCCCCGCAAGAATCGATAAAAACACCGCTCCTTTCGCGCGCAATGGTCTATAGGTAAGCATTCTCAATAGCAACTCCTTGCATGGAAAGGCGGTAAAACCTTTCCAGCGCATTGCCTATCCATTGTAAGGATTGGGGCAATATGGTCAAGTGGTCGCCGCCGCGACGCATATTTTACTATATCACAACAAATTAAGAAAACAGCTGGATTTTGTCGTTCCTGTCGGGACGCGGCGCGGACCAGGCAGGATCGCGTATACTCTTCCTTCGCCCTTAACAAAACAATGTTTTGCCTCCATAATTACCGCTATGCGCAGCGAACCAATTCGTGTCATCGTTACCGGCGGGACTTTTGACAAGCATTATGACGAAATCAAGGGAGAACTCACCTTCAGGGAGAGCCATCTGCCGGAAATACTCACCAGGGCCAGAGTCAAAGTTCCCGTCATGGTCGAGTTGAACCAGCTCATCGACAGCCTCCAGATGCAGGATGAAAACCGCGCCTCGGTGCTTTCGTCATGCCGCAATTCCGTCGAGAACCTAATCATCATTACTCATGGAACCGATACGATGACGACGACCGCGTCGCTCCTGGGCAAGGAAGGGCTCGCCAAGACCATCGTCCTCACTGGCGCGATGGTACCCTACAAGGTCCTCGATTCAGACGCGCTCTTCAATTTCGGGACGGCATTCGCGGCCGTTCAATTGCTGCCCGCGGGTGTCTATATCGCGATGAACGGCAGGGTTTTCGCCTGGGACAATGTGCGGAAAAACAGGGTTCTAGGCATCTTCGAAGCTCTGGAATCAACCTGATGTCCAGGAAAAAAGATGCCGATAAGCGCCAACTCATCCTTGTAGAGGCAAAACGCATGTTTGCATCGAACGGCTATGAGGGCACTTCCATGAACGGCCTCGCCAAAAAGCTGGGGATTTCCGTCGGCAGCCTCTATACCTATTTCGATTCGAAAGAAACCTTGATGAACACGATCATCGAGGAAGGCTGGAATGAGTTTGCGGGCTATCTGGAAAAAGGCCTCGTGAGCGACGCGGGGCCAGCTATCCCCGCTGACGCCGACGCTTCCCTTTCAAAGCTCGCCTTCCTCCTTCGGAACGCGCTCCCCGCGCTGTTCAAGGATCTGGACCTTATAGCCATCCTTCTGGCTCAAGCGGACAGTACCTCCCATTTGAAAGAAAAACTCGAATATCTCGCTTCCCTTATCGCCGCGATAATTCTGGACCAAAACGGGAAGAGAATAGCTCCCGTAAAGTTGACGACATTGAAGGCCGGGCTTGCCGTGATGCTTCTCGGAAGCCTCGAAACGCTCAGGCTCATCCATCGCGCCGGAATCGATATCGAAGCCGATGATGTTATCGCTTTTCTTGTTTCGTCAGTTGAAGGCGCCCTGGGCTGTTCGCTGCCCGGCGCTTTTGTTCCGGAGGGCTGAAGGGGCTTTTGCGGAGCAGCCATCGCTTTACCGCCGGCCCAACCACGAAAACAAAGGGTACCAGGAAGCGGGTTTCCCAGCGCACTTCCTCGTAGTAGTCCTCGAGTGTCTTTCTTCTGAACCTCAATAGTGAATCGGCATAATCCGAATCCTCATACCAGCCGCAGTGGAAATTCGCGGCCGCGAAGGCGTTTTCTGGAAGGAAAGTCGAGTCGCCAAGGCCGAAATACCTAAAGACCCGGTCGAGATAGGCCCTGAAAGAGGTGCGGCAGAGAGAGCCGCCGCCGATATCGAAGGTTTTTCCTTTGGCTTCGGGCGAGGCGGCGGCGGCGGCGAAGGCGCGGCCCGCGTCTTCGGTGTGGATGATTTCGAGCCGAGTTTCGGGAGGCATGGAGAAGAGGAGGGGGTCGAAAGGAAGCCACTTGGCCCACGCCACATAGGAAAGCCGCAAGCTGACGAAATCCAAACCGGATTTTCTCAGTTGGGATTCGCATTCGACTTTCGTTCTGCTGTAGGTGTCGGTAGGGCGAAGTTCATCTGTCGTCCTGATCCAGAAATTCGAAAGCCTGTCACCATAGATCGCGATACTCGAAGCGAGGACGATTACGGGCTTTTTCCGTGCCTCCAGGCATGCGGCGATCAGGGTAGTCGTCCCGCCAACATTTATTTCCCATGTCTTGTCCGTATCCTTGTCGGAGGCTGGGGGGATGAGGGCGGCGAGGTGGATCACCGCTTCCGGCCCGGTTTCAAAAGCGGCAAATGCCTTTCGAATATCCGCCGCTGATCTGATATCCCCGAAGACGATCCGGCATGCGGCCCAGCGGGTGTTGAGCAGTCGCCTGATTCTTGCGCCTGCCCGCTTGAGTGCGGATGGACTTTCGAATATCGCGACATTATGCCCCGCCGCCAGACATGCGTTCACCGTGCTCCGCCCCACATTCCCAAATCCGCCAGTCACCAGGATATTCATCCATCACCTCCGCTGAAATCCATCATGCTACAAATATACTATAAATGAACAATCATTCAATATAGAAAGATACAATAGCGCGCGGACTTCGCCGGCGAGCTTCTTATTGACGATAATCGCTGTCCTGGCGTACACTTCGCCCCATGATCACCATCCATGAACTGCGCAGCAAATACATAGAATTTTTTAAATCGAAGGGCCATGTTGAGATAAGCGGCAAATCTCTCGTTCCCGAGAATGACCCCTCGGTGCTCTTCACGACGGCGGGCATGCATCCGCTCGTGCCATATCTCCTCGGCGAACCCCATCCGGCAGGCAATCGGCTCACCGACTATCAGAAATGCATCCGCACCGGCGATATCGAAGAAGTGGGCGACGAGAGTCACCTCACCTTCTTCGAAATGCTTGGCAATTGGTCGCTTGGCGATTATTTCAAGAAAGAATCGATAGCGTTTTCCTGGGAATTTCTCGTTTCGCCGGATTGGCTCGCTCTCGATCCCCGCAAGATTTCGGTGACGGTATTCGCGGGTGACGAAAAGGCTCCCCGCGATGAAGTATCCGCCGACGCGTGGAAGGCGCTCGGTGTACCCCCCGATCGCGTTGCGTATCTTCCCGCTGGCGACAATTGGTGGGCTGCCGGTCCTGTCGGCCCTTGCGGCCCGGATACGGAAATCTTCTATTGGACGGGGGAGGGGTTGCCGCCAGAAGGTTCCAACAAGGGGACCGATCCGAAACGATGGATGGAAATTTGGAACAATGTCTTCATGGAGTTCAACCGGAAGGATGAGACAACCTTGGTCAAATTGCCCGCGCAGAACGTGGATACGGGGATGGGCCTCGAACGAACCGTCGCCATGCTTCAAGGCAAGAAATCGGTCTACGAGACCGAAGCCTTCACTCCCATTCTTGCAGCGCTTGGAAAACTTGCCGGCAAAACCTATGGGGCGCCAGGCAATGATCCCGAACTCGATCGCAGCTTCCGCATTGTCGCCGATCATGTCAGAACGGCCACATTCATACTAGGCGATCCAAAAGCCGTACTCCCTTCCAACGTGGGCGCCGGCTATGTTTTGCGGCGCATCATACGAAGAGCGGTGCGGCATGGCCGCAAGATAGGCATTGAGGGGGCTTTTCTTTCCGTTCCCGCGGAAGGGGTCGTCGAAAATTATGCCGCGCCATATCCCGAGCTCGTCGAAAACCGTGCGCGCATTCTCGAAGAACTTCGCAGGGAAGAGGATAAGTTCCTCGAGACGCTGCAGAAGGGTGAGCACGAATTCGCGAAGATGTTGCCCAACTTGCTTAAGAATCCGCAAAAAATAATGTCGGGCAGGCTTGCCTTTAAGCTTTACGATACCTATGGGTTCCCTATCGAACTCACCGAGGAGCTGGCCGAGGAGAATGGGCTTGCCGTGAACAGGCCGGAATTCGACGAGGCCTACAAGAAGCATCAGGAGCTCTCCCGAGCGGGCAGTGAACAGGTTTTCAAAGGCGGGATGGCCGATCATTCGGAGATCTCCACAAAGTACCACTCCGTAACGCACCTTCTCCACAAGGCGCTCAGGATCGTTCTCGGCGATCATGTCGCCCAGAAGGGGAGCAATATCACCACTGAACGACTTCGCTTCGACTTTTCGCATCCGGCGCCGATGACAAAGGAAGAAATCGCCAAGGTCGAGGAAATCGTGAATGAGCAGATCGGTCGAGACCTGCCCGTGACCATGGAGATGATGAGCCTGGATGAGGCGAAAGCTTCGGGAGCGATAGCGCTTTTCGGGGAAAAATACGAAGCGGTCGTAAAAGTCTATACGATGGGCGATTTTTCAAAAGAAGTCTGCGGCGGACCTCATGTCACCCGTACTGGGCTTCTGGGAAAATTCAGGATTCAGAAGGAGCAGTCCTCCAGCGCGGGCGTGCGGAGGATATACGGCGTTCTCGAATAGGACTTAGCCTTTGCTGATCAAGCGGAGGCCCTGGTAGGCAGTATCGTTGTCCTCGGCGACGATGCGGAGGATCCACGGGCCTTCGGTTTTTTCCCCTTCCCACCACACTTGCCGTATGAATTCCTCGAACCCCTCTTCGACTCGGGGATATTTCGTCTTTCTCCATTGGCTGAAGAGGTAATCGCCGGGGGGCAAGTTCGCGGTCGCCTTGGAAGCGTCCCGGTCGACCGCCCCATCATCGCGCATCGTCGCTCCGAGGCCGCAAGCCGCGCCTGAAAAAGTCGCCCGGGGCAAGGGGATTCGCAAGCGCGAGCCGGCCTCGCTGGCTTCCGAAATGAGTTCGCGGGGATCGAAGATCCAGATGCAGTCTTTGCCGGGAGCGTCGCCGGACAGAGGATCGACGTCAAGGGCAAAAACCTCGTAGCAAAGCGCCGAGCCGAGGTGGAGGCGAAAAAGGGTAGGTTCGCTCATGGCTTCATTTTGATTGAATTTCTTTTTTGCGGCAAGCGGGCCGAATACCTTGCTATCCAACAGAGCTGGAAAAGGAGCGATTTTAGTGCTATCCTGCAAAAACATGAGCCTTCTGGAAAGCATACAATCGCCCGAGGATATCAAGAAGCTCAAGCTGCCTGAGCTTCGCATCCTCGCCGAAGAAATACGTCGAAAGATAGTGAATACCATAAAAGCGAACGGAGGCCATCTCGCTTCCAATCTGGGAGTGATCGAGCTTACCATAGCGCTCCACAGGGTATTTGATTCGCCCAAGGACGCCATCGTATGGGATGTGGGGCACCAGAGCTATACCCATAAGCTGCTGACTGGCCGAGTTCGGCTTTTCGAAAAGATCCGCAAGAAAGGTGGACTTTCCGGCTTTCCCAAACGTTCGGAAAGCATGCATGACATATTCGACACGGGACATTCCTCGACTTCCCTCTCATCGGCGCTTGGGCTTCTGGAGGCAAGGAAGCGCTCGGGAAAGGATGGACATGTCATCGCTGTCATAGGGGACGGAGCTCTGACCGCCGGTATGGCGTTCGAGGCGCTCAGCAATGTTTCCCAGCTCAACCTGCCACTCATCATCATTCTAAACGACAATAAAATGTCGATTTCGCCCAATGTCGGGGCGCTTTCCCGATATCTATCCCGATTGGCGGCCAGCGTGCATTATCAGATGATCCGTCGAAGGATCGATTCGATCGTCGGCTCGATACCACGCATAGGAAATCGCCTGCTCGATCTCATGGTCCGCGGGAAGAGGGCGGTAAAGGCCATTTTTTTCAAGGAAAATCTTTTTTCCGACCTTGGCTTCGAATATGTCGGTCCCATTGATGGCCACAATATTCCCGTGCTCCTGAGCGTTCTTGGCCAGGTCCGGAAGCTGGACCGTCCCGTCGTCGTCCATGTCGTCACGACAAAAGGCAAGGGTTACGATCAAGCTGAAGAAGATCCGGAGAGTTTTCATGGCATTTCGCCTTCCTGCCCCGATTCGCCTCAGAATCGCCCTTCCTTCACCGAGGTATTCGGGCAGACGATAACGGAGCTTGCTTCTGAGCGCCCGGATCTTGTCGCCATTACAGCCGCCATGGCCAAAGGCATGGGCCTTGAGAAAATGGCGAAAAGATTCCCCTCCAGGGTATACGATGTGGGGATCGCCGAGCAGCACGCGGTGACATTCGCGGCAGGCATGGCCACCGGGGGCATGATTCCCGTCGTAGCCTTGTACTCCACGTTCATGCAGCGAGCGATCGACCAGGTTCTCCACGACGTGGCGCTCCCGAATCTTCATGTCATATTTGCCCTCGACCGAGCGGGCGCGGTCGGCGAGGATGGGGAAACACATCAGGGTTTTTATGATATTCCTTTGCTGAAGTCCATGCCGAACATGACAATGTTGGCTCCATCGGACGCGAGAGAGCTTGGCGCGTTCCTGCGGTATGCCATTTCGCAAAAAGGCCCTGTCGTTCTCCGCTACCCGAAATCGAGAGTGGAGTGTGAAGATGAGGCATGCGCCGCGCCGCTGCTTGCGGGGCGAGGGGTATTCCTCAGGAGAAATGTCGAGTCATCCCTTCTTATATGCGCGTTGGGACCCATCGCTCATACCGTCGCCAGGGCAGTCGATCGGCTTGCGGCAAAGGGCATTTATGCCGATTTGTATTCGCTACGCTTCGTTTGCCCGATCGATGAAGCGTACCTCGCCGAACTATGCGGATCATATAGGGAAATCATAACGATTGAAGAAGGCTCCAAAATTGGAGGAGTGGGCGAATCGATAGCCTCGATCCTGTCGAGAAAATCGACGAAAGCCCATGTGACGGTGCTTGGATTCGGCGGCACGCCGCCAGCCCAGGCTTCCAGAGACGAGCTCCTTCGCGACGCCGGTTTTGATGAAGACAGCCTTTACGCGATTATTGGGAGACAAGCGTCGGATGTAAGCAAGGCGAGGTCATATGAAACGATTTCTGTCGCTGCCGGCCGGTAGATCGCTCGAACTCGGTTTGCGCCCCATCATAATGGGGATCGTGAACATAACGCCCGATTCTTTTTTCAGCGCCAGCAGACGGTTCGACCCGGAACAGGCTGTCCAGAGAGCCCTGGAGCTTTTGGGAGAGGACGCCGATATTCTCGATTTCGGGGCCGAATCGACAAGGCCGGGATCGGAGCCCGTAGACCCCGAGGAAGAAAAGCGGCGGCTCATTCCCGCGATACGGCAATTCAGGCGACAGTCCAACGCCATCATTTCGGTGGATACTCGGCGCGCCGATGTCGCACGCGCAGCGCTGGACGAGGGGGCCGACATCATCAACGACATCGGCGCGCTCGGCGACCCCGGAATGGCTTCGGCAGTTTCTGCCGCCGGTGCCGCCGTCGTACTCATGCACATGCGCGGGGACCCTGCCACGATGCAGGCTGATCCGGTGTATGCGGATTGCGCCGCGGAAGTCAGGGACTTTCTCCTGGAATCGGTCCGAAAAGCCTTGGCTGCCGGCATTTCGCGCGCCGGCATAATCCTCGATCCCGGCATTGGCTTTGGCAAGCAGCTGTCCCACAATGTGGATTTGCTGCGGAGGCTTTATCTCCTCACTGAATCCGACTATCCTGTGCTGGTGGGGCTTTCGAGAAAACGTTTTATTGGTGAGCTTACCGGCGAAGCGGTGGAAGAAAGACTCGCGGGAAGCCTGGGAGCGGCATGCGCCGCCTGGATGCGGGGCGCGGATATCTTCCGGGTTCACGATGTGGCGGCGACGAAAGACGCCCTCACCGTCTTCGAAGCTTTGGGCTGGGCGGATCGGCGTCCAGAAAAGAGCATGAGGAGAGACAATGGATCTTAATGCCGTAGCCTCTTTGTTTTCGACGTACATCAGGCCGGTCCTCGATGTCCTGCTTCTCGCCTTTCTCATCTATAACACCTACCAGATACTCGTCAAAACACAGGCCATCCAGCTGGTGAAAGGAATATTGCTCCTTGCGGGCATCTACGCGGTTGCTTTCTTTCTCCAGCTTTCCACGGTCACATGGATCCTCGGCATTGTTGCCCCGGGGCTTGTGATCGGCCTAGCTATCATTTTCCAACCAGAATTGAGGAAGATTTTCATGCACCTAGGGCAGGGAAGGCTCTTCCGCTCCAGCCATCAACCCCGGGCAAGCCAGATAGAGGCTTGTGTCACCGCCTGCGAAGTCCTGTCTCAGATGAAGCGAGGGGCGCTCCTTGTTTTCAGCCGGAATGTTGGGTTCAAGGAAATCATTGATAAGGGGATCAAGCTCGATGCCCTGTTGACGACGAGCTTGCTTGTCACGATATTCGCGCATGACAACCCTCTCCACGATGGAGCAGCGATAATCCAGCAAGGACGAATTTCCGCGGCCGCCTGTTTTCTTCCCCTATCCGATCAGCAGGATATAAAGAAAAGCTTTGGAAGCCGTCATCGAGCTGCGCTTGGAATTACCGAGGAATCCGACGCCGTCGTACTCGTAGTGTCCGAGGAGACAGGGGCTCTTTCTCTCGCCTACGATTCAAAACTCTATTATGGTCTGTCGGGCGAACAGTTGAGGATGCGCCTGGCGCGGCTTCTTGAAGGCGACGCGGTCGAATCGGCTGAAGAGGAGAAGCATTATGAAGCCTGAACGCTTCTTCAAGGCAATATTCGCCGATTGGCCAGCGAAAGTGCTTTCGCTGGCTGTTGCCCTCCTTCTCACGCTTTTTTTCAACTTAACCCGGCTCGAACAGCGGACGATAAGCATTCCCCTCACCATCTCGCTCAACGATGAGATGGCTCCGTCGAGTCAGTATCCGCGAATGGTGAGAGTGACCTTGCGTGGAGAGCGCGATGTCATTTATGGGATTCGCGAGGATGAGATTTCCGCTTCCCTGGATCTTGCTGAGTACAAGAGCGAAGGAGTTTACAAGGCTCCAATTCGCCTCGAAAAGCGAGGCAGCGCTCTCATAGCCGATCCGCTCGAGATTCGTCCCGAACCTTCCGAAGTGGCTATTGGTCTTGAAAAGCGCGTGGCAAAGAAAGTGCCCGTCACTCCTTCGTTCAAAGGTTTCCTGGAGTCGGGCTTCGAATTGACGAGCTTCGACATCGCGCCTGCCGAAGTCACGATTTCTGGTCCCGCGGGGCTTGTCGCGAGAACTACCGAGATCTCTACCGATACGATTGAATTAAGCGGCAAGAAATCTGATTTTACCGTCGATGTTCGGCTGCTTATGAAGGAGAGTCTTCTCTCGCTCGAAGGCAAGGAATCGGTCATCTTTTCGGCAAAAGTGCGAAGATCCCTTGATGTCAAGAATTTCGTGAATATAAAGATCCTCTCCAAAGGTCTCGCTTCCAACCTCGTGCTGGCCGATATGCTGCCGACGGGGAATGTTCGCATGCATATTCCCGAGGAGTCGATGCAGGGCTTCGATCAGGATGCTTTGCTATCCATCGATCTTTCTCCCTTTACGAAACCCGGAACGTATTCTGTCGATGTTATTGTCGCCGCGCCGGATGGGGCAATCGTCGAGACGTACGAGCCTCAGACGCTCACCATACGGCTCCAAAACGCTGGAGCCGCCGGAATTGGCGGGCGCCTTTCAGGGTCAATCGCGCCATCGGCGACCCCCCTGAATGGGGCCGGCAATCCCGTCGACGTGAAGCCCTGAAACGGCAAGCCGGCAGTATTCGTATCGAAGAACCAGGAGTTGATGTGATCACAGGAATAGGAATCGATATTGTCCATGTCGACAGAATTAAGCGGTGGATGGCCATCCCTGGCCTGGTCGGGCGATATTTCCACCCCAACGAGATCGCGGACGCCGAATCGAGGGGCTCCAGCCGCGCGCTTTCGCTGGCGGCCAGATTCGCCGCCAAGGAAGCTTTCGGAAAAGCGTTGGGGACGGGGCTTGCCCAGATGAAGCTGAAGGATATCCTCGTCAAGAACAATCATAACGGCAAACCTTTCATCATGCTCGAGGCAACGGCTTCATCGCGCTTCGAAGAGTTGGGCGGAGGGATCATCCACTGTTCGCTCACGCACGAAGGGGAGAACGCTGTCGCCATGGTCGTCATAGAGAAAAAGGCCGCAGGCGAATGACGAGGAGGCCCATACAGCTCGTCATTTCCTATGATGGAACCGATTTTGGCGGATGGCAGCGTCAGAAAAACGCTCGCTCAATTCAAGAAGAGATCGAAAAAGCTCTCGAGAAGATGCACGGTCATCCTGTTCGCCTCACGGGGGCAGGGCGAACCGATGCCGGCGTCCATGCCGCGGGACAGGTAGCTGGCTTTTTTACCGATATTGCCTCCATTCCCGCCGAAAAGTTTCTGCTTGCGCTGAACAAGCTATTGCCTCGCGATATAAGGATCATCTCCGCAGGAGAAGCCACGAAGGATTTTCACGCCCGTTTCGACGCTTCCCTGAGAAAATACCGATATTTTATCCTCTGTGGAGGCAGGCAGGACGCCTTTGTCCAGCGTTACGCCTGGTGTATTTCCCATCAGCCGTCCATAGAAAAGCTCAATGCCATGGCATCGGTCATATCGGGCGAGCATGATTTCTCGGCTTTTGCTTCCGCAAAGGACATTAGCATCTCAAAATCCAGATTCGTGCAGGATTCCAGTTTCTGGTTCGAGGGATGGAAACTGGTCTATCAAGTCTCGGCAAACGCGTTCTTATGGAGAATGGTCCGTTCTCTTGTCGGAACGATGCTTTTTTTCGAGCCGAAGGTGGCTACGGAAGCTGATGCGAGCGAATTGATGCGAGGGATACTCGAAAGCGGGGATCGGAAAAGGGCGGGGCCTACCGCTCCACCCTATGGCCTTTTCCTCTGGAATGTCGAGTATGGCCAGCGCACCCATGGCCACCAGCGACGTTCGGAAGGGCGGGCGGAGCGAACGGACGCCGTCGATGCTCCCGCTGGGGTTTTGGATGGCGTTCAGACGCTTCGGCTCGTCCCGGGAATCGGATATGTCGATGAGACTTCGATTCCGCGCGGCTGAAGAATGATAGAGCCATAAATCAGTGGCGATAGGTGAGGGATAGTGTCCGATAAAAAGAAAAAGAAAAACAACAAAGCCGCGGCGCAACCCACGGGCCAAAGCGCTGATGGGCAGGTATCTCCGGCGCTCGAGCGATCCTGGTCTGGTCGGGTCGAGAATCCGGGGGGAGAACGCGCGGACAAGTATATCGCCGAGATCGCTGGAGTTCTCAGCCGTTCCCAGTTGAAGGCACGAGCCGCCAGAATTTTTATCAATGGCAAGGAAGAGAAACTATCCCGTCGCCTTTTGCCAGGAGAATCTCTCGAAGTCAGGTGGAACGATGAGCCGAACCATGGATTGGAGCCCGAAAAACTTGATGTCGAACTCCTTTACGAGGATGCGAATGTCTTCGTATTCGATAAGGCTCAAGGCATGGTGACTCACCCTGCCAACGGCAATTGGCGCGGTACCTTGGCCAACGCGGCTTTGTGGCTCGACGCCGAGCGGAAGGGCAATGGAGCCGCGCCTCGTGGAGGCATCGTTCATCGTCTCGATAAGGATACTTCCGGCGTCATCATCGTCGCCAGGAACAGCGAAACGCATGAGTATCTGGCTGCCCAGTTCAAGAACCGGACGACGCGCAAGGAATACCTGGCGATCGTGTGCCCTGGGCCAGCGATGGATGAAGGACATATCGAGAACTACCTGGCCCGAGACAAAAACAATAGGAAAAAGTTCGCGGGTGGCGATGTGGCGGGGAAAAGGGCTGTCACGGATTATAAAGTGCTCAGCCGCTGGGCTATTGATGGGCGGAGCGGCTATGCCCTTGTCGCCCTCTATCCCAAGACGGGAAGAACACATCAGCTGCGAGTTCATATGGCGGGCATTGGCTGTCCGATTGTAGGCGATCCGCTCTACGGGAAAAAGGATGCGCTGTTCCCGGACGCGACGCTCATGCTGCATGCGAGGCGCCTCAAGATCGCGCTGCCGGGGATTCCCGAACCTATGCTTTTCAAGGCAGCTATACCAGATCGTTTCCGCTCGATCGTCGCGAAGCTAGAAAAGGTCGGTCATCGAGGATGATTCTTTGAAAATATGGCGGATCGTGTAGACAGGCTCCTACTAATCTTCCCAAGCGAAAGCTTCCGCTAGTCCAGAATAGCTTTTTATCTGCTAGAAAAGGGTTCCCATACTATCTATATGCTCTTGCGCATATTATCATTCCTTAATCTTCCGCGGGGAGTGCCATCATGTTACATGAGCCCGCCGCACAATACGGCAATGACCCAGCCTTCGCCTATAAACGAAAACTTGGTGTCAGGATGTTTTCCGTCTACGCTCTATTGTATCTCAGCTTCATCGTCATCAACCTTCTCAAGCCGGTTCTCATGGAAACCATTATCATCGCGGGATTGAACCTCGCGGTGGTCTATGGTTTTTCGCTCATCATCATCGCGCTGATTCTCGCATTGATATACAGCCGGGCGTGCGGAAAACGCGAAGCCGCTTTGGGCGCGGGAGGCTCGAAATGATCGATATTCTTCCTGTCGCGCTCTTTATATTTTTTGTCGCGCTCGTATTGGCGATATCCTTTTACTTCGCTGGCAAGGCCAAGTCGGCGAGCGGATATTATGCCGCTGGCGGAAGCATTCATTGGGGAGTCAATGGTATCGCTTTCGCTGGAGACTATCTTTCCGCCGCTTCTTTTTTGGGCATTTGCGGGATGATCGCGACTTCGGGATATGATGGCTTTTTATACTCCATTGGGTATCTGGCAGGATGGATAGTCGCCCTATTCATTGTGGCGGAACCAATGAAACGCTTGGGGAAGTACACCTTCACCGACGCTCTCGACGCTAATTTCAACCACCGAGGGATAAAGCTGATGGCGGCAATAAGCACTTTGGTGGTGAGCATCGCTTATCTTATCCCTCAGATGGTGGGAGCGGGCACACTGGTAACGCCCCTTTTAGGCTTGCCTCATTATGTTGGGGTCATCCTCGTGGGCGCCATCGTCATCACCATTGTGGCAACCGCAGGCATGACGTCGACTACCTATGTCCAGTTCTTGAAAGGTTCTCTTCTCCTTGTATTCTCGCTGGTGCTGGTTATCGCGACGCTGTACCGAGGCTTGTCGACGACGCCGGATCAGGGTGGAAGGGTTCCCTTCGTTGAATATAGTACAATGATCGCGGCGGAAGTGAATGGGGCTCTCGTGCCTGAGGATGGAACCTATGCGCTTGCCGAGGTGAAGAAGTCGGGAAGCGCTAGTTTTGTCAAACTGATGAAGGACGGCAGCGCTTCCTGGTGGAAAGTGAGCACGAAGGATGGCCATACGGAATTGGCCCAAACTCAATGGAGCGCATCCAAGGCGGACGGGTCGGCGATCATCAACGGCGCGCCCGCCTCGAAGACCAATCAGCTTGCCTTGGTGGGGAACCTGGACAAGATAGATGGGAAGACAGGAGAAGCCGCAAGGACGGGAAGCATAGGTCCCTTTAAGTATCTGTCCCTCATCGGCTCCCCCGACAGCTCGGTTGTGCTATGGAAGGAAGCAAAATTTGTTGACGGCACCGATAAGGTCAGCGTTTATTACAGGGCAGCGACGCCGGGGAACAAGGTTATGCGCCCCGGGCTCAAATTCGGTCTGGAAGGAACTCCTCTGGAGCGGATCGACTTTGTGTCGCTTATGATAGCGCTTTTTCTTGGCACCGCCGCCCTGCCTCATATTCTTATCCGATACTACACGGTGCCCAATCCCGCCGCGGCGAGGAAATCGACCATCGTCGCCATCGCGGCTATCGGCTTCTTCTATATTTTAACCTTGTTCATGGGACTGGGAGCTATGACAAACGGCACGGTAAACTTGGCGGACAGTAATATGGCAGCCCCTCTCCTAGCCCGCAGTTTCGGCACTTTCCTTTTTTCCATGATTTCCGCGATAGCTTTCGCGACAGTGCTAGGTACCGTCAGTGGCCTGATCATCGCGGCATCCGGAGCTGTGGCGCATGACCTGCTGGATCGGTTTGGGAAGGTGATCAAGAACGATGCCCAAAAAGTATTGGTCGGGAAGCTTACCGCCTTCGTGGTGGGCTTCATCGCCATACTATTGGGCATTGTGTTCAAGGGCGTTAATGTCACTTTCCTGGTGGGATTGGCCTTCGCCGTGGCGGCATCCGCCAATTTGCCCTCCATCGTGATGATGCTTTTCTGGAAAAGGACCACAGCCCAGGGAATCACCGCATCCATCCTGGTGGGTATCGTTTCTTCCATCGGCCTCATACTGTTTTCCCCAACGCTTTTTGGGCTTTATGGTCTTGATCCCGCGGCCGCGCCTATTCCTCTGAATAATCCGGGAATCATATCCATCCCGCTCAGTTTCGCGACGTTGGTTGTGGTCTCTCTTTTGACCAAAGGGACGCAGGCACAAAGAGCGGTTTAGCAGGGGTTTTAAGCAAGCTTTGATATTTTAATGTTTTTGAAATTGAAAAAGCCCCCCGGGCGGCCATCGGGGGGCTTTTCTCGCGCCGTCCTGAGGAGTTGCCTCCCAGGCCGGCACGACGTTCACACTACGCTTTGAAGACGATTAGTAGCGGCGGGGGCGGAAGGATCCACCATCGCGGCGGGGCTTGTCTTCTGCTTCGTTCACGCGAAGCTGCCTGCCCATGAACTCGAAGCCGTTGAGAGCGTCGATCGCCTTCTGGGCCTCGTCATCATTGATCATCTCGACAAAACCGAATCCCTTCGCCTTGCCGGTGTAGCGATCGATGATGATGTTGACGGAGGAAACCTCGCCATACTGGGCGAAAAGGTCACGAAGCTGATTCTCAGCGGTACTGTAATTCATGTTGCCGACATAAACCTTCTTGGACATGCGGAAAAACCTCAAATTAGGCTCGTCGTCGCAGGACGACGGCACCGGATCCGT
>Ga0172379_10000992_pt1 | contig 61871 bp, 63 predicted proteins | sample GrowelOW334metaG_FD_119756 | JGI IMG/M metagenome (GOLD analysis project Ga0172379, IMG submission 119756) | Groundwater microbial communities from an aquifer near a municipal landfill in Southern Ontario, Canada - Groundwater well OW334 metaG | ecosystem: Environmental > Aquatic > Deep... | reverse complement strand
TTAATTTTATTGGTGCCCAGGGCGGGACTCGAACCCGCAAGACTTGCGTCGACAGATTTTAAGTCTGTTGTGTATACCAATTTCACCACCCGGGCGGGTAATAATTACCTATAATTATTTTATTAATAATAGATAAGCGGTTAAACCAAGTGTTGCTAAAACTAGCACGCCTGTAACAACAATAATAATGTATAATATGATTTTAGCTATACTGTGTTTTTTTGTTTTTAGTACCTTTAATAAAGCCGCTTGAATATCAGTTTCCTGCCAATTAGCTTTGCGTAAAGCTGAAACAATTTCAGCATCGGTAAAGCCTAGTTGGCGACATTGTTGAATATATTGGGTTCCGTCTTGAATAGTTGTCATATTTTTTGTTTAACTATTATTCCAGAGCGAGAAACGGGGCTCGAACCCGCGACCTTCTCCATGGCAAGGAGACGCTCTACCAACTGAGCTACTCTCGCCCGTTGCGTTTTGCTCATAGACATATTCGCAAACCGCTCGGGTAAACAATACTATAACCAAACTATTATCCTCTGTCAACGAGAGGCCTGGGTCGGGATCGAACCGACGCATAAGAGTTTTGCAAACTCCTGCCTTACCACTTGGCTACCAGGCCACATTGCAGACCCTTGTCTTAAGCTACATTATAGTTGTTTTAAACTAACAAAAAAAGCTTATTCTGTAAAGCTAGTTTATTAATAAACTTCTACCAAAGCAACTTGTTTGCCAAAAGTAAAAGCAGCTTGGCGACTGGGAAACCAAATATCTATACTGTTACAGCCGTGCCAAGCGGCCATTCGATCTTGTACAATAAAAGTTTTGTCTGGAAATAAGCTTGGAATCTTTATTTTAGTACCAAATGGCAAACAATTGGTGGCTACAATACCATCGGCTACTTTAGCACCGGAGGCAGTGGTAAAAGGGTCGCCGTCAGTTTGATCTACTGTGCTTGAATAAGCAAATAAGCTACTAGTAAAGGTGCGTATTGGTTTTGGTTCAGGCGGTACTGGTAATGGTGGTAAAGATAATAATGGCAATGGTGGTAATTTTAGTCGTACTTTTTTAATTCGGCCATATTCGTGTGTATGATTGTTGGCGAAAGCTGGTGCGGAAAGTCCTAAAAAAAGGCTAATAAAAGATAAAAATACTATTGTTTTAGTGAATTTATTGGGTAATTTCATAAAATAACTGTTATCTACTTAATCAAAAAACGAGCGGGCAACATTGTAGCAGAAAGCCAACTTTTGTCAATATCCCAGCTACCGCGTATAATGTAGCGGTATGAAAAATTTTATACCTAGTGTAATGGCCACACAGCATCCAGATAACGCCAATGCTCCGTTTTGGGAGCAAGACGGTGATGGTTTTGTATCCGCTAAAGAAGAGGTATTAGAAGCTTATACAGCCTATGAACAACTAGCTGTAGATGAATATATGTGGGACTGGGAAGGAAAACACGTAGATGAAGCGGTAGTAGAGCGGTTATTAACCGAGCACTATGCGTATTTTAAAAAACACCAATTAGGTAAAGATAAACGCTTAACTTTTCGTATCCCAAATATTTGGCAAGAAAAAGGCTATTCCTTGGCCAGAGCCTTTATGTCTATTTTAACGGCGGCAGACATGGCAGATGACTTAAAGAGTTATGGGCGGCCATTATTTGAAGTAATTTTGCCCATGACCACTTCAGCTAAACAATTACTGCATATTCAGACTACGTTTACAAAATTAGCTAAAGTAAAACACCAATTATTTGCCGATCACCAGCCGGATTTTAATTATATTCACATTATTCCGTTAATAGAATCTATAGAAGAAATGTTTGCCGTTTCCAAATTATTAAATGATTATGTAACACAACATCAACGTTTTTATAAACAAAAGCCAGCTTATATACGGCCATTTTTAGCACGCAGTGATCCGGCGTTAATGTCTGGCATGATTGCGGCTGTAATTGGTAATAAAGTAGCTTTATCGGAATTGCGCCAATGGCAAGAGCAACAACATATTAATGTGTATCCAATTGTCGGCACAGGTTCGTTACCGTTTCGCGGTTCCTGCGCGCCCGATCGTATTCAGGAATTTATTGAAGAGTATCGTGGTGTAAAAACCGTTACCGTGCAGTCTGCTTTCCGGTATGATTATCCGTTAACACAAGTTAAACAAGCTATTAAAAAACTACAGCAGAAATTACCTAATACTGTAGCGTTGCAGTTTTCTGAACAGGATACCATTAAATTACAACAAATTGCTCGCAAAGCGGCTAAATATTACTACACCACTATTCAAGCACTGGCTCCACAGATTTTAAAAGTATGTGCCCATATTCCAGCGCGGCGCGAACGCAGATTACATATTGGTTTGCTGGGTTATAGCCGAGCTATTGGTAAACAAAAATTCCCTCGCGCCATTACGTTTACTGCCGCTATGTATTCATTAGGCGTACCGCCAGAATTAGTAGGTACCGGAAAATTATTGCGCTCGCTTAATAAAGCCGAAGGGGAATTATTACACAAAGCGTATCACAATTTAGAACACGATTTAATCCAAGCTGGGCATTATTTAAATAAACACACCTTAAAATTATTAGCCAAAAAATCTCCCGCCTGGAAAACCATTCAAGATGACGTGTTATTTATTGAACAATATTTTGGTATTAAATTAGAACCACACACCGTTAACCAACAATTACACCACAACGCCACTTCCGATCTTTATTACTTATTGAAACGTCAAGGAAATTATAGCAGCACTATTCTAAAAGCCGGGCGATTGAGAAATAGCTTGGGATAAATACCTCACCTCCCGGCCTCCTCTCCTCTGAGGAGAGGAGGAGAAGAAGGTAGGGGAATGAGGTAGGTAGTTAATTGAGGTTTATCTCTCTAATCAAATCGTTGAAATAATCGGCTACGTAGAGCTTGCTGCCGGTGCTGATTAAGCCTTTTGGATTATTCCATTTGGCAGAGCCTTGAGTGCCTTCGGCGTAGCCTTTTTTGCCACCAGAAATAGTAGCGGCACTGCCAGAAGCTAAACTAGCGGAACGAATGGAGTTGGTAGCGGCTTCAGACCAGTATAACGTGTTATTATTTTGGGTAATGTATTCTGGGATGCCTAATTTAGTAGCAAAGGTAGATACATTATTAGTAGCTAAGTCTATAGCACGGATAGCGTTATTGTTTTTATCGGTAACGTATAGAGTTTTACCATTACTGGAAATAGTCACCATATAAGGGCCGTTAAATTGAGCGGCGGATCCAACGCCGTTTTTAAAACCGGCTTGGCCGTTGCCGGCAATTAATTTAGTTTTACCGGTTTTGGTATTTACTGAACGAATGCGATTATTACCACCTTCAGCAATGTATAATTTTTTTCCATTAGGCGATATAGCAATGCCAGTAGGGCGGTTAAAATAAGCGCAACCGGCTTGATTTTGGGTATAAGTATCTGGGCAGGCCTTACCTTCCTGATAACCGTTACCAGCTGTAGAAACAAACCCATAATTTACGCTACCAGCCCCGGTTAAATAACTAACCGTATCTGTAGCAATATCAACTACACGAATACGGTGATTATTTCTATCGGCTACGTATAATTTTTTGTTATTCGGTGAAATAGCAATAGCGGATGGGTCAGAAAATCTAGCAGTATCACCAACGCCTTCAGCGTAACTATCCATTAAATGGCCGGCGATAAAACGTAAGGTTTGCGCAGAAAAATCGTATTCAGCTAATTGATTATTTTGGGCAATATATAATTTGTTTTGATCACTAGATAAGGCTAACGCCTTTGGTCGGCCAGTTAATGCGCTAATTTTATCACCAAATTCTTCTTGAAAGCGATGTTTGCCAGCTTGTAATACCGGAACAGTGCCATCATTGCGCCAGGCAATAATAGCGGCACCGCCTTTATATAGTACGTATAATCGTTTAGCAGAAATGGTATCGGCATGATTTGTGTTATTACTGCATAATTGCACCACAGCGCTTAAATTTTCAGTATTATTGCGCTTAGGTTTTGGCAAGGTGAAACTTAAGGTGGCTAAAAAATTGCCGTTTGGCTGTTGTTCAATTCTAGTGGAGCGAGCTGGATCGATATTATAAATTTTCTTTACTGGAGCTGGTTTAGTGCGGAAAGTTTTATAATCGGACCAATCTCCACAGGTATTATCGCTAGCACAGGCTTGCACATGAAACTGATAAGCTTGATTAGAGCGCAGGGTTTTATCCGGTAAAGTGAGTTTATTTTTAGTTAAATCGTTTTTATTATAAACAGCATCACCCGCATCGTTAATGATGGCCAGATTATAGTAAGCCGCCTCGGTTACTGTATCCCAGCTTAATGTAGCGGTATAAGGTTGACGTTTGGATACGGCCAAATTAGTTGGAGATGAACCAATCATTTGAATAGTCCGGCCGTTTTTCCAGGTAGAACGGTTTTTGGTAGTAGTAGTAGTGTCATCGCTAGGTACTAAGCGGACGCGAAAAAACGGCAAATCACCCTGATAAGCATAACGCAAGGTAAATTTGGCAGTTTGAGTTTCTTTAGTGGTATCTAATGGCAATGTCCATTGTTTGCGCCATTTATTTTGACCTTCCTGACGAATAGGCAAGCAGGTTAAGCCGTCGGTTTTAGTTTGCTGGTAATTGTGCGCCGGTGGTAATAATTCTGGTTGTTCTTCTTTATTATAAATAATATTAGGTAACCAGTTATAATATTCTTCCCAAGCCATAGTATCGGTGCGCATACTTACATCGGCAGCAGAATTTAAATGTTCAGTTTCTCTTACTTTAGACAAACGTAAGGTAGCATTACTGTAGACTAGGCCGTTTTTTACAGATAAATCCGTGCGCCAAATTTCATTAAATACACCAATAGAACGGCTAGCGGCTACAAACAATGTTTTGTTGTCTCGATAAATTCCTCCGATATCTTCAAAACCACTCATTAATACAGGCGATTGTCTGCCGGTACTAGTGTTAACCGCTCGAACAGTTTGATCACCGGCGTTTACGAATAATAATTGATGCTGTTCTGGCCAATAAGCTAATTTAGTAGGGTGATTTAAATTTTTTACTACCGTGGTTAAACCATTGCCGGATCGATTCGTACTTAAAATTCGGTTGTTATTTGTATCCGCAATCCATACGGTATTTTGATACACAGCTACGCCACTAGGCGCGCTTAAATTATCAACAATAGTAGAAACAGTTTGGCCGCTAATTTTTCGAATCGCATTGTTATTAGTGTCTGCTACAAAAATTTCGGCACCGTTATTATATACCGCAATGTCTTGAGGTGCGGCAAATTCGGCTTGTGGGGCAAAACCATCTTTATAACCATAGGCGCGGCTGCCGGCCACGGTAGAAATTGTGCCCTGGGCACTGATTTTTTCAATAACGTTATTAGTAGAATCGGTTACATAAGTAATATTATTACTGATATCTAGCCCTTTTGGCTCATCTAGATAGGCCTGTTTGGCATTTTGGCCATCGCCAGCATCTATTTCGCTAAGTACCGTAGCGGTTTGATACGAAGCGGCTAGCACTGGTACAAACGGATAATATAAACAAGTTAACAACAATAAGCTGGTGGTAGTGATTTGTAATGTTTTCATATACTAATAATTTAAATAATAATACCTTCATCATACCACCCTCTTCCTTTACTTATCAAATGTGCTAGAATGATTACACTAAATATTTATTTATTATTATCTTATTTATCTTATGGAACATAATGAAACAAATCATGCCGCCGGCAAATGCTGTGGCAACATGCTAGGCGGCTTACCACCAATAAGTGCGTTTATTGCTGGTGTAGTTACTACGCTTGGAGTAGTATTTGCCGCTGGTTTTGTATTATTATTAGTAATGATGGCTAAAGGCTTAACCATTACTAATGCTAGCGCTGATAATACAAGCACAGCAACAACTAGTGCGGCTACTAATACTAATACAGCCAACACTAACACAGCTGTAGCGGCTAATGCCAATACTAACTCGCAACCGCCAAAAGTAACCGGCAAGATTAATTTAGAAGATTACAAAATTCGTGGTACTGGCGATATTACATTGGTAGAGTTCTCTGATACTGAATGCCCGTTTTGTAAAAACTATCATGAAACACTCCAGAAAATGCTTGAGAAATACGATGGTAAAGTACGCTGGGCTTATAAAAATTTTCCTTTAGAAAGTTTGCATAGTAAAGCTAAAAATGAAGCTATAGCCACAGAATGCGCTGGTGAGCAGGGTAAATTTTGGGATTATATCGACAAAGTGTATGCCGCTACTAATTCTAATGACAGTTTAGATCCAGCCAAATTAACCACCTTTGCTGACGAATTAAAATTAGATCGTACGAAATTCGATGCCTGTTTAAGTGGTGAAACAACTAAAGCTAAAGTAGAAGCTGATATGGCCGAAGGTGATAAGTATGGAGTAACTGGTACCCCAAATTCTTTCATTGTAGATAAAGATGGAAATATTTTAGAATGGGTAGTAACCTTATCTCAAGGCCGTTGGACATCGGGAGCCTTCCCACTAGAGGGTGCTGCGCCTAGCTTATCTAGTTTCTTGGATAAATACGTAAAATAATACCTCACCCCCAGCCCCCTCTCCTATGCAGGAGAGGGGGTTTTTGGTATCATATTTTTTATGAATACAATATACGACACTATTATTTTAGGTTCCGGCCCAGCTGGTTTAACGGCGGCTATTTATACAGCCCGGGCTTTTTTAAAAACCTTGGTAATAAAAGGCAATCAGCCGGGCGGTCAGCTTACCACTACCACCATTGTTGAAAATTGGCCGGGCTATGAAAACGGCATTGATGGCAATGAGTTAATGCTGAATATGGAAAAACAGGCTAAACGGTTTGGCGCGGAAATTTTATCGAGTACAGCCGCTCAAGCAGTTTTAACCAAACAACCCTTTACTATTTATTGCGGTGAGAAACCATATCACAGTAAAACAGTTATTATAGCTACCGGTGAAAGTTCGCGCGTAACTGGTGCTCCTGGAGAAAAAGAATTTTGGGCCAAAGGTATCTCGGCCTGCGCTACCTGTGATGGCTTCTTTTTTCGTGGAAAAAACGTGGTGGTAATTGGCGGCGGTGATTCGGCCATGGAAGAAGCCAATTTTTTAACTAGGTTTTGTAACAGCGTTACGATTATACATCGGCGCGATATATTTCGAGCTAGTAAAATCATGGTGGATCGAGTGATGAAAAATCCCAAAATTAAAGTGCTGTGGAATAAAAGCATAGAGCACTTTAATGGCTCTACTAAATTAGAATCGATTACAGTTAAAGATACTAAAACAAATAAAACCGAAGCTGTAGTAACCGACGGTGCGTTTTTAGCGATTGGCCATATTCCAAACACGGCTATTATTAAAGATCAAATCGAACTATTGCCGAATGGTTATATAAAAGCCCAAGGCGCAACTACTACAAATATTCCCGGCGTATTTTTTGCCGGTGACGTAGAAGATTATCGCTACCGCCAAGCCGTTACCGCCGCCGCCGCCGGCTGCAAAGCGGCCATGGACGTGCAGAAATTTTTAGAAAACTAACTATTTTGAGCGATAGACCGGGTTCGAACCGGCGACCTTCTGCTTGGGAAGCAGACGTTCTACCAACTGAACTACTATCGCCAACGTACTATTTATCCGCCGAAGTCCCGCAGTTGCTGGTTTAATTTTAGTTATTGTAGCTTATTTTAGTTTAGTAAGGCAATTAATGAAACCGGCGGTTTATTTGTTGTTATAAATAGGCTTGTTAGGATAGATGGCGGTGGTTTGATTCAAAATATGATAATACACAAAGAACCAATTAATGCATTTGAAACATTGTCTGATTCTGTAGAAGTTTCCATATACGAAATTTGGAATGCTGCACGGGCTAAAGATATGTATGGTGACAGTTGAAATTACAGAAGCCGAACGCTTATTGAGAGGGCAACGTAGATATGCTTCAGTTGAACAGGCTTTGCAAGCAACCAATTATTGAAGATCCTGATGCGAGTACTAAAAAATGTATTAGAGAACGTATTGAGCGTGACAGTCAGTCACCGGAAAATTTTTCGGAGTTGATCTCTGTTCAAGATTTACATTTAGATCAATTACCATATCAGGCAGTTGCTGATAAAACAATACGAATGCGCGGCAGACAGGTGCTTGCCGATGGTCTATGGCGATAACGTGATAGTACTTCGTCTACGGATAGAGAAACTTGGTTTAGAATAACTGAAGAATTACGAAAAGGGTATACAAAAAGTGATAACGATTTAGTGGATGCATTCTATCATGCTTATCATCCTGAAAAATAAAAGAATTAAAAACAGAGCGGGAAAATTATAAAGTTGGAAAATAGATTGAGGAATTCACTATTGTCACAGCACTCCATATTTGCTATTCTTATTGCATTGAGCGCTCACCAAAATTATGGAGAGCGTTTTATGTACAAAAAAGATTTTGTTTATCAATCACAAGTTAAGCGCTTAGCGGGCAGTAGTTATTATGAGGTACAGCAGCACGCTTTAACTATTTTTCATCGCATTAAACACCAAACTAAACGTAGACCATATATTAGGTCTGTATATTTTAATAAGCAAAAAGTATTTTTTGATTATTTTTGGCAGCATCTTGCTCAAAAATCGTTTAAAGAGCGTAAACGAAGATTACAATTTTTTGCTTGTGCGATTGATTTAATACAATATTCCAAGCATAACCCGGTATCGTTTGACAACCCGATGCAATTACAAGAGATATTACACCGTTTTACTGGACGATCAAAGGATAGTCTAATATTTTATGTTCAGATCAAGGAAAATAAAAAAACAAATCAAAAGTATTTTATGTCGGTATTTCCAGAATAAAAAAATCCTCCGCCAGGTTGAAGTCGCTTTCGCGAGCTTCGGCCGAGGATCTATTAGCAATAATAGGGTAGAGTAAAAATTTTGTCAAATTTAATATTTCATGCCTAGATGAAAAATACAAATTGTTGCGTTAATTCATTATTAATGCTACAATTCTTTCTAATATATGCACAATATTAATGACATTCCAGAAGCTTTAACATTTGATGATGTTTTACTGATTCCACAAAAATCTGAAGTGTTGCCGCGGGATGTAAGCTTGTTTACTAATTTAACGAAAAAATTTGAATTGGAAATTCCATTAGTGTCTTCGCCAATGGATACGGTAACTGAAGCAGCGATGGCGATAGCGATGGGCAAAGAAGGCGGGTTAGGCGTGGTACATAAAAATTTAAGCGAAACTGAACAGCTTAAAGCGGTATGTAAAGTAAAACAAGCTGGTTTAAATGTAGCGGCCGCAGTAAGCGTTGGCGATAAAGCCAAACGTCGCGCCGAGGGCTTAGTAAAAGCTAGAGTAGATGTGTTGGTAGTAGATAGTGCACACGGTCATTCTGCTGGAGTGTTAGATATGGTACGTTATTTAAAAGCTACTTATCCAAATTTAGAAGTAATTGGTGGTAATGTGGCCACAGCTGAAGCCACACTCGATTTAATTAAAGCGGGAGCAGATGCAGTAAAGGTAGGGATTGGTCCTGGTTCTATTTGTACCACTAGAATTGTAGCTGGTATTGGCGTGCCACAATTAACGGCTATTATGAATTGTGCAGCAGTGGCTAAAAAATATAATGTGCCAATAGTGGCCGATGGCGGTATTCGTTATTCTGGCGATATTGTAAAAGCATTAGCAGCCGGAGCTAGCGTGGTAATGATGGGTGGAGCTTTAGCTGGTACTAATGAGGCACCAGGCGAAGTTATTACATTAAAAGGAAAGAAATACAAAGTATATCGTGGCATGGGCTCGTTAGAAGCCATGCAACGTGGTAGTAAAGATAGATATTTGCAGGAATCAGTTACTGAAACAAAAAAATTAGTGCCCGAAGGCATTGTTGGTAGAATTCGTTATAAAGGTTCAGTAGATCAAGTAGTATATCAATTATTAGGTGGCTTACGAGCTGGCATGGGCTATTGTGGGGCAGAAAATATTATCGAATTACAAAAACGCGCTCAGTTTATACGTATTACTAACGCCGGTATTCGAGAAAGCCATCCCCATAGCTTAGCTTATATGTCCGACGCGCCGAATTATACGCTGAATTAAGAGCGCAGGACCTCATCCCTAGTCCCTCTCCTAATACCTACCTCTCTCCCTAGCCCTCCCTCCTCAAAGGAGGGAGGGAATGAATGCAATTACCCCCTTCCCTTTTTAGAGGCCTCCGGCTCTACTAGCCGTAGGCTCGGAGAGAGGGAAGGGTTGGGGATGGAAGGTAAAATCCTCCCCTGTAGTTTTACATGATGCTGTTGTAAATCTGATAACAACTGACTTTCGTCAATTAAATTATGGTGCCGGTCTGATATAACAAATTTACCGTTTACCATTACATCACGAGGGTTCGCCCCGCCGTGAGTAATAAAATTACCCAGCAATGTTTCCGGGTGAGCCGGATCAAATGGAATAAAATCTCGGTTTTTTAACTTCCAAAAGACTAAATCAGCTTGATAACCAGGTAGTACACGGCCTAAAGTTTGCTCTTGGCCTAAAATACGTGCGCCGTTACTGGTCATCATTTTAAAAAGGAGCTGGTAACTTACTGGATAAGCGGTATCTTGATGCATAATTTTGCTTTGCAAAGCTTCAGACACAATATCTAAACGGCTTTTGGAAATAACGCTATCGGTACCTAACGCAATGCGATGATGGCCATGATATTGAAAAAAAGTAGCGTAATGAAATTGCCCAGAACGATGAATACGATTTGAAGTTGGTAAATGCACAATACCAACTCGGCGCTCGATTAATAATTTTATTTCGTCTTCAGTAAGATGAACAGCATGAGAAATAATTAAATGATCATTTAATAAGCCGGCTTGTTCTAATACAGTAATTGGTCGTTGGCCGTGTTTTTGAATGGTAGCGGTTACTTCTTGTTCAGTTTCACCACAATGTATAGTAAGTAGTACATGTGGATATTTATTCATTAATTGTTTTACGGATTTTAGATCGGTTTTATTAGCTTGGGCTAGAGTATGCATAGTTAAGCCTGGAGAGATTAGATCATCTTTCAAAGTTAAGGTGTGTATAGCTCGTTCGATAGAAGCAGTCGGATCGGTTTTACTGGCTACGCTAACCGCATCGAACAAACGTACGTAAGCATGTTTGGCGGCGGCTCGCGTGGCAGCCGGAGTGTGATAATGGGATAGTATGGTAGTAGTGCCCATTTTTTGTTGTTCCGTAAAATCGCCTAGTGCCGCAATAGTTTGGTCTTCAGTAGTCATGGTTTGTTCGATAGCTCGAGCAATGTCTAAGGATTCTTCAGTAGTGGCATGATCGTTATGCAACAATGTAGTGGAGCGCAACAAATACATTGGCGGATGAGCATGGGCATTAATTAAGCCTGGTGTGAGTACAATGCCGCCGCGTAATCCAGCATCATATACTAAATCTACTTGAGTAGATAAATTATGTTCTTCTCCAGCTGACATAACATTTTTAATCAGGTTATGTTCAATGAGAATGGATTTATTTTCTTGTACCTCAACTACATCTTGCTGATTAGCCGTAATAATATAAGGGATATTTTTTAACAAAATAGTAGCCGGTGTTTTATTGGGTTGATTATATTGATAACGTAATTGATGTTCTGGCATGAATATATATTACCACAAATACGTAAAAACCCCGCGGGTGTGGGGTTTTTACAGAGAAGCTTTGGCAATAAATCGGTTATGGTTTTGGATGATAACCGGTGCCTACTGGGATTAATTTACCAATAATTACGTTCTCTTTTAAGCCACGGAGATGATCTACTTTACCAGTAACAGCGGCATCAATTAATACTCGAGCGGTTTCTTGAAAAGAAGCGGCGGATAAGAAGCTGTCGGTAGATAAAGATGCTTTAGTAATACCAAGTAAAATATTTTCAGCCGTTGGGGCTTTAGTTTTATCTTGTTTGGCTTGAGTCTGTTCTTCTAATAACTGGTCGCGGGTAATCATGTCGCCAGCTACTAATTCAGTATCACCAGATTCAATGACTAAATAACGAGAGAACATGGAGCGTACAATACATTCCACATGTTTATCGTTTAGTTTTTGTCCTTGCGAAGAATAGATATATTGAATTTCTTTAAGAATATATTGTTCTACTGCTTCACGACCGCGTAATTCAAACAATTCACGCAGATCTAGATTACCTTCGGTTAATTGTTGGCCAGCCGCTACCAATTCACCTTTTTTCACCCAAATGCTGTAGCCAATCGGTACCGGATATTCATCAACCCGTTCATGTTCTCCACTCACTCGTAACTCTTTTTCTGTTACTACTACTTGGCCACTGATTTGAGCGGTGAGTGTTTTACTACCTTTTTCAGCAATGACTTCGCCAGCCTTAACTGTTTGACCATCTTTGACTTTTACTTTAGTAGTGCTAGTAACGCGATGGGTTTCTGTAATATTTTGTACAGCGCTTATTTTAATGATTTTTTGTTTAACTGTGTCGTCGATTTCAACGATTTTACCAGTGACACGGCATAAAATAGCACTTTTTTTAATTGGTCGAGCCTCAAATAATTCTTCTACTCTAGGTAAACCTTGGGTAATATCGCCACCGGCTACACCACCAGTATGAAAGGTGCGCATGGTTAGCTGGGTGCCAGGTTCACCAATGGATTGAGCCGCAATAATACCAACGGCGGTGCCCATTTTTACCATAGTATTATGGCCTAAATCGTAACCATAACATTGTTGACACACGCCGCGCACGGTTTCACAAGCTAACACCGAGCGTAATTTTACTTGTTTGAGTTTTAATTTTTCTAATAATGCTATATGTTGCTCGGTAATTAATTCATTGCGTTTAATTACCACTTTATCACCTTGTTTAATATCTTCAGCTACTACACGGCCAATCATACGAGAAATTAATGGTTGATTCATTAATTCACTATTTTCAGCTGTAATTACACGGCCTAAATGCGTGCCACAATCTTCTTCGCAGGTAATAATATCTTGAGCTACATCGATTAACCGACGGGTTAAATAACCAGCGTTAGCCGTACGTAAGGCAGTATCAGTTAACCCTTTACGAGCGCCATGAGTAGAAATGAAATATTCCAATACATCAAAACCTTCTTTAAAAGAAGTTTTTACCGGTAATTCAATGGTTTCACCGGCCGAGTTAATTACCAAACCTTTCATACCCATCATTTGAGTTAACTGTCCCCAAGAACCACGTGCGCCAGAATCAATCATGGCAAACGCTGAACTGTTTTCATCGAGAGCGTTTTGACACATGCCGGTAATTTCATTTTTTACCCGAGTCCAAATTTCTATAGTACGAACCCGACGTTCATCATCGGTGAGTAAACCAGATTCATATTGAGCTAAAATAGTGTCTACTTCAGCCTGCGCTTTAGCTAATACCGCTGGTTTTTTGGTTAACCATGGCGTGTCATCAATGCTCCAACTCATGCCAGATTTAGTGATATAAGCAATGGCCAATTCTTTAATTTCGTCGATTAATTCTACAGTGCGATCACCGCCGTGTTTAGCAAATGACCGGGCAATGATATTTTTTAGTTCTTTTTTGTCTACTAACACATTGGAGAATTGTTGATCCGCCGGCAGTAATTCATTAAAGATAACCCTACCCACGGAAGTTTCTACTAATTCACCAGCAATGCGCACATAAATACGAGATTGTAATTCAATGCAGTTATTTTCGTAAGCTAAGCGTGCCTCAGCTTCATCACTGTAATGCAGTTTGCGTTTACCAGCAGCATCTTTTAATAAGGTCATGAAATAACAACCTAGTACAATATCTTGGGAGGGAGTTACTACGGGTTCACCGGTAGCTGGTTTTAACAAGTTTTTGGTAGATAACATTATTTCTTTAGCTTCACGTTTAGCTTCTTCAGTTAACGGAACATGCACAGCCATTTGGTCACCATCAAAGTCGGCATTAAAAGCAGTGCAGACTAAGGGGTGAATTTGAATAGCCTTACCTTCGATTAATATTGGTTGGAAAGCTTGAATGCCTAAGCGATGTAAAGTAGGAGCGCGGTTTAATAACACGTGAGCATTTTTAGTAACTTCTTCTAGAATATCCCATACTTCAGCGCGACCAGATTCGATAAATCTATTAGCACTGCGGACGTTATATACATATTCACGTTCTATTAGCTTAGAAATTACAAATGGACGGAATAATTCTAACGCCATGCGTTTAGGCAAACCACATTGATTGAGCTTCAAATGAGGACCAACTACAATTACAGAACGGCCAGAATAATCTACACGTTTACCAAGTAAGTTCTGGCGGAAACGGCCTTGTTTCCCTTTTAACATATCAGCTAAAGATTTTAGCATGCGTTTTTGACCAGTTGAGGCAGTAACAGTTTTACCATGTCTAGCGCCATTATCAATTAGCGCGTCTACCGCTTCTTGCAACATGCGTTTTTCGTTGCGTTGAATTACTTCCGGTGCGTTTAATTCTTTCAGGCGTTTTAAGCGGTTATTACGATTAATTACGCGACGATATAAATCATTCAAGTCAGAAGCAGCAAAACGGCCACCATCTAACTGTACCATCGGGCGTAAATCGGGTGGAATAATTGGTACAGCAGATAATACCATCCAAGCCGGTTGAATGCCATTACGTTTTAAGTTTTTAGCTAACTTTAAGCGCCGGATTAAACGATGATGTTGATTTTTACTAACCTCAGTTAATTCAATTTCTAATTGTTTAATTAACTCATCTAATTTAATACGATCGAGCAATTCTTTAATCGCTTCGGCACCGATACTAGCTTCAAAAATATGACCATATTTTAGAGAAAGATCTTGATATTTAGTTTCTGATATTACTTCCATTGGCTTTAAATCCCGCAGTTCTTTTTTGGCCATTTCTACAGCGTCTTCTAAATGTTTAATTTTTTCATCTCGTAAAATAGATACATTAATCAGCTCTTCTTCGTACTGTTCTTTTAATTTTGCTTGTTTAGCCGGCGCAGTTTCAGTTTGTATAGCTTGATCACGCTTTTGTTTAATACCGGCAATTAGCTTATTATTTTCTGCTAATAAAGCTTTGCGTTTTTGGCTGGCTTCATTATTAATTTGTTCTAGTGTGCTAGTTTTAAGCTCTTCATTAACATTAGTGATAATAAAATTGGCAAAATAAATTACTTTTTCTAGTGATTGCACGGACAAATCTAACAGCAAGCCAATTTTAGATGGCACACCACGTAAAAACCAGATATGTGATACTGGTACAGATAAATCAATATGACCCATGCGTTCACGACGTACTATCGAACGAGTTACTTCAACACCACATTTATCACACACAATTCCTTTGTAGCGAATTTTTTTATACTTACCACAATAACATTCCCAATCTTTTGATGGACCAAAAATTTTCTCACAAAACAAGCCATATGTTTCTGGTTTTTGAGTACGATAATTAATGGTTTCTGGGCGAGTAACTGCGCCATGAGACCATTCATGAATTTCTTCTGGTGAAGCAATCTTTAAGCGGATGGCATCGAAATCGTGGGTTCTGATTTGTAGTTCTGGCATAAATGTATATTAGGATTACATTAATTATTTAGTGGTAACAGACGTGGTTGGTTTGGTAACAGGTTCTGTAGTAGTATTGGCATCGACCTCGCTGCCAACTACTTGACCTTCTTTGGAGAACAAATCTACCGATAAGCCTAATCCCTTTAATTCACGAACTAACACGTTAAAAGATTCCGGCACGTTAATTTTACTAATCGCTTCACCTTTAATAACCGCTTCATAAGCTTTTGATCGGCCGGGCACGTCATCGGATTTGATAGTGAGAATTTCTTGTAGCATATGAGCGGTTCCATAAGCTTCCAAAGCCCATACTTCCATTTCTCCAAAACGCTGGCCACCGAATTGGGCTTTACCGCCTAATGGTTGTTGCGTTACTAACGAATACGGACCAATCGAACGTTGATGAATTTTATCATCCACCATATGATTTAATTTCAACATGTAGGAAATACCACAAGTTACTCGGTAAAGGAATTTATCACCAGTGCGGCCATCGAATAACGTAATTTTACCATCGTTTGAGAAGTTAGCCTTTACCAACTCTTCTTTAATGGTTTTTTCCGGTACACCTTGAAATGGCATGGTAGCTACTTTGTAACCTAAAACCCAAGCGGCTAAGCCTAAATGTACTTCTAACACCTGGCCTAGATTCATACGAGATACGATACCTAAGGGGTTTAACAAAATATCTACTGGACGACCATCTTCCATGTACGGCATGTCTTCAATTGGTACGATACGGGAAATAACGCCTTTGTTACCATGGCGGCCGGCCATTTTATCACCAACTTGTACTTTACGTAATTGGGCTACGGATATTTGAATGGTTTTAATTACACCAGAGGGTAATTTGTCGCCGTTTTCTTTGGAAAAGATTTTAATATCTACTACTTTACCGTGTTCGCCGTGTTCTAGATATAACGAAGAATCTTTTACGTCTTTAGATTTTTCACCGAAAATGGCGCGTAATAATTTTTCTTCAGCGGATAATTCCGTTTCGCCTTGGGCGTAATTTTACCAACTAATATATCACCAGAGGATACTTGAGCACCAATGCGGATAATGCCTTGTTCATCTAAATCTTTTAATTTTTCTTCAGATACGTTTGGAATATCGCGGGTAATTACTTCCGGCCCCAGCTTGGTATCACGTAAATCCACGCTGTATTCTTCAATATGAATAGAGGTGTATTTATCGCTTTGCACTAGGCGTTCGGAAATTAAAATAGCATCTTCATAGTTACCACCTTCCCAAGGCATATAAGCCACTAACACATTTTGACCCAAGGCTAATTCGCCACCTTGAGTGGAAGCACCATCGGCTAACACGGCACCTTGTTTAACTTTAACGCCTGGCTCGACAATTGGCTTTTGGTTCATGCTGGTGGAGGCATTAGAACGTAAAAATTTTCCTAAATTATAAGTATGTAAACCAGTTTTGCCTTTTAATTGAATTTGATTAGCGCTGGCCACAGTAATTTCACCATCTTCTTCGGCCACAATTACTTGGCCAGAATCTACCGCGGCGCGGCGTTCCACACCAGTGCCAACAATTGGTGCGTCTGGTTTGATGCAAGACACGGCTTGGCGTTGCATGTTAGTGCCCATTAAAGCACGCACGGCGTCGTTGTGTTCTACAAAAGGAATTAAAGCCGTAGCTACAGAAATAATTTGTTTGGCCGATACATCCATGTAATCAATTTCCCACGGATAAGCTAAAGCTGGCTGGCCGTATTTTCTTACTTCAATTTTTTTCTGGTCTACAAAATTGCCTTGATCATCTAAATCGGCAGTAGCGGCTGTAATTACGGCCTGTTCTTCTTCGAAGGCATCTAAATAGACAATGTCGCTAGTTACGTTAGCTTGTTCTTTTTTGGTATCAATTTTAATTTTACGATACGGTGTTTCAATAAAGCCATAATTATTAATTCTGGCATAACTAGCTAAGTGGCCTACTAAACCAATATTTGGACCTTCTGGTGTGGCAATTGGGCAAATGCGACCGTAGTGAGTACGGTGCACATCACGCACTTCAAAACCAGCGCGTTCACGCGATAAGCCACCTGGCCCCATAGCTGATAAGCGGCGTTTGTGTTCTAGTTCGACTAACGGGTTAGTTTGATCCATGAACTGTGATAACTGTGAACTCATAAAAAATTCACGAATCGAGCCAATTACTGGCCGGGCGTTAATTAACTGGCCGGGCGTTAAGGTGAGAATATCTTTAGTACTCATGCGATCTTTCACAATACGTTCCATACGGGCTAAACCAATTCTAAATTTATTCTGTACTAGTTCGCCCACAGCACGAACCCGGCGATTACCTAAATGATCAATATCATCAGCTTCGGCTTGGGTATTATTTAATTGAATAATTTCACGCAATACAGCAATAACATCTTCACGCATTAACACGCGAGTTTTAGTGTTAATTGGTTGATCGAATTTAAACCGCTTGTTTATTTTATAGCGACCAACGCGACCAAAATCATAGCGGCTAAAGTTAAAAAACATAGCATGAATTAAACCACGGGCATTATCGACGGTGGCTAAATCACCCGGGCGAATACGTTTGTATACTTCTTTTAAGCCTTCACCTTCGGAATGAGAAATATCTTTAGCCAGAGTAGCTTCAATGTAGCGATTTTCGTTATCGGTATCGATATCTTTAAATAACGCAATAATTTCTTCATTAGTAGAAAAACCAAACGAGCGCAACAAAGCGGTAATAGGCACTTTACGTTTACGATCAATCTTAACGTAAATTACGTTATTAGCATCGGTTTCAAATTCCAGCCAAGCGCCGCGATTAGGAATTACTTTGGCGCCGTAATAATTGCGGCCACGAATATTTTCGGAAGTAAAAAACACACCAGCCGAACGAATAAGCTGTGATACTACCACGCGCTCGATGCCATTAATAATAAAAGTGCCACGGTTGGTCATTAACGGAAAATCGCCTAAATATACTTCTTGCTCTTTAATTTCGTTGGTACGTTTGTTTTTTAACCGAGCCCGGACTCGTAAAGCAGCTTCGTAAGTAACATTTTTATCTTTAGCTGTCACTTCATCAAAGCGCGGTTCGTCTAAATAATAATTATCAAAATGTAATTCCAAATCTTTTCCGGTAAAATCTTGAATTGGGGAAATTTCATCGAGTAATTCTTTTAAGCCTTCGTCCATGAACCACTTGTAAGAAGTGCGTTGTACTTCTATTAGATTTGGCAGAATAGTGGCATCGTTAGGCTTAGTAAATGTCCGACGGTCGGCAGCAATATCTGGCTGCGATGATGTGTCTGGTGTGTGTTTTATGCGCATATAAAAAACTCCGTTGCCCGTTTTAAAGGCGGCGGAAAATATCAAGCTGATTAGTTAAAAGTGGTTATTCACCCCTTGTATTATTTTGATTAAATTAGATGAAGTGTTTAATCAAACCGAGACAAAATCATGAATGAAGCAGAGGTAATATTAGCGAAACAGGCTATATCTGTCAAGCAGATGCCAAAAAAATGTCAAGAATGTTATTCACAGGTTATTTTTTATCTAAAATTAGGTAATTATCACTGGTAGAGACGTTGCGCGCAACGTCTCTACCGGAAACCATATACCCACCTTAAAAACAGGTTATGCACAGATTTGTGCACATTTATGTTTGTAGAGACGCCCCGCGAGGCGTCTCTACTTGTAATGATTCGTAATCGCGATAATTTCTACGGTTTTTATTGTTTGTAAGCTTTGTTTAAACCGTTTTCAACATCATTTAAAAAATCTTCAGAATATAAGCCAGTACTGGCCAAACTAGAACGAATAGCTGTTGGTGAAGTTTTGCGATGAGGGATAAATTCCAGTGTTTCCAAGGCTTTTAACTGTTCATAACGAGCTAAGCTCATAATTACTGCTTTTGGTATATTATGATTAACCACAATGCTTTCGTAAGCATCGCTCGCTATTTGCTTTAAAATAGCTGGCGCTTTGCGTTGTAATTCGGCTATGCCGATGATATTGGGAATAGCTTGAGACATAAAACTATATATTTTTAAATGATAATAATATTAATATATTCATATTATTATATGTAAAATATTCTGTCAAGTAATATAATATATAAAATATGAACTGAACATGAATACCTGCTTGACGCAAAACCATGGTTTATGGTAACTTGGCGTGCTTGATCTTTGACAAGCACTACATAACAACCCCTTAAGCAAGGGATTTTAAGTGTAGTTTTATATATAAAGGAGGCTTTTTTGTTATGGAAATTGGTCTATAATAGAAAATCCATTAACAATTAAACCGGGCACTTTAGGCTGAAGTGAACGTAGGTTTTTTAATTTCTCGCCTTGCCAGCGGTTGATTGATATAGGGATAGAGTTTTTTTCTGAACCGCCACTCCTGTGAAAAACCATAGGAAATTCCAAAAAATTGGAGTGGCCAACGTGAGGTAAGTGATGAACAGATTCGGATCCAGTGTTTTTTGGTTTTGGCTTGTCAACCTTTTTTTCGTGGTGGCGCCTTTGGTCGTCTTGTCTGGCTGTCCAGAGCCGACGGAGGACGACGACTCAAGCGAGATCGTCATGCCGTCGCTGTCTCCTCGAGACAGCGACGAAGACGGTGTGGTCAGCTGCGACACCCGTCTCCTCGGTCCCCGTGGTCACAAGGAACAGTGTGACTGTAATGACCGGAATGATACGGTCTACCCCGGCGCGGACGAGGTCTGCGACGGGCTGGACAACAACTGTGATGACCAGGTGGACGAAGGACACCCGTCCGCGACATGGTACGCGGACGCGGACGCGGATGGATATGGTGCTCAAGGGACTGGAATTGCCGCATGTGCGTGGCCCGGTTCGGGGTACGTTCCTGACCCGGACGACTGCGATGATGCCGATGCGGCCGTTCATCCCGGGGCCACCGAGGTGCCCTATGACGGAATCGATCAGGACTGCGACGATGAGGATCTGACCGATGTGGACGGAGATGGTTATCCGGCAGACAATGCCGGCGGAGATGACTGCAACGACGACGACGTGAACACCTATCCAGGCGCGGTCGAATTCGAGGACGACAAAGACAACGACTGCAACGGATTGATCGACGAAAATCTAGACACCACGGACGACGATGGCGACGGGTACACCGAAGCCGACGGCGACTGCAACGATGCCAATCCCTACGCCTTCCCGGGCGCAGGTGAAACACCCTACGATGGCATCGACCAGGACTGTTTCGGTACGGACCTGACCGACGTGGATGGAGATGGTTTCGACGGCGGACCCGCTGGCAACGATTGTCACGATGCGGATGCGACCGTCTATCCAGACGCCGACGAGGTCTGCGACGGTGTGGACAATGACTGTGATGGACAGGTGGACGACAACGGCGCTATCGATGCGCCGACCTGGTATCAGGATGCGGATGTGGATGGCTATGGTGCCGTAGGGTCTGGCGTAACAACCTGCCAGTCACCCTACTCAATCGCCGTGCGTAATGTTGACGGCGACTGCAACGATGCCGATGTGGCCATCAATCCGGGCGCTCAGGAGATCCCCTACGACGGTATCGACCAGGACTGCGATGGCGCGGACCTAACGGACGTGGACGGCGATGGCTACGCATCCAACGCCACCGACGGTGGCATGGACTGCGATGACAACAACACAGCGATTAACCCTGGTGCAACCGAGGTGTGCGGCAACTCTGTCGACGAGAATTGCGACGGGACATATTGTTCCGGTCGCGACGCCGACGGTGACGGACACGGGACGAAAGACAATCCCACGCCCGACTGCAATGATGCGGATGCGACGGTATTCCCCGGCGCGCTCGAGCTGTGCGACAGCAAAGACAACAACTGTAACGGTCAGATCGACGAAGGCGTCGAGCATACCTACTACCAAGACAGCGACACAGACGGCTACGGCAATGTCAATCAGCCGTATTCGTCTGGTTGCGTGCCCGCCGGGTACGTGACCGACAATACGGACTGCGACGACAACAACCCCGGCGTTTATCCGGGAGCGGTCGAGATCCATAACGATGGCATCGACCAGGACTGCAGCGGTGCGGATTATATCGATGCAGATGCCGACGGGTTTCTGGTCGAAGTCGACTGCGACGACAACGACCCGGATATCTATCCGGGCGCGGATGAGACCCCCTATGACGGCATCGATCAGGATTGCAACGGGTCGGATCTCAACGACCTGGACGGGGACGGATACTCGCAGGACCCGTGGGGCACGGGCTCCGACTGCGATGACAAGAACCCGTCCCTCAACCCTGCGGCCGAAGAAATCGGCGATGGGATCGACAACAACTGTAATGACCAGATTGACGAAGGCACGTATGCCTACGACGACGACGGGGACGGGTACTCCGAAGCCAACGGCGACTGTGATGATGCCAACCTCTACATTTTTCCAGGTGCAGGGGAAACACCCTACGATGGCATCGACCAGGACTGCGATGGTGCGGACCTGACGGACGTCGATGGGGACGGCTTCACCGCCACCGAAGCTGGTGGCGGCGACTGCGAGGACAACGATCCGGCTATCAACCCCTACGCTACGGAGGTCTGCGATGGTGTGGACAACAACTGCGATGGTGAGATTGACGAAGGCGTCAAGACCACCTGGTACCTCGACGAAGATGGCGATGGCTATGCAATCAGTGAAGGCGGTGTAACTTACACTGGTTGCACTGTGCCGGACGAGTCTGGCCAGTGGATTCTGACCACTGGCGACTGTGATGACGCCAACGCCAACATCAACCCCAACGCCACCGAAGTCTGCGACGAAGCGGACAATGACTGTGACGGCGCTATAGATGAGTGGGTCACCGTCACGTTCTATCAGGACGGCGACGGTGATGGCTATGGCACCTCCACCACCATCCAGGCTTGTACCAGGCCTGGGGGCTACGCGGTCGTCTCTGGCGACTGTGACGACACTTACGTCGGAACCTACCCCGGTGCGTCAGAGCAATGCGATGGCATGGACAACGACTGCGATGGCGTGGTAGATGACGACGTGAAAATCTGGACCTGGTACCGCGACGCGGACGGGGACGAATATGGCACCTTGGGCAGCACCACCTCCGGCTGCGCCGCGCCCACAGGCTATGTGGGCAACTCCAGCGACTGCAATGACGACGATCCGGACATCAACCCCGTCGCGATCGAGGTCTGCGACAGCGCGGACAACGACTGTGACGGCAACACCGACGAAGGCGTCACGACCACCTACTACAAGGACAACGACGGTGACGGGCACGGCACCGATAACACCATTCAGGCCTGCTCTAGGCCTGCTGGATACGCCACGGTCAGCGGCGACTGCGATGACAGGGACGCTAGCGTCCCTAGAGCCGAGACCTGCGACAGCGCGGACAACGACTGCGACGGATCGATCGACGAAGGCGTCAAGATCACCTACTACCAGGACAACGACGGTGACGGCTACGGCTCGACAACCACCGCCCAGGCGTGCAACAAACCCTCGGGCTATGCCACGGTCGGCGGCGACTGCAACGACAACAACTCGGCCGTCCATCCCGGGGCGACCGAGGTATACGACGGACTGGACAACGACTGCGACGGTCAGACCGACGAGGGCCTGTACGCTACGAACTGCCTCAACCGGCTCGAGGTTTACCCGGCATCGTCGACCGGCACTTACACGATTGATGTGGATGGTGTCGGGGGCAGTGCACCGATCTCGGTGTACTGCGACATGACCACTGACGGCGGCGGTTGGACTCTTCTCGTGAACATCGCCTCCGAATTGGGGGCGATTGACTTGTTTACATATACGGTTGGCTCGTCTCCGTCCATCTCGTCGAACTATGGGGTGGGAATGAGCCGTCTGCAGGTGAGCACGGCGACTGAATATCGGCTCACTTGTATGGAGACCCAGAGCGCCGAGCGCCGGTTTTTCGTGAAGGGACTCGATCCCAGTCAGCCGGTCTTCAAGGCGGCCGGGTCGTTTGATCATTCCGGGATCACCTGCTCGCAGAGTGCGAATTTTTCTTCCCCTCTGTCTGGAAATTCATGTTTCGCCGGCGGCTGGGAGGACTCCAGCCACACGTATTATGGAAACAGCGGGTGGGGGATCGCCTGGGCGCTGTTCTCGGCGCAAGCACCGAACACCCTTCGGCACTGCGCCACGTTTGGTGATGCAAATCCGGTGTTTCACCCAGGTCGCGTCTGGGCCCGCTGATCCTGTATTTTTTGCTCCTTCCAAAAAAGACGCATGTGCAATGCGTCTCTACGTTAATTATGACAGATCCCGCCTGAGATCATAGCAACTATTTTATATAGCTCGCATCAGGCAATCCTTTTTGCGGTTTAAGAATAGACCTCAGAAAAAATTATTGATTCAAAATGTCTTTTACCACCTCTCTATCATCCCAATCTATCTTTTTCCCTTTAGCTAAACACATTTTCTGTTCGGCGCCTTTGCACGGCAAAATTACCACATCACCGGCTTGGGCTAAACTGCAGGCTTGTTTAATAGCTTTATAGCGATTTTGAATTTTCCAAAAAGTTTCATTTTCTATTTTGCCACCTTGTTGCACACCGGCCGCCACCTCATTAATAATAGTTAACGGATCATCATCATACGGATCTTCATCGGTAACAATTACATAATCACATAATTTACCAGCTACTTGGCCGTTTTCCAGGCGGCGGGATTTATCGCGGCCGCCACCAGTGGAGCTGATTAACGTAATAATTTTTTTATCTTTACTAATACGTTTACGCCAAAATTCGTAAAGTAAAGTTAAGCTGCGTGGTTCGTAAGCGTAATCTACAATTACGGTAAAGTTTTGCCCGGCTTCGATAAGTTCCATGCGGCCAGGCACGCCATGAAAATTAGTTAAGGAATCAGCCATAGCTGGTAACGATAAGCCGCAATACGTGCCTACACCTAAGGCCGATAATACATTCTCAATATTCCAGCGGCCCAATAAATTACTGAATAATTCGTACGAGCCAACTGTAAATAATAAGCCATTAGGTTGTTCTTGCACATCACTCACCGGTAATGTAACGGATAAATTTTCTAATTCGTGTTCTGCCCACACTATTTTATTTGGCACATTCGCGGCTTGAAAAAACTCAGTAGCGTATTCGCTGTCGCCATTAATTACAGCGCCTTTCAAAATCGGTTTGTGATTAATCGTTTTTACTGGACAGGTTGCTAAATAACGAAACAAGTCTAATTTAGCTTGCTTGTAATTCTCAAAGCCGCCATGCGCATCTAAATGTTCTGGAAATAAATTAGTAAACACCACACAATCATAAGTAATCCCTAAATGGCGAAATTGTTTTATGCCTTCGGAAGATGTTTCAATTACGGCATGAGTGCAACCGGCTTTTACCATATCGGCTAACAATTTTTGCAATTGAGTTCTACCTAACATGGTCATTTTAGTATCATTCAGCCAAGTGTTGTTGCCTATTTTAAAATTAACCGTAGTGGCTAAACCTACGTTATAACCGGCTTTAGTTAAAACGTGCCAAATTAAATTACTGGCAGTAGATTTTCCTTTCGTGCCGGTAACGCCAATTACTATTAATTTATTCGATGGATAACGATAACGCCAAGCGGCGTATTTTACCAAGGTTTTATGATATTGATACAGCCAATTAGCTGGCAAAATACGTTTTAGCAGAGTTTTTATAAAATTCATTAGCTGTATTTAACCATGTTTAATACAATTATGCTATACTAAATATTACTTATGTTACAATTTAAAACCATTCAATCCACTATATTTATCATTATTTTAACAGGGGTGCTAATAGGGTTTATGTTTTTAGTGGCGCCATATAGCTACTCAATTTTTTGGGCGGCGGTAATTGCGGTATTAACCCAGCCTATTTATAAATGGTTATTAAATAAATTTAACCAACGCGCTCGGTTAGCTACGGCCATTACCATGTTAATAGTGGTGTTGGTGTGTTTAATTCCATTAAGCCTGGTAATTACCTTGGCAATTCAGCAAACGTTAACACTTTATTCCAGCTTAAATTTTAGTAGTGGCCTGGGTATTATTAATGACTGGATCACTCAAGCCCTGGCCATACCGGGAGTTAGTAAAATAATTGGCGAAGTGGATATGAAACAAAAAGCGCTAGAGTGGAGCGCTACGGTTTCCAGCTACGCTTATTCATTGTTAGCCAGTGGTAGTCAAAATACAGTGCGTTTACTTATACAGTTATTTATTATGCTGTACACCTTGTATTTTTTTATCAAAGATGGAGCCGGCATGTTAAAAAAGGCCATGTATTTATTACCACTAGGCGACCATTATGAACAACGTTTATATGACAGGTTTACTTCAACAACGAGAGCTACGCTGAAAGGCACTGTATTAATTGGTATTATTCAAGGTGTAATTGGCGGCTTGGTATTTTTTATTACCGGTATTCCCGGAGCCGCGTTTTGGGGCATGATTATGATTGTGGTATCCATTATTCCATCGGTTGGCGCCGGTACAGTTTTATTTATTGGCAGTGTACTAGCTTTTTTTCAAGGCAATTTAACCGCCGCCATTATTTTATTAGTCGGCACAGTGATTGCTGGATTAATTGATAATGTGTTACGTGGGCCGTTAGTAGGGAAGGATACCCAAATGCATCCGTTATTAATATTTTTTTCCACGTTAGGCGGCTTAACCGTATTTGGTGTATCTGGCATTGTAATTGGCCCGGTAATTACGGCGTTATTAATTAGTCTGTTAGAAATTTATCAACACATCTATAAGCCAGAGCTAGATAAGGCCGATTAACCGAACAAAAACCGAAGTTATCCACAGGCTCTGCGGTTGCGGGGTTGACGTTCGGTTTTTGTTCGGTTACAGTACTAGCATGGCCGTAACAATTACCAAACGCAAAAAACAATTGCTCGATTTTATTAAGCAGTTTAGTAAAAAGCTTGGCTATTTTCCAACCCTAGAAGAAATTGCTAAACAGTTTAAATTAAAATCATTAGCCACCGTACATCAGCATTTGTCTGAATTAGAAGCACTAGGCTTAATTCAGCGTGAAGCCAAACATGCCCGGGCTATGCAAATAACGCAACCAGAAAGCTATCTAGCAGGTAGCGCTATTAATTTACCATTGGCCGGTATTATTACAGCCGGCGCGCCGATTGAGGCCGTAGAAGATCGCACGGAAACATTAACTGTGCCACGGCACATGATTAATAACGAAAATACTTATGTGCTAAAAGTAAAAGGTGATTCCATGATAGAAAGCTTAATTTCCGATGGAGATTATGTAGTAGTAGAAAAGAAAGATTATGCGCAAGACGGCGATATTGTAGTAGCTTTATTAGAAGATGGTACAGCTACGTTAAAAGAATTTCATAAAGAAAAAAATTATATTCGTTTACAACCACGTAACCGTTTATACAAACCCATTAAAGTAAAGCACGTAATTATTCAAGGTAAAGTATTAGGTATTATTCGTAAATTTAATTAATTTTATTATATGGCCGTTTCCAACCACAGCAATGTTCCAATAGAATTTATGCCCAATATCGGCCAGCGTACTGCTAAAGTATTGCGTTCACTAGGCGTATTTACGATTGGCCAATTTAAACAATTGCCCGAGCAGTTATTAATTGAATTATTCGGGCCAAGTATTAAAACTACTTTAGTTAACACATTCGCAGTTGTTCAGCCACCGGTACCGGTTGTAGCGGCGTACAAAAAGCCAACGTTTTCTTTTTTGAAAAAGTTACAACTCGCTACGCAATTTGTATCGATGTTGTAGGGTTAAAACAACACCGCTTGATAAGCGTATTGTTGTTTGGTAATACTTAATGTTTGAATGCGGTCGACGGAAAATGGTTTAGTAGCGTGGGCTTGTTGGCAATAAGCGGTAATAGTTTTTGGGTTAAAGGTTATTACATCAATTTCGGTATTATATATTTGCCTGGTAGGTTCCATTTGTAAATAAGAAATACTACAGCGCTGATGTTGTTGCCAAGCTTGCTTTAGTTGGTCGGTAATAGTAGGAGCATTGCCCCATGATACTGGTAAACGAGCCAGTTCGCCAGCGGCGGTATACAAAATAAAACCGTGTTGTTTGCCGTATAAATAAATATCTTTAGTAATGCGTACATCATCTAAACAATATTTCGATAACGCCTCTAAATTACCGGTGCGAAAATAACGAATCGCGTCTAAACCACTGCCAGACTTACCTGTGCCTAAAGTGGCTTGCGCCACGCTTTCCAATTTCATGCGGAAGCCTAATGAATTATAGATTTCAGCTAAAATATCTAGTTGGGGCAACGTGCTAATGTTAAGTTGTTTAAAATAAGGTTGCAATACTTTATTATCAAAGTGAATAGAATTAAAGCCAATTAATAAGGGTTGCTCTTTCAGCATGATGGCTTCTAATTTTGGCAGATCTGGTTCAAAAAAACCAAAGTACTGGTTTTGTGAAAAAGAATACAAACCTAAATAAGATACGCGTAACAATTCTGGTTTGCCATTTTCTACTTCAGCAAAAGTTTTTTGAGTTTCTAAATCGTAAACAATAATATTTTGTTCGGCCATGTGAAGTTATTTTAAATATTGTTTTACTAGTTCATTCGTTTTATCCATATCTAAAATCCAATAATACAATGATTTATTAAAATCAGGCGTGTAAATTCGCTTACTTTCTCCGGGTAATACTACCTCATTAATGTTATTTAAATTAATTTGACCAAAGTGGCCAAGTAAATAAGCTAGGCCAAATAAACCGGCCGACACTGGATTAACCGTTAAACGGGCTCGTTTAGTGGTATTAAAATAATCACGTAGTTTACGAGCGTTGGCGGGTTGTTTAAACTTTTTTAACAGATCGGCTAAAATTTCGCGTTGTGCGGCGGTGCGGCCAAAATCACCATTCGGTTGCACAAAGCGATTATGTACCAATTCTTCAGCTTGCTTACCGGTTAAATGGCCTTGGCTAGTATCCACCCCACCAACTAAATTAACAATTTCATCAAAGCTTTCAAACGTTACTTCAACCGAACTATTTATTTTAATATCTAATAGAGCTTCTACTACCGTTTGGGTTAATACATGATTACCTAAATATTCATTTTTATCTTCCCACATGGCATAGAAATGTGTTATTTTTTGTAGACCTTTTTCTGGATGATCAATTTTAGTATCACGTGGTACGGTAGTAAGCGATAATTTATCATTACCGGATTTTGGAATACTGGCAATCATTAATACATCGGAGCGAGCATGTTCGGTATTACGTTGATCGGAACCAATAATTAGCACATTATAATACCGTGGTTGGGTGGCATAAATACCAAGCAATAACAAACCTAATACTAACACGAACACTAACAAGAAGCGCCATAGCCAACCCCATAAGCGTTTTTTCCAACTAGGGCGCGGTTTGGCTGGCTCTGGCATAGGTGCCGGATTGGTAGCTAACTTAGCCACCGGCTTACGCTTTGGTTTTGGATGTAGGCTCATGGTATTTAGTTTTAATCGTGGCAATACGCTGCTCTACTTGTTGTAAATATTGCTGTAAATTTTTAGCTAGTTGCAACCCATCTTCAAATTTTTTTAAACCAGTTTCCAAATCATATTTACCGGCCTCAAAATTAGCCGTAATTTTTTCTAATTCAACAAATTGTTCTGAAAAATTTATAGTAGGTTTAGTTTTTTTTGGCATACGTTTACACTAAGATTAGTGCCAGAATTTTAACACAGTTGAACTAATTTTGCCAGACGCGAAGGTAGTGGTAATGGGTGTTTTTAATTTAAGTTGTTTGGCAGAAGTAATTACTGTGCCGTTAGTTAACGTGGTAATAGAATAACCGCGGGCTAGAATATTTTTAGGGTGATACGATAACAATAATTGTTTAGCGTGTTGCACAGCTGATAATTTTTGTTTAATAGTTTGTTGCCAGTAATTAACTTGGTCTAAAAAATCTTGGGTAACGGTATGAATAGAGCTGGCTAATTTTTGTTGTAAGTAATGTTGTTGTTGAGTAACTAAATGGGTAATTTGAGCCTGAACATCAGCTACATGTGGTACTGCTAATTCAGCCGCATTCGATGGTGTAGACGCGCGTATATCAGCCACAAATTCAGCTAAAGTTTCATCGCGTTCATGGCCAACGCCCACAATACAGGGAACTTGTAAACCAAAAATAGCGCGTACTACCGCTTCATCGTTAAACGCTTGTAAATCTTCCATGGAGCCGCCGCCGCGGGTAATAATTGCCACATCTAATTTATTTACCCAATTTTTATTAATTAATTGCAAGGCTTGTATGATACTGGCCGGAGCTTGAGCACCTTGTACGTTAACCGGAAATAATTTTATTTGTAAATTAGGCCAGCGGTGGCGTAATATTTTTAATACATCCGTGTAAGCGGCGGCATCGGGTGATGTAACTAAACCAATGGTTTGCGGAAAACGTGGTAACTGGCGTTTGCGTGCAGCATCGAATAAGCCCTCATTGGCTAGTTTTTTCTTCAATAATTCATACTGCTGTTTTAAACTGCCGGCACCAACTAATTGAATGGTATGTGCTCGAATATGAAAGCGGCCAGATTTGGAGAATAACGCCGGGTTGCCCGTAACCTGAATTAACATGCCATCAGCAATAATTTGGTTTAACTGAAAAGCTAACATGAAGCAACTAACGGCGCTTTTTTCATCTTTCAAATCGAACCACACAAAGCGGTTTTGCGCCACGTGAAAGTTACTTACTTCACCTTGCACACAAGTGGGAATACCACTAAGCAATTCATTTACACCGGAAACAAATTCTGAAACAGAATAAACGGTCATGCTAAATTAGTGTAATTTTTCCATGTAAAACTTGGTTTTATCTGAATGATGTCTAATACAAATAAAACCGCCTTCTCCATCTGGGTTATTTACTTTATCCAACGCTTTTCCAGAAATGTAAAAGGCAAATCCACTCAAATCATGCACTGTTCCTTTTTCTTTTTCTTGTTCAAAACGAGCCACTAACGCTTGAGCACAATGGAGGGCATTAGCTTGATCTGGAAATACTTGTTTATCGTAGTGAACGTAACGAGTTTTATCAAAACCAGGAAAATTATGTATCTCGCCTGATTCGGAGCCAGTTTTTCCTGGTATTTCATGAACATATATAGACATAAAATATTATAAATTAATAGTTAAATTGTTAATGCAAAAATTAACGTTAATTGGCTTGGTATGGTATTTGCCATTTGGGCGTTGCATCCAGTAAGTAATAATTTCTGGATAAGCTCGTTTTATCGCGTCCAATTCTTTGGCATTATCATCAATCACGATTGTTTTTTTAGTATCTAATAAATCTTTAATGATTAGATGTTTAGATAGATCGGTAGTAATAGTGCGTACAACCTTTGGCAGTGGTAAGTGTTTTAATTTTAATTGTTGCCAAGGTTTATCACCGAAGGTTAAAATAATCACTTGCCAGTGTTGTTTTAGTACTCGGTCTAAAAACGTTAAACTATCTGGATATAAAAAACTAGGTAATTGGTTGAGAGTTTTATAAAACTGGTTGCGTTGTTCTGTAGAAGCACCAGCTAAAAAATCAGTAGGGCTAAATAAACCGTTATCAGCTACAAATTGTTCATAAATTTCATCCCATTTAGCCGTGCTTAAGCCCAAGCTTTTCGCTAAAGCTTGTTTGAAGCGCGTAGTGTCTAATAAAGTGTGATCCAGATCAATAATTACTGTTGGCATAAATTATTTAAAACAGTGGCTAATTTTTCTCCATTAGAAGCAATGCCGTTATCTGCTAAATAATCAGCTAAGATGATTTTTTTATTAGCTTGTGGTAATACAGCTTCGGCCGGAGAAACTATGTTTAAGTTATTATTAGCTATTACATAATCTAACGAACGAGTTAAATAATGTTCTAATTGGTTAATGTAATCTAATACAGAGTAGCCATTAGTTTCGCCGGGTTTAGTAGTGCAGTTACAAGTGTAAATTAATTTAGCGGAGCTGTTTGTAATGGCATCGGCTACACCGGTTACTAATAAATTTGGAATAATGCTGGTAAATAAATCGCCGATGGTTAATACAATATAGTCAGCAGTTTTAATAGCAGATAATACTGGCGGGTAAGCAGTAACAGCGGGTTTTAAAAATACGTTTTTTATTTTTAATGCGGGATTATGTTTTGGTAAATCAATATTGGTTTCGCCGGTAATAATTTCGTTATTTTCTAGGGTAGCGCATAAGGTACTTTGTGTTAGAGTAACCGGTAATACTGTTCCGGCACAGTCTAACCAGTTACTCATTACCGCGGTGGCTTTGGCAAAATCACCTTGCGTTTGTTCTAAACCGGCTAACAAAATATTACCAACAGTGTGCTGATTTAAATCGCCCTTAGTAAAACGATGATTGAGTAATTGTTGTAAAGGGGTGTTAGTACGAGCTAGAGCTAATAAACAGCGGCGTACATCACCGGGTGGTAATACATTTAATTGTGAACGTAATGTGCCAGTAGAACCGCCATTGTCTACCATCGAAACAATGGCTGTAATATCAAGCGGATAGTTTTTTAAGTAGTAGAGCAGGCGTGATTGACCAGTGCCGCCGCCAATAGTAACAATTTTTTTCATATTTTAGAGTTATTAACGAATTGTTCCAGTGAAGCAATGTCTTCTGGCCGACCTAAATCTAACCAGGGACCAGTTAAGGGTACTACGCGAATTGGTTGATGTGAAGCGGCTATATTTAAGGCATCGGTAATTTCGTATTCCTGGCGGCTAGAGGTTTTTAAATTTTTTAATTGTGGAATAATCGTTGGTGTGAAGGTATATAAGCCCACGTTTACCAGCTGGCTAGTAGGATGAGCTGGTTTTTCAATAATTTGCGTTAAATGATGGTGAGCGTCTACTGCAACTACGCCAAAGCGTTCTGGGTGAGTATGTTCTACAGCAGCTAGCAGCCAATCAGCGGTGGACATTTGCATGGTTTGTAAATCAGCCGTGCTTAATAAATGATCGCCCATCGTATAAACAAACCTATCGCCTTGAATAATATGAGCGGCGGCTAATAATGGGCAGGCGGTGCCGTAAGCAGTATTTGGTACGTAATCAAATTGGTTAATGAGAATAATTTCCGTACGCGATTCAGCTGGCAGGTAATTTTTTATAGTAGCGGACATTTTTTCAAAACAATAACCACCCACAATAATACAGCGGCGAAACCCTGCTTCATTAATCGCGTCTAATAAATAATATAAAAATGGTTTGCCAGCTATCGGCAAAATATGTTTTGGAAAATTATTGGTATATGATTGTAAACGAGTACCTTTACCGGCGGCGGCAATTACAATGTCCATAAATAATCAGGAGAATAATTTAGCTAATTTATAAGCAGTATACCACATTTTATTTAACGGTAATTCATAAGTACCGGCATATTCTACTAATTGGCCGCCAAAACCTTGCTTAAAACGAGTAATACCAGGCCATTGTTCGGATATGCCAAAAAAATCATAGGTTTTATAACCGGCTTGTTGGGCATTAACGATTGCTTGCCACTGTAATAAATGTGGCGCCATGACAGTGTGATAGGCATGATCTGAACCGCCGTGTACGTAAGTTATGGTGTCGCCAAAGCCTAACATGATATTGCCGGCGATAATTTTATTTTGATATTCAGCTAAATATAATGTTAAATTGTGATTGTTTAACGTATTTACCATGGTGGTGTAGTAACGCTTGGGATGTAATTTTATTTTTTGGCGTTGAGCAGTATTTTTTAATAATGGATAGATTTTTTCTAAGTCTTTCAGATCGGTAGATTGATGAATAGTTACACCTTTACGTTCGGCCAAGTGAATATTGTAGCGCCATTTTTGTTTCATGGCGGCTAATAATTGTTCCGGATTGGTTAATGGTAGTAGCCAGCTTTGTTGTGGATGTATGTTAGATACCGGTTGGCCGGAAAATAATTTACCAGCTCGTTCGTAACGCCAGTGAATAGCGTGGTATTTTTTAGCTAAATTTTTAATATCATTTAACAATGGAGTAATAGTAGTGGCAGTAATATTACCAACGGGACCGTACGGAGAAAACAAATAAGTTTTGTTAAACCGTAATGGATATACTATACATAATGCTTGTAAATTATCCTTGGCTAAGGGAATAATCGTGCGACCATAAGCTTGCTGAAATTCTCCCCACTGCCAAGATTGTAAAAACGAGCCATGATTCTGCAAAACAAATGAATTCCATTGCGTGGCGTTCATGGTTAATTGAGTTTGCGGCGCGCTTGGCCTAATAATTTCAGTGCTGCTTTAATTTGCTGTTCTAATGATAAAGTTCTATCAATCTGGGCTAATGCCGCACTGGCTTCGGCGGTGGAATAGCCTAAATTTTCTAAGGCACCAATGGCATCAGTTAAGGGCGTGGCGGTGGGATTGATTAGCGTAGCAAATTTGCCTTTTAGTTCTAACACTAAACGTTGGGCGGTTTTTTTGCCAATGCCAGAGGTGGTAGTTAATACAGCAATATCATTAGTAGCAATAGCTTGTTTTAAAGCAGTGGCAGTGTGTTGTGATAGCAAGGCTAAACCGGCCTTCGGACCAATGCCGGATACAGTAATTAATTGTTCAAACAACTCCAAATCGGCTAATTCAGCAAAACCATATAGTTCAATGCTGTTTTCACGTAAATATTGATAAGTATATAGTTTTAATGCGCTACCAGGCTGATATTGCGCCAATATTGGGATTGGTACAAATATTTTATAACCAACCTGATGTACATCAAGTACTAAATAGGGTGGTTTGTGTAAGAGCACATTACCGTGCAAATAAGCTAACATAAGTAGCATTATTCTAGCAATTTTTAGTGCAATTAGCAATAAGTTATGTTATAATCAGCGCGCTTATATGGATAATATTTTTTTCGAAATCAGCGCTATTATTATTGTTAGTACGGCATTAGCTCTGCTAGCTAGGTTAATTAAGCAACCTACTGTGTTAGCCTTTATTTTAACTGGCATTTTGCTAGGGCCGCTGGGTTTAAATTGGTTGCAATCAAAAGAGCTTATGGAGGTATTAGCTTCGTTTGGTATTGCGTTTGTATTGTATTTGATTGGTATTGAATTAGATATTCGGAAATTTAAAGCGTTAAATAATGTAGCGTTATTTTCTGGCATAGGCCAAGTAGTGTTTACTGGAGTAATTGGATTTATTTTGGCAGTGGCATTAGGTTTTCCGGCCAGTCAGGCTTGGATTTTATCGTTAGCGTTAACGTTTTCCAGTACTATTATTGTAGTTAAATTATTAGGTGAGGCGCGCCAATTAGATTCATTATACGGTCGTATTGCAGTGGCCATATTGGTGCTACAAGATTTTTTTGCGGTGTTAGCGTTGTTAATTTTAGAAAGTTTAGGTAAAACCATTGATACAACCGCATTGCCATGGGTAGAAATAGGTTTATCTTTTGTAAAAGCCAGTGCCATTGGTTTATTAGCTTGGTTATTAGCCAAATATGTATTTCGCCGGATATTCATTTTTATTGGTCACTCTCAAGAGTTGTTGTTTTTATGGAGCATTGCTTGGTGTTTTTTATTTGCTCTATTAGCCATGGCGTTGGATTTTCCAGTTACCATTGCGGTGTTTTTAGCCGGAGTGGCTATCGCCGGGCTAGATTATAATTATGAAATTTCTGCGCGCATTCGATCGTTACGAGATTTTTTTATTGTAATTTTCTTTGCGGTATTAGGTAGTCAATTAGTATTAACACTAGATGCTCATACTATTTGGTTAGGAGTCTTATTAGCATTGTTTGTGTTAATTGGTAATCCGTTAATTGTATATATTATTTTAATTAGCGGTGGGCATCAGCCACGGGTAGCGTTATTTGTGGGGTTAAGTATTGGGCAAATTAGTGAGTTTTCTTTTATTTTAGCCAATCGTGGTGTGGTCTTAGGTTTCTTAGATCAAACAGTAGTTTCGCTTATTGCCTTTGTAGGATTGGTAACCATGGTAGGGTCAACATATTTTATTACGTATAATGAACAAATTTATCGTTGGTTAAAACCACTACTATATCATCGTTGGTTACAGCGTAAAAAATATAGTCAACAAAACGTAGTGGCTAAAGATTTAACTAATCATATTGTTATTTTTGGCTATTATTCTTCATTAAATAAAGTGCTGAAAGAATTAAAAGAACTAAATAAAGAAATTGTTATCATTGATTATAATCCAGCCAGCATTAAGCACATTGCTCGCCAAGCCGTGCAACATATTTATGGCGATATGCGCGATGAAGATATTTTAAAACAAGCTCAATTAGATCAAGCTAGTTTAATTATTTCCATTGTGCCGTATCCGGAACCAACGTTGAGTTTATTACAATACGCCAAACATTTTAAATTAAAAGCCGATATTATTGTATCCGCCAGGCACTTAGCCGAAGTAGAACAGTTTTATAAAGCGGGGGCTACTTTTGTATTGCATCCAGATTCCATCAGCTTACAGTACTTAAAAGATATTCTGCATAAAGAAGAATTAGTGAAAGTAAGTAAATTACACAAAGAAGAATTACGGCAACTTCGTGCTATAATCTAGTCATGAACTTTCAGTTGCAGGCCAAATTTAAACCCACCGGCGATCAGCCACAGGCCATTAGGCAGCTAGTAGCTAGTGTGCAAGCGCGCCATGAACACCAAACTTTACTTGGGGTAACCGGGTCTGGTAAAACTTTTTCTATTGCTAACGTGATTAATCAAATACAACGACCAACGTTGATTATTTCTCATAATAAAACCTTGGCGGCGCAATTGGTTTCGGAATTTCGCGAATTTTTTCCCAATAACGCGGTACATTATTTTGTATCGTTTTATGATTATTATCAGCCAGAAAGCTATTTGCCGCGCAGCGATACGTATATTGAAAAAACCACTAAACTTAACGCCGAAATTGAGCGCTTACGCCACGCGGCTACGCAAGCCTTGTTATCACGGCGCGATGTAATTGTAGTGGCTTCAGTATCGTGTATTTATGGGTTAGGCTCGCCAGTTACATATCAATCATTTAGCGTTACGCTCAAAGCTGGTCAGAATTATTCACGCCGAGTATTACTGCAACAATTTATTAACATGCAATATCAGCGTAATGATTTAGAACTAAAACGTGGTGCTTTTCAAGTGAAAGGGGAAATTGTAGAAATTTTTCCGGCCATGTCGGAATACGAAGGTTACCGGTTGCGGTTTTTTGGTGATACATTAGAAAAAATTGAAACGTTTCATGTGTTAAACAAAACCGTTTTAACTAAGTTAGACAGCGTAGCCATTTACCCAGCCAGTCATTATATGGCACCATTAAATAATCGAGAGCCTATTCTGCAAACTATTTTGCAAGACATGGAACAAGAAGTAGTGGCTCTCAAAAAACAAGGCCAGCCATTAGAGGCGCATCGTTTGCAACAACGTACCACCTATGATGTAGAAATGATTCGGGAAACTGGTTATGTAAATGGGATTGAAAATTATTCACGATACTTTGATGGTCGGGTGGTAGATGAACCACCATATACACTAATAGATTATTTTCCCAAAGATTTTTTATTAGTGTTAGATGAATCACATGCTACTGTGCCGCAAATTGGAGCCATGTATCGTGGCGATCGAGCGCGCAAACAAAACCTAATTAATTACGGATTTCGTTTGCAAGCGGCGCTAGATAATCGGCCACTGCAGTTTTCCGAGTTTACCAAAAAAATGCAGCAAACCATTTACGTATCTGCTACGCCAGCGGCTTATGAGTTGGAACGCTCAACTGTAATAGCGGAACAATTAATTCGTCCCACTGGTTTATTAGATCCGGTTATTCAACTGCATGCCACTACTGGCCAATTAGAGCACTTGGAAACAGCTATTCAAGAACGCGTAAAAAAACATGAGCGAGTGTTAGTTACTACATTAACCAAGCGTTTAGCCGAGGAATTAACGGAATATTTACAGGCCAAAAATATTGCGGTTAATTATTTACATTCGGAGGTGGATACACTGGAGCGCTTGGAAATATTACGAGATTTACGCACGGGTAAATACGATGTAATAGTAGGTATTAATTTATTACGCGAAGGTTTGGATTTGCCAGAGGTGTCTTTAGTAGCTATTTTAGATGCTGATAAAGAAGGGTTTTTGCGCAGTGCCACAGCGTTAATTCAAACCATGGGGCGAGCCGCCCGGCATGAACATGGTAAAGTAATTATGTATGCCGATCGAGTTACGGCCGCTATGAAAACGGCCATGAGTGAAACGGAACGGCGTAGAACCATTCAACAGCACTATAATAACGTGCATCATATTACGCCTACTAGTGTGCATAGAACTATTCGTACCGATCGGGTATCCGGTGGAGCGGCCGAAACGTTCAAATCAGCTATTAATGAAGAAACGTTGTCTAAAACACAGCGCGCTTGGCTTATTTCCGATTTAGAACAACAAATGAACTTAGCCGCCCAGCAGTTACAGTTTGAGCTAGCTGCCAGTTTACGTGATAAGATTAAACAATTAGAATTACATTCTAATAAGAAATAATAATTATCCCCCCTCTCCTTAGAGGAGAGGGGGTGAGGTAGGACGTTTATAGGAGAGGGGGGAAAAAATAAAATAAGATAATATATGAAAAAAATATTAGTATTTGGTACCTTCGATTTATTTCATCCTGGCCACGCCTGGTTTTTAACGCAAGCCAAACAATACGGTAGTTATTTAGTAGTTATTGTAGCCCGCGATATTAATGTAAAAAAAATAAAAGGCAAATTACCAGTCCAGTCTGAACAAATCAGATTACAACAAGTGCAACAATTTCCAGTGGTTAATCTAGCTAAATTAGGTGAAACTGATTTTTCCAAGCGGTTTAAAGTTATCACGGTCATTAAACCACAGTTAATTTGTTTGGGTTATGATCAAGCCATTGATTTAACTGAACTTAAAAAATGGAATGTTCCCTATATTCGTCTAGCGGCGCATCAGCCGGAAAAATACAAATCCAGCCTGTTGACTAAGTTAGGGTAAGTGTGGTATATTATAGAGGCCTTAGTTTATGAAACAAATAAAAAAGCGTTATCTTATATTATTAGCAACCGCAGTGTTGCTTGTTGTTGCATCTATCCAACCAACGGCGGTGAAAAGTGCTTTTCAATTTGATTCTACATTTCAAGATGCATCAGGTAAGGACGTAAACCTGCAAACAGTAACAGGTTTAGGTACAAAAGATCCGGCTTATATTGTGTTTACAGTAGTAAATACAGCCTTAATTTTTCTTGGTACCATTACTATAATAATGATTGTCGTAGCTGGTTTTATGTGGATTTTTGCAGCCGGTGAAGAAGAAAAAATCACTAAAGCTAAAGATTTACTAAAAGGCTCAATATTTGGTTTAGTGATTGTATTGGGTTCATATGGTCTAGCTCAATTTGTGTTTGCCGCCATTCGTGTTGCTACAACCGGGCCAACTACTACTCAAACAACCCAACCTTCAACAACAAGTACACCAACTACTCCTACGCCTACTCCTACGCCTACTCCTACGCCTACTCCTACGCCTACTCCTACGCCAGACCCTTTAGGTGGTAGCGAAATGCCACCACCCGATCCAGGAATATAAAATATATGAAAAAATTATTAATTGGACTATTCATCATTATAGGCATCATTAGCTGGTTTAATGTTGCTAAGCCTGTTCAGGCCGCAAAATTATGTTTAGATCCGCTGTGTGGTTTTGATAGTATTAGCGGCGGCACTGGTACAATTGTAAGTTTAACAGATACTGGTTTAGGCAGTATCGATCCGGTGGTAGCCGCGGCGCAAATAATTAACGTAGGTTTGCGGGTGTTAGGATTTTTTACGGTGGTTATTACCATTTACGGTGGTTTTATTTGGATTTGGGCGCGAGGCAATGAGGAAGAAATTCAAAAAGGTAAAGATATGATTAAAGGGTCTATTTTTGGCATGGTGGTGATACTAGGTTCGTTTGGTATTTTGCAGTGGTTTTTTTACTACTTTACCAAAATCACGAATGCGGTACTATAAAGTTGTTTTGGTATTATTATTATTTGCAATCACTTGTTCGGCTCAAGCCATTGATTTTGATCCAGCTAAGAATGATTCCGGTTTAACTTCTATTACCAAATTAACGTTTTTAAGTGGCGGCGCAAACCGTGATCCGGCTACCATAGCCTTTTCTTTTATTAACATGGCGCTTGGTTTTTTAGGCTTTATTTCTATGGTTTTATTGTTATACGCTGGTGTGCTCTGGTTTAAAGCCGGAGAAAATGAGGAAGAATTAACTAAAGCCAAAGATATTATTAAGGGAGCATTAATAGGGTTAGTTTTGGCATTAGGAGCATTATCAATTAGTACACTAGTATTTATTTATGTACAAAACGCGGCTTGGACTAAATGACAAGCCAGTATCTTTATTATTATGAAATTACTTGATTTATTTGTTATTACCGCAGGAACGTATCAGCCAGAAACCTTAAATTTTGATCCGGCCACTGCTGCTAATGAAGCTGATAAAACTGGAGCCTTAAAGTTAAGCCCATTTACTACGTTAAATTTAGGTCAAGCCGATCCAGTTACCATGGCGATTGCTCTTATTAATATAGTACTTACTTTTTTAGCGGCTGGCTTTTTAACAGTTTTAATTTACGCTGGCTTTTTGTGGGTAACAGCGCATGGCAATGAAGAACAAATTACTAAAGCTAAAGAGCTGATTAAAAATTCTGGGGTTGGTTTATTAATTATTTTAGCGGCTAATGGCATAGCCTACATGTTATTTATTTTTATTCAAGGGCAATATTTTTAAATGTATGAAGAAAACACTAAACATTTTTTTATTAGTTGGAATTCTATGTTTAACTATTCCGGTTAGCAGTCAGGCTGGTAATCCAGTGGATCCGGATCCAAGTAAGAATGATTCTGGTTTAGTAAATACTAGTACAAGTAGTATTACGCAATTAAATTTAGGTATTACTTCTCCGGTTAAGGCCGCTTTAAATATGATGAATTTAGCTCTAAGTTTATTAGGCGGCTTATGTTTGGTATTATTAATTTACGCTGGCTTTTTGTGGGTATGGGCCAGAGGTGAAGAAGAAAAAATTACACAAGCCAAAGATATTATTAAGGGTACCGTTATTGGTTTATTGATTGTATTGGCTTCGTTAGGTATTACACAATATGTGTTTGTGCAAGTAGCTAATATTACCGGAGCGGAAGTGCAAAAAACTAGTTCAGAAGAAGATCCAGACTAAAAATAAATTTTAACCGCTTCAAGTAAATAATTATATGAAACACATTTTAATAAAACAAATTCTTATTAGTCTAAGCTGTGTATTGGCAATAGTAATACCAGGAACAGTGGCCGCTGGCTATACACCGCAAGACATAGTGTTTGATCCTAATGGTAACGTGGAAAAAAATACCGGCTTGGGCAATGCTACGCCAGTTACCATTGCGGCTAGAATTATTAATTGGATATTAACTTTATTAGCCATTATTGCTGTATCATTAATTGTGTATGCCGGTTATTTATGGATGATGTTTGGTGGAAATGAAGAAGAAGTTGGTAAAGCCAGAGAAATATTAAAGGGAGCCTTGTTTGGCTTAGTAACGATATTATCTTCTTATGGTATTACCAATTATGTCTTTGAACATTTAGTTAATGTTACTACTAAATAGTTACAATATAATGATTTTATGAAAAAAATAGTGCCGGCTACTAGTTTAACGATAATATTATGTGGTTTATCGGTAATGTTGTCTTGGCCAAGTTTAGCTTATGAAACCAAAAACATTGCAGTGGATCCTAATAACGTTTGGGCCGATAATACTAAATTAGGTAATATGATGACGCCAGATCCTAACGGTAGCGGTGAGCTAGTACCAGGCGCAGTAGATGCGGCGGCGTTAACTATAAATCTTTTACTTGGTTTATTAGGAACGCTGTGTTTGGCATTAATATTTTACGCCGGCTTTAAATGGATTATGGCCAAAGGCGTAGAAGAAGAAATTGCCGAAGCTAAAGAAATTATCTCAGGCACGGTTTTAGGCTTAGTAGTAGTGCTAGCTTCGTACTCGTTTATGTATTTTATGTTTAGGAACATTTATAATGCTTCTAAATAGATTGTTATTAAATCGTGCCGGTGGCAGAACTTTGAATGATAGTAAATACGTAGCTTAGAATGCTATAACTAACCATAATCACAGCTAAACCAATAGTGGCCCATACTAAGATAGAACGGCTTTTCGTGATTTTTTCTTCATTGCCTTCTGAAAATATCATACGTAAGCCTCCCCAAATAAACATTAACAGTGTGCAGGCACCTACAATACCTAGTAAGGCTTGCAAAATAACCGCCACAATCTGAGCTGGATTTTTCGCGGCTGTTTCACCACCATAAGGAGATTCTAGTGTGGTTTTACCGGTGCTGGCGGTAGTAGTGTCTTTAGTAGTGTCTGTATTATATACATTTCCTGTTTTACACATATTGAGTGGATCTTCAGGACAAGGATCATTTGCATCAGATGTTTTGTCGCCATCTGTGTCCATTGAACTCGGATCCTCTGCTGCAACTGGACAGCCATACTCATCTACATTTCCACCTTCTTCAACCGATGTGCCAAGACATTGCTCATCTCCATTTATTACTCCATCTCCATCTTCATCTCCTTCATCCGGTAAAACTGGATCAGGAGTTGCAGCTGGACAGCCATCAGGAGTGTTTTCTCCACAATCATCTGGGCATTTATCCGAACCATCATTTAGAATACCGTCGCCATCACGATCTTCATCTGTATATCCCCCAGTTGCGCAGCCTTCTGCTAAAACTTTTTTAGAGGTAGTTAACATGATAATAGGTAATGCAAGTAGAACTGGAATGATAGCGATTTTCAACATGGTTTTGTTCATAAAGCAATGCTTAATAATTTAATTATTTATTTTATTTCTTTCCCACGCATTGTTGGGTAGATTTTGGGCAGGGAATGGTTTCGGCAGTTTTAGTGTCTACGTTTTTGTCTTTTTCGGCTGCTATTTTGTCCATACACGACCAAGTTTTTCCGGTGTATTTTGGATCGGAATTTAATTGGTCGCATTTATTAGTGCAGTTACAATAATCAGCAGATTTGCTATCAGCGCTACAAGCCGTGGTGTTATTACCAGACGTTGCAGTTCTAGAACAAGTGCAGCGGGCGTCAGCTTTGCCACAATCTTTATCAATAGTAGTGTTCACGCAAGAACTGCCCACATAATTACCGGCGCAATCTTTTACAGTGGTTTCACAAGTCGGTGCCCACCAAGCTTTGCCAAATATTGTGGCATCAGTATCTTTGCCGGTATTAGCTTTATAAGATAAGCGGACAATATAATTTACTCCTACCCAAGCAAACATTACAATAAACAAACCAATTATAGTAGCTTTCAGATTTTTTTTAGCTGTTTCAATATGTTGTTCATTACCATTAGAAAAAATTAAAAATAAGCCGGCAATAATAAAATTAAGCAAAGCAGTGCCACCTAGTATGCCAGCAATAATAGTGGATGCGTTAGTAAAAATTAATACTATCTGACACATGTTACAGCCAGTGGGAGAATCAATACAATCTTTTGGCACAATCGACCAAGCTAAAGCAGTATGAGGTAATAACCAAACTCCAAACACAATTAATATGCTTAGTACTATTTTATTTTTCATTGGTTTGGTAGGTTAATTCTATTTTATCAGCGGCATCATTTAAGGCCGCAGTCACATCTAATTTATTTTGATTAATTTGTTCCACCATATCTTTGAAAATGGCTTTAGCAGAAGCAAAAGCTTGGCCGGCATACCAACTATTAGCTGTTAAAATGGCATTAGCAAAGATGCCTAAGGTATAATCTTCCTGTTGGGTTTGCAATAATGAATTTAAAGCGGCCGGTTGTTTGGTGGTATCTAAATAAGTTTTTACATTAGTTTCATTGGTGGTAAGTTGTTCTATAAAACCCCAAGCCTCGTTAGGATGAGCTGAATTATTAGCCACGGTTTCTACCCAATAACTAGCATAATTAACAGGGGCAGTAGCGTTAATTTGTGGCACAGTGGTAATATCGAAATTTAAATTTGGCGCTTTATTACGAATTTGTTCCAACTGATAATGATAACCAAAATAATAAGCACTGTTGCCGGACATAAACGCTTCTAACGCAGCAGGCTGATCGGTATCCCAACTATAATTATTGGCATGTAAACCATCGGCATTTACCTGGGCAAAACTGGTATAAAATTCTAGCGCCTTTACTCCTGGGTATTCAGCTTGGTCGGTAGAACGGTTAAACATTATTCTATTATCTTTTACCATGGTAGCATTATTTTGCATCATGATTAATGAAATGATATCAAAACATAAAGGCACATTAGAACACGTGCCTAGAGCCACTCCTGATTGAACAATATTATTATTAATATCTATTAAGGTTAGCTTGGGAGCAGATACTTGATTAGTAAAATCAGTCCAATTAGTGGCTGGCAATGGAATAGCTGCCCTACTTAACAACTCTTTATTATAATAGAGTACCAGCGTATCCAGATTTAATGGCAAGCCGAATATTTTTAAAGTATTTTTGTCTTTACTATCGGCTGAGTTATCAGTTAATACTACGTTATTATATACTACCTGAGGAAATAAGCTGTTTAATTTTTGTGGTGAAACAGTAGTAATAGTGTTATTAGTTACAATAGTTTGTGTTTTAGCAAAGCTCTTTTTTTCAGTAACAGATTTCAGTGTAATAGTAGCTGGTAGTGGTTTAATATAAGTTTTAAATTTACCTAAATTTGTATTAGCTACTGAAAAAATATCTGGTCCTTCATCATGTGACCAGCCTTCAATTAACTTGCTTTCGTATTCTTCTGGAGTAAAAGTGCTAACGGTAATATTAATATAAGGATAACTAGCCTGAAATTTTTTAATAGCAGTATTTAGTGCCTCTGGATCAGCTGCTACAGTCCAATATTTTAAAGTAAATGATTTTGGAGCAGCAGCACTAGAACAACTGATGCCAGTTAAAATAGTTAAAGTAAACATAGCTAGTAACGCTAATCCGCGCCATTTCATATTAGTTTTCATACCATAAATTTTAATTTTTGGCAAATTTAGGAAGCGCCAGAAATGTTATAGCTATTTTTTAATAAAGCAGTGAAGTTTTTGTAAAAGGGTGTTTTGGAGTTTGTGTCTTGATAAATTAACGCGTCAACATATCTTTTAATAGGCCAAAACCGTTGTGTGCGTGGCACTTCAATGTATTCTGATGGTAAAGTTACATCACAGGCAAAACGTTCTAGTTGTAAAACAGTACCGGTAGAAATTGTTTTTTCTGCTAAAACTAGAGGCAAATCTTCCTTAAAAGCTAGTAAATCTTTCAAGGTAAACCAAAAAGTGTTTGTATTGAACCAAGGAATAGCGGACCAATTAAATGTTTTTGGAAATTTCATTTGTTCCACAATCATTAATTGATTATTAACAAAACAAGGTACGCCACCAGTATCGCCAATTTCTTTGCGAGCTAATTCAACGGTACGACCTAGTTGGGCAGTAGCGTGTTGACCTAATAACACAGGATCAATTGTAGCGCCTAGATTATCAATATTAGAAAAAAATAAATATTTAGCCGGCGCTAAAAGATTCTGTTTTAAATAGTCTTGTAGTAAATACACAAAATCACCATGGCCACAGGGCGCCCAAGATAATTCCCCATGTGTATCAACAAATAAATCGATATTTTTTAATTCGGTGGCCGCTTGAAAGCGCGGTATGGTAGGTTGCTGAACTAGATAATGGAACCGGTTTGGTTGTAAGTTAGGATATTTTTTAAATAGGCTTTGTAGGTGGTTACGAGTTGGCTGATCGGTAATGAAGCTATTCATTAAAACTACTTGGGGATGAACTGGTAACTGATATTGTTTGGTAATATGTAGTAAATTACGAATGTTTAATTCTAAATAACTTAGCTTAGCCACAACTGGAGTAATACCTTTTGGTAAGTTAGTCATGACTGGAGTAATGGCGGCCAGGGCTTTTGCATAACGAGTCGCTTCAGCAGGTTTTATTTTTCGTTTATTAAAATACCGAGTAGCGGCTCCACCATTCAGCCAAAATACTAAGAGATTGTCGTTTTGGAGTAATTTAATACCATGGTCTAAATTATTTTTGGTGTTAATTTTGTTGTAATTGATAATATTTTTGCTAGTAGGTGCTTTTAAGCTAGTTTTTTCTAAAACAAAGGAGCGCTCATTTAGTTGACCATTTTTAATTTTGATATGTAGGGCTTTAATATGATTTGGATCGATGCCACGTTCAATTAATTGTTGTTGAATTTCGGCTTTATCTATTTGTTGCATTGAAACATTGTATCATTGACAAGTAGTTTTTTCAAGAGCAACATTATTAGTATGATCAGCAAAAAATATACTAAATATAACTTAATTATTATATTAATAGCCGTAACTATTGTGGTTTGGCCTGGAAAAAGTCTAGCTACAACACCACAGCATATTTTAGTAAGATTTAATGATAGTAGCTTTGGTATAGTTAAAGTTAATAAACGCAGTAGTTTGGATGCACAAATTAATGAAATAAAACAAAACAAAACCGTGCGCAACGTCGCCCTAAATTATGAACGGACGATCCAAGAAATTATACCAAACGATGCTAGCTGGTTGGAACAATATAGTATTAATGAAACAGCGGCCGCTAGTATAGATGTTAGTCAGGCTTGGACAGTTACTAAAGGTAGTAAGAAAGTACGTATTGCCATTATTGATACGGGGGTAGATTTAGATCATCCAGATTTAGCTAAAAAAATTTGGATCAATAAAGATGAAATAGCCGCTAACGGCCAAGATGATGATAAAAATGGTTATATTGATGATGTAAATGGTTGGAATTTTATTGAAGATAACAATAATCCAAACCCCGTTCCAAATACTAGTGGTAAAAACGACGGTTTATCACACGGTACACACGTGGCTGGCATTGCGGCGGCTAAAACCAATAATACTGTAGGCATAGCCGGGGTAGCGTGGAAAGCTAAGATTATGCCAATTCGAATTAGTGATTCCAGTGGTGTGATGACCGATGCAGATGTAGCCGAAGGCATTCAATACGCTATTGATAATGGTGCGGCAGTGATTAATTTAAGTTTAGGTGGCCTAGGTTATAGTAGTGTGTTAGATGATGTAATACAAACCGCTTTGAATAAAGGCATTGTAGTTGTAGCGGCGGCTGGTAATAATCATCGCAACATGAATTTATTGCCATTTTATCCGGTGTGTTCCGCTGGAGTAATTGGGGTATCGGCTATTAATGAGAATAATCACATAGAAGCATATAGTAATTATGGTACAAATTGTGTAGATATCGCGGCTCCAGGAGATAATATTATCAGTACGGCATATAACGGTGATTATGAAGAATATTCTGGTACTTCCATGGCCACACCAGTAATAGCTGGTATTGCCGCACTGTTAAAAGCACAAGAGAACGCTGTAACTCCAACCGAAGTTACCGCCGCTTTAAAAGATTCTGCCGTTGACATTGATATACCGGCGGTGTATGGTGTGGGACGAGCCAGCGCAGTAGGAGCTTTATTACAACTAGATTCAGTAAAGGCTGTGCAAGTTACTGGCTATAATAACTCGGAAAAAACTGAAAAATTAGCTAATAATACAGTATATCCATACAAAAAACCCTATTTTACTTGGGTGGTACCAAAATTGTTAAATAAAGACATAGCTGGTTATAACGTGTATTTTGGTAAGCAAGCCGATGCCGATCCTATTACTCACGGTACTTGGCAAACCAACAACACCCTAACTACAGATAAATTACCTAATACTAACAGTAAAACGTATTATCTAAAGATAGCTGTTAAAAAAAACAGTGGAGAATGGTATAGTAAACAAGGTACGTTCACTTATATCTTAGCAACTAAATAAATTATTTAATTAGTTAATTAATTAAAAATTAATAATATGTCTAAACGTTTCATAATTTTAAGTAGCCTATTGTTAGTGGCTACAACTGTTGGTGGCGGTTGTGCGAATAAAAATACAATTACTAATAGTGCCAATGGTAATGCTACTACAACAAATACTAAAAGCACCAATGCGGCCGTGCAAGAAGCGCAAGAGGCTTTAGATGAATTTAATTCAGCCAGTGCCTCGGTAACTGATGGTCTTAGCCAAGATGTTACAGAAGTTAGTACCGCAGTGGATGATTTAGCTAAACAATAATTATTTAATTAATACCATTTTATGTCAAAAACTACTATTACGTCATTATTATTTGTTACGCTAGTCTTAGCTACTATGCCGTTTATTTCCAAGGCTACGATTGGTGATAATGTGAGAAACGCTGTTAGCAATGCTTCGCCAGAAACCCAAGCGGCTGTATTAGACACTCGTATTACCGCCATTACTAAAGCATTAAATGTTACCATTGAAGTGATAAATCGTACCAACGATAAATTTCAAAGCAACGAGTATTTTTTGGAAGAAAATAAAGATGCCACGCAAGAGTTAACCGAAAAAACCGTAGCCATGTTAGAGGCACAAATTGATAAAATTGACCAAGCTGATAGCAATGAAGAAATTGATACTATTCGGGAAGAAACTGTAGAGGAATTAAAAACCTATGAAGATGAAATGAAAGATTTAATCAAAGAAGCTACTACTAATTCTTACGAACGGATGATTGATGAAGCCGAAGATTTGTTAAACAAAATGGAATTGTTAGAAAAAGTATTAGATAAAGATGGAGTAGACACAACAGATTTTAATGAACAAATTAATACATGTAAAGATGATATTGAAGCGTCTAATACGGCTTTTTATGCAGCCACAGACAGTATGGATACAGACGATATGAAAACAGCTAGTAAGGCAGTAGCTAAATTAAGCCAAGACTTAGCCGAATTAGTAAAAACTGCCGACGAGTTAGCCCAATAAGTCCTGTATTAATTCATCAAAACCATGAATAATTTTTCCGGTATTATTTAATAATACGGCAAATTTTTCGTCTGGCAAACGTGCATCTGGTAATACATACACAAACGCTCCGGCGGCTACACCGGCTCTGGCTCCGTTTAATGAATCCTCAATAATTACAGTGGTCTCTGGTTTGGTTTTTAGTTTACGCATGGTTATTTGGTAAGGTTCCGGGTGGGGTTTAGGATACCGTACGTCTTCTATGGTAGTAATCACGTCAAAATAATTAAACAAACCATGGTGTTTTAGAATACGTTCTACTACCAAGCGCGGTGAACTAGAAGTAACGCCTAAACGATAATGTGGCTTAAGTTGTTGTAATGTTTCCTCAATATTTTCTTTTAATGGTATACCAACTTGAGCAATATGTTTGATAATACGTTGCACAATATCGTTTTGTTCTTGCCTAACATCAAACGATTTTTGAAAAGTAGTATTAATGGTTTGTAATAAATCTTGCCAAGTTGATCCAATATAACGCTGAAAATCAGCCTCGTAAAATTCCACAGCATGATCACGAGCCCACTGTAAGAACAGTTCATTATAAACTGGCTCACTAGCTACAATTACGCCATCTAAATCAAAAATAACCGCTTTAATACTAGGCATGTTTATTTGGTATTAAATGTTAAATCGTTCAGCAGGTTATCAGCAAAATCATCAATGCCTAAATCCGCCGCTTCGAAGTTACTATAATTGCCCACGTCGGTAGTGCGAATGGCAATTACGCACATGCCAGCGGCTTTAGCGGCTGTAATGCCAGCATCAGAATTTTCAAATACCAAAATATCTTGCGGATTAATGTTTAATTGTTCAGCCGCGCGTAAATATCCCTTGGGAGCTGGTTTAGGTTCTGATAATTCATCGCCAGTGATAACAGGATTAAAATAATCTAGTAAATCATGAGCCGTCATTACTAAACCAGCATAACGTCGTTCAGAGTTTGTTACTACACCCATTGGTACGGCTCGTTCTTTTAATAATTCTAAAAAACTTGTTATACCGGCTACTTTATCAATTTCGTTTGGCGAAATTTGTAATGTCAGTTCCACTTTTCGTTCATAGATTTTATCGAATTTTTCATGATCAAAACCCAGTTCATGGCCAATGTCTTGAAAGGCTTTTTTAAAACTACCTTGAAAATGTGCTTGTTTGGCTAATTCATCAAAATTATAACCAAATTCTTTTAAGGCTTCCCGAAAAGCAAAATAATGTACATCTTCAGAATCAAGTAATGTGCCATCTAAATCAAACAGCACGGCTTTGAATGGATGTTGCAATGATTTAGGTAGCAACAGTTTATTTGTCATTTAACCATAGTAGCATAGCGCGTGCTTGTGTAAATACTTGAACCAACAACATGCCGCTAAGTAATAATTGTAAAATAGCCGGTAGGGTTAGCTGATTTGGTTGTAGAAAAATAATTAGTTGCAACAATAACGCCAGGCTCATTGATAAAAATGATAATAGTTTTTGCCAGTGTTTACCTACAAAACGTTGTACGGCTAGCAATATTACTATAATAACACTACAGAATAAAGTTACAGGCAATAATATTTCTGGCATAATAGTAGTTGGATAAATAATGGTAAGAAAATAATACCAATAAAATATCAACAATAATACAATAGTGTAATTATGAATGGTGGTATTAAGGTTAGTTTTAGCTTGACGTTGTTGCCAAATAACTATACCGGTTTGTAAAATAATACCTAAGCCAAACCAAGCTAATAATGGCAGGGCGTTTAGGGTGATAAGTGGGTATAATACGGTAGAATCAGACATCTAACTCACTATAACGTATTTTTACTGTATTGACAAATCAATATATTTGCAATACACTATAAATATGAATACTACTACACAAATACAAATTAGAATTGATACGCTTACCAAACGCTCAGTTCAATTGGTGTTGAACGAGTTGGGTTTAGATTTAAGTACGGCGATTAAAATTTTATGTAAACAAATTGCTGCCACTGGCACGTTTCCATTAGAGCTACGCGATGTGAATGGATTTCGTCCAGAACAGGCCAATGTTTTGCGTTTAGCTCAAAGAACTGCTCGAGCGAACAGAAAAAGTTTTCAATCCACCAAAGCTTTATTGCGTGAGGCCATGAATTAATGAGTTATGTTTGCATTAACGTATTCTCATCAGTTCAAAAAAGATATTAAACACATGCAACGTAATCCGCAATTTCGGATTAAGCGCTTAGAGTATGTGTTGGAAAAATTACAACAGCAGATTGTTTTAGAGCCAAAATATCAGTTACATCGATTAAAGGGTTATTTTTCCGGTTGTTACGAATGCCATGTTCAGCCTGATATATTGTTAATTTTCGAAGTAGATACTACTGCTAAATTTATTTATCTGTTACGTTTAGGTTCTCACGCGGAATTATTTTAATTAATAAAATCAAGATAATTACAGTACTTGGAATTTATCACGTAACTGCTATACTAAATCCCTATGATTAATCCAGAAACAATCAAACAACTAGATACCCAAGGCATGTTGCCATCCATTGACAGGCTGGCTAAACAAGTAGAGCATGCTTGGGCGGAAGCGGAAAATACAACGATGCCGGTGGCTTATAAGAACGTGAATAAAATAGTAGTGTTTGGCATGGGCGGCTCCATATTAGGAGCGGATATTATTCGTAATGTATTTTCGGATAAATTAACCGTACCGTTATTAATTGAAAATAATTATCATGTACCGACTTTTGTGGATGCTAACACGTTAGTGGTGTTATCTAGTTATTCTGGCACAACTGAAGAAACATTAGAAATAGCTAAAACTATTCAACAGAAAACCAAGAAAATTTTAGTTGTTACTACTGGTGGTGAATTAAAAACATTTAAAGAGCAAAATAATTTACCGGGGTATATTATTAACCCAACGTATAATCCGTGTAATCAACCACGCATTGCGGTGGGATACGCGGTTACTGGGTTAATGCGGTTACTGACCATGATTAACTTGATTAAACTCACCGAGCAACAAATTAATGAGGTGATTCATTATTTGGATAATAATAAAGAACATTTAAAAGAGCAGGCGATTAAAACAGCTCAAGCGCTCTATGATAAAATTCCAGTATATGTAGGGAGCGAATTTTTAATGGGTAATTTACATGTTTTATCCAATCAAACCAACGAAAATGGCAAAAATTTTTCTACAATTTATGCCATTCCAGAATTAAACCATCATTTAATGGAGGGGTTAGGTAATCCAAATGAAGCTAATAAAAATTTAAAATTTGTATTAGTGGAATCTAAACTTTATCACGAACGAGTCCAAAAACGCTTTGCTGTTACTAAACAAGTGATAGAAAAAAATAAATTAGAATATACTAATTTTATAACGCAAGCTGATACAAAATTAACGCAATCATTTGAGGTGTTGCAGTGGGGTAGTTACGTTAGTTTTTACTTGGCCATGTTAAACGAAATTGATCCTTCACCAATTCCATGGGTAGATTATTTTAAACATGCGCTTAAAGCTTAAACAGTCTGTTTGGTTGTACAGCATTGCTACAGTTACCGTAGGCTGGTTTTTTGGCTTGTTACAATGGCAAGCGAATATGCCCGATCCGGATTCTTTTTATCACGCGCGGATTAGCGCTCTAATGGCTGAACAAGGCTTGTTGTATCAATTTCCTTGGTTACATAATACCATGCTAGCGCAACAATTTACCGACCAACATTTATTGTATCATGTGTTAGTGATACCGTTATTACAGTGGTTTGAACCAATAGTAGCGCTAAAAATAATTCAGGTAATATTATTAGTTTTAGTGGTTAATGTGTTGTTGTTAATCTTAAAGACATTATTGCCTAAATTAAACAACAGCGTGTTATTAGCACTAGTTCCGTTGTTAGGAATTTCACCATTTTTAATTCGCTTAACGTTATTAAAAGCCACCCCATTAGCTTTGCTACTGTTTTTTTTGGTGTTATGGTTGTTGTTACGCTCCAATTATTATTGGGCAATGTTAGCTAGTATGATTTATGTTTATGCGCACGGTGGCTTTGCGTTAGCGTTAGTGTTGGCGTTTAGTTTGGTATTGGCCGATACATTAGCCCGTAGTATTAAAGCCAAACGTTTGAGTTTGGGTGATCCACGACCAATTTGGTGTACCAGCACAGGGATTGTTTTAGGATTAGTATTGAATCCTTATTTTCCAGGTAATTTAGTGTTTTATTGGCAGCAATTTGTGCAGATTGGGTTAGTGAATTATCAGAATGTTATTGAAGTAGGGGCTGAATGGTATCCGTTTCAGCTAGGTGATTTAGTTGGTGCGGTTAGTATTTTGTTAATTGGTGGGGTGGGAGCCGGTGTAGTATTGGTGCGAGAATGGAGTAAATATAATGTAGATAAATTTAATTTAGGTTTATTATTGTTAATCGGTTTGTTCGGAATTATTACCTTACGGTCGCGACGTTATGTGGAATACTTTGTGCCAATACTATGGCTGTGGTGTTGTTATTTAGTGGTACCACAATTACAAGCTGGTTTATGGCGAGTGCGTTTAGCTTGGTTGCGAGTACAATTAGGTAAATTATATTGGCCATTTATTATTTATTTAAGTTTAGCCAGCATATTTACTTGGGGTAGGGCAGTCTGGATAGCACAGGAAAGTTTGCAACGCGGCTTTGTTCTTAATAACTATGCCGCGGCCAGCGATTATTTGGCAAAAAATAGTCAAGCCGGTGATTTAGTGTTTAATGCGGAATGGGATGATTGGCCAATTTTGTTTTATCATAATACGCAAAATTATTATATGATTGGTTTAGATGCTACGTTTATGTATTTACATGATCCAGGTTTGTATCGGCGTTGGCGAGAGATTGGTAAAGGAGAAATAAAAACTAATTTAGTGCAGATAATTAATAAAGAATTTGGTGCTAAATATGTTTTTATAGACCGTACTAATAAGCGTACGCACTTATTTTTGGCGTATCTTATGCGCGATCCACAGGTTCAATGCGTGTTTAGAGATAGTACTACTGAAATATATAAATTAACACCAGATTTATGAAATCACCATGGTTAACACGGCTTGTTTTTGCAATTTTAGCTGGAAGTATTTTTTTGTTATTTATTAACAATCAGTTATCTGATAAGCTAGCCGATCCAGATGCATTTTATCACATGAAAATGGCACAATTAATGGTGCAACAAGGGGTGATTAAAGATTTTTGGTGGTTACCATATACTACTTTAAGCCAACATTATATCGATCAACATTTATTATTTCATGTGTTAATGATTCCATTCGTGACATTTGGTAACGCATTTGTTGGCATAAAAATATTTGCCAGCTTATTAGGCACATTAGCGCTTGTGTTGTTAGCGCGCTTATTATGGGCGCTTAAATTACGTTGGTGGTTACCCATGAGTGTTTTACTAGCCTTAACAGTAACGTTTACGTTTCGCATGAATTTAGTAAAAGCCACGCCGTTGTCGTTAATATTATTATATGGTATTATTTGGTGTTTGGCGCAGCGTAAATATTATTGGTTAATGGTTTTAAATGTAGTTTATGTGTGGACATATGGTGGCTTTGCCATAGCTTTAATTATTACATTAACCTGGTTCATTAGCCAATGTATCACAATAGTCACTAATAGTACTTGGCGGCAGCGTGATTTTTGGTTGGAACAAAGTAAATTAATCGGAGCAGTATTAGGAGGAATGATTTTAGGTGTAATTATTAATCCATATTTTCCAAATAATTTATATTTTTATTGGGATCAACTTGTGCAAATTGGCATTATTAACTATCAAGATAAAATTGGAGTGGGTTCGGAATGGTATCCGTACGAGCCTAGCCAATTATTATTAAGCTCGCTATTACTAACCATTAGTGCGCTGGGTGGATTACTAACTATTATTATTAAACGTAAACGCTTAACACAATTAGATTGGTTTGGCCTAGGATTGGCTGTTATTGGAACAGTGTTAACGTTTAAATCACGGCGCTATGTGGAATATTTTGGACCATTTATCACTATAGCGGCTGCAATTTGGCTAGATCATTTAGATATTACTTGGTGGCAAGTTAAACGTTGGCTAACTGGCGCCTTACGACCCTTATTGAGCAGTGTAGCGTTACTAGTAGTGGTATTTATTCAAGTGTTACCGATTATTGTAAAAGATCAACAGCAGAATATGAACGATGTACGTGGTGGTATTCCAATAAATAAATATCAAGCGGCGGCCAGTTGGCTAGCTAGTCATGGTGAACCACATACTAAAGTGTTGCACAGTGATTGGGATGATTTTCCGTCATTATTTTATTATGATAGTAAGCACGCTTATATGGCTGGTTTGGATCCCACGTTCATGTATAGGTATAATCAAGAATTGTATTGGCTATGGGTGAATATTACAATTGGTAAGTATAATGAAGATATCGATGCAGCGTTGCATAAACTTAATGTTAAATATGTATTTATTGAGCAAGATCATCGTTCTATGTATCAGTTAATTAAAAAATCTAAGCAAGCGGTTTTGGTTTATCATGATAACGAAGCAAGTATTTTTGCTATACAATAATTTCATTGGTTTAAACAAAAACCCCGTCCTTCACTTAGGGCGGGGTTTTTACTAAAGCTAGTTTTTAGCTTAAGCTGCTGGTGCCTCAGCGTTAGTAATATTAAGTAAGTTCTCAATAACATACACTGAAACGCCCCAGGCCGCTAGAATGATAACTAAGCCAATGAGACCGGCAGTTAAGCGTTTTTTAGCGCCTTCTACTTTTTCTTCATTACCACCGGCTGTCATCCATTGGAAGCCACCGACTAAAAGAATGATTACGGCAACTAATGCTAAAACACCTAATACCCAATTAATAATGGATATAATTATTTGTTCTGGGTCTGTATTACCCAAAATAAGATTTGCATCTAAATCACTTCCACCAATATCATCAATAGTAGCAGAACCTGTGTCTGCTGCTGTTTCTTCAGCGCTTACGGAAGCGGATAAAGCTCCGGTAAGTAATAAACTAGCAATACCTACAAAGAGGTATTTAGCAAATTTGTTGTTGAGTATAGTCATAAATTGTTTTTGACTTTTTGCTTTATTAATTAATTATTTTTTTAGACATTCTAAAGTATAATATATATCTTGTAACTTGTCAAATTTTGTCTTTTTGCTACCCGTTTTTTAACAAACCATTGCTATTTTCTAGCTATATGTTATAATAGCAGAACTAATTTATTTAAGCAATATTATCTCATGCCAATCAAAGCGTCGGCTTATAAGGCCTTACGGCAATCTCGCAAATTAACCGAGCGTAATAAAAATCGTAAACGTATTGTACGTGAATTAATTAAAAAAAGTTTAACCGCTGTACAACAGGCCGAAACAGACGCTGTGAAACAGGCTCAGTTAGCTTGTACCGCTATTGATAAAGCCGTACAGAAAGGCACGTTGCATGCTAACACCGGAGCGCGTAAAAAATCACGGCTCATGAAAAAGGTGAATAGTTTTTTAAAAGCTAAAGCGTAGTACAACGAATTACAAAACGGTCTAGTAATAACTTAGATGAAACAGGTTGGCTTTTTAGTTGAGCATCAATAGTAGTAATGTCTTTATGCAAGTTAAGTAAAGTTGTTAGACTAAAATGTTGAGCATGTTGTTGAGTTTTTTTTAATACAAATGGGTGAATGGTTTTAGTATCACTAGTTGGTTCTTTTACTTGAATTAGTAAACTAATTTGGCGAGCCATCATGGTGAGTAAATAAAAAATATTAACGTCACCACTCAATTGTTCATGTAATAAGCGCAGGGCTTTAGCGGTGTTGCGTTCGGCCAAGGCATCGGTAAAATGAAAAATATTTTCATCTAATGGTGATAATACAAATAAACGCACGGTCTCAAGAGTGATAGTTTTAGTATAATGTGTTAATTGGACTATGGTATTATGTAATAACCATAAATCATTACCTAGGCTTTGGGTTAAAAATATTATAGCATCAGGAGTAATAGTAACTTGCTGTAGAGCACAACGTTTTTTTATCCAAGTGTTTAATTCGACCGGTTTTAATAATGAGTAAGCCTCAATAGTTTTACTAGCTAAAAGTAACTTGGTTAATGGTGTAACAGTTTTTGGTAGTTGTTCAGCGGTACAAACAATAATAGTATCAGGATTACTACGTTGTAATGTGGTACAAAATAAAGCTTCTAATTTATTTGGCAAAGCTAGTACATTTTTTATTAGAACAAATCGTTTAATGGCGAACAAACCAGGCGTTAGTAAAATTTTACGTAAAGTTTCTTCAGTTAATTGCTTAGCTTCAAATTGATTAAGTTGACAACTAGCTTGTTTAAATTTTTTACGAAAAGCCGCTTGTAATGCTAATACTCGTTCATGAACTCGGAAAGTATCTGTACCGTGAATAAAAATAATCATAGTGGTTTTAGTTCGTTCCAGTTAGTACCAGTTTTAACAGCTACACATAAAGGTACGGCTAAGGTGTAAATTTGTTCCATAATTTCTTTTAAAGCTTGAGCAGTAGGTAATAAATTATCAGTTAGTACTTCAAACACTAATTCATCGTGCACTTGTAGTAACATAATAGTGTTAATGTTGCCAGCGGTAATTTGTTTAGCAATTTCTAGCATGGCCAGTTTTATTAAATCAGCCGCGGTGCCTTGTATTGGCATGTTAACGGCCGCGCGTTCAGCCGCGGCGCGTAACATAGGCATACCAGATTGCAAATCTGGTAAGTAGCGTTTACGACCAAATAATGTTTCTACATAGCCATTAGTATGGGCTTGTTGTTTAGTTTGTTCAATATACTGTTGAATAGCCGGATGTAACGTAAAATATTTGGCTAAATATTGTTTGGCTTCGGCTACTGAAATGCCAGCATCACGGACTAAACCATGTGCACCCATGCCGTAAAGAATACCAAAGTTTACCGATTTAGCGGCTCGACGTAGTTCTTTAGTAACCTGGTTAATTGGCAAATTGTTTAATGCAGCGGCAGTTTGAGTGTGAATATCAGTATTCTGTTTAAAACTATTGATAAATTCAGGATCATTAGCTAAATGAGCTACGATGCGCAATTCAATTTGAGAATAATCTAAGGAGAGTAATTGATAGCCCGATGGAGCAATAAAGGCGCGACGAATTTCACGGCCCAATTCTGTACGAATCGGAATGTTTTGCAGATTTGGATTAGAGGAAGATAATCGGCCGGTGGCAGCAATGGTTTGGTTAAAATGAGTATGCACGCGGTTAGTTTTAGGTGAAACTAATTTTGGTAACGCATCTACATACGTAGAAGCTAGCTTAGTTAATTCGCGGTAATCACTAATAAAAGGAATAATCGGGTGTAAATCACGCATTTTTTCTAGTTCCGCTGCGGCGGTAGAAATACCGGTTTTGGTTTTAGCCAAACCGTGTTGATTAATGTTTAATTTGGTAAATAAAATTTCTTTTAATTGTTTTGGTGAAGCTATATTAAACTCACTGCCAGCTAAGGCATGAATTTTTTTCTCTAAAGTAGAAATTTGTTTATGTAATTTAATACTAAATTGTTTTAGATAGGATAAATCTATAGCAATGCCAGCGTGTTCCATGTTAGCTAGCACGGGAATTAAGGCTACTTCCATTTCCAAAATAGCAGCTAAATTATTTTTGGTAATAGCTGTTTTTAAGCGATCGTATAATTTCCAAGTATAATAGGCATCTTCAGCGGCGTAAAAAGTTAACTTATCTTTAGCTACGGCTGTAATTGGTATAGTAGTTTTACCGTCGTTATTTTTAACCAGGTCATTGTAACTCATCATTTGATAACCAAATTCATTAAAGGCTAGAGCATCTAAACCATAACCACGGCTACCCGGGCGCAACAAATAAGCAGCTAACATCGTATCAAACACTAAACCTTGCACGGTAATTTGGGTGGTAGTTTTTAACACTTGATAATCAAATTTAGCATTATGACCAATTTTTTTTATGTGTGAATTTTCAAATACAGTTTTAAAATAGGCAACGTATTCAGCTAATACAAAATAAGCTGTGTCTGGTTGCCAGCAGACACTAAAGCCTACTAAGGAGCATTGTAATGTATCTAAGCTGGTAGTTTCAGTATCAAACGCAAAACCGGCGGTGTTGGCTAATTGTTTGGCCAGCTCTTTAGCTTTGTTAGCTGAATCAATTAATATATAATGATTAGTTGAAGTGGGTTTGTTATAATTGGAATTATTTTGTTCAACAGTAGTATTGGTTTTACCAAAACTCGGTAATAATTTAATGAGTGATTTAAATTCATATTGTTGTAATAACGTAATTACTTTTGTTGTATCATAATTAGGAATGATCGTGTCGGTTAAGTTAAATTTAATTGGCACAGCACAGTTAATAGTAGCTAATTGTTTAGATAGTTCAGCGTCAGCTTGGCCAGTAGCTACTTTTTTTTGCAAGCTACCAGCTAATTCGTGAGCATGAGCTAGCACCGCGTCTAATGTATGATATTTTAACAATAAGTTAATAGCGCCTTTTTCGCCAATGCCGTGAATACCAGGAATATTATCAGAAGGATCGCCGCGTAACGCCTTATAATCAATTAGTTGTTCAGGGGTTAAACCGCTATATTTTTTGGTTACGCCGGCCACATCATAAATAACCGTGTCGCTCATGCCTTTACGTAACGTAAATACTTTTGTGTGTTCATTTACTAATTGCAGGGCATCAGCATCGCCGGTTACAATATAGCTGGTGATATTTTCTGGAATTTGGGTTACAATTGTGCCAATCACGTCATCGGCTTCTACACCAGCTAATGTATAAATCGGAATATTCAGGGTACTAATAATTTCTTTAGTAATATCTATTTGCTGGTACAATTCATCGGGTTGTTTTTTACGTTGCGCTTTGTAAGCCGGGTATAATTTTTTACGAAAGGTTTCACCGGCCACATCAAAGGTAATGGCAATATAATCCGGTGACAATTCTTTAATGGCCTTAAACAGAATTAAAAAAAAGCCATAAACGGCATTTACTAATTGGCCAGATTTTGTGGTTAATGGAGGCAGGGCATGAAAGGCACGGTGAATAAGCGCGTTACCATCCACAATCATAAAACGCTTAGCTGGTGGAGTAGTTACCATGCTAGCAGTATAGCACAATATCTAACGGAGCTAATGGCTATTTTACCAAGCAAAACACCAAACCAGCTGTTGCCATAATGAACGTTGGGCAATGCCTAGATAAATAGGGTCAGCGGCTGGATATAAGCGAATCATGCCGTATTTTACAGACATAAGTTTTTGTTTTTATTTTTTAAACTTATCTATATTCTACCAAATTTTTTAGCTTTCGTCAATTGCTTGAAAAAACAAACGGCAGTATAGTTAAAACATGTTCGATCCAAAAATTATTAAACCATTACATCATACCCAGCGTTATGGCAAAGTGGATGCCCCAGCTGTATCAGAAGAAACTCTGGAAAAATTTAACGATTTATACAATCGCTCGGTAGCCGGAGCGGACACCATTAATACTTTAGTATTAGGAGCTACACCAGAGTTAAGAGACATTGTGTTATCGTACCAACACAAATTAACTACCGTGGATCATGATGCTAAAACATTGCAAGATAAAAGTCAGTTAATGCATTACCAAAATCATCCTAATGAAACTACTATAGTATCCGATTGGTTAACCATGAATTTTCCAGAAAATACCTTTGATGTTATTTTAGGTGATGGGGCATTAACCGCTTTAAATAAAGAAGATCAAACAACTTTATTAGATATTTTACATCGTATCTTGAAACCCACTGGTCACTTATTGTTGCGTGAGGGCGCGGTATTACACCGTCGGCCGCGCTATGCGCCTAGCCTGCATGTAAATCAATACCGCGCCGGACAATACAATTTGTTTGATTTGTTTTTTGGCTTGCGATTATATAATGACAACTTTAAATCTATCGACGTGGAAACACGTAAAACTTATTTGAATGATTTTAAACAGAAAATAGATGAGTATTACAAAACTGGCGTGTTATCTGGTCAAGAACGACAGCAACTGTATATGATTGCCTTAGAATTAGAACACACTTTATTGCATAAAGAAGATTTGGAAGCATTACTTAAGAAGGCTTTTTTCCCAAAGGATGTGATTCATGATATTGGTTCGGGGCATTTAAGCCCGTGGTATTTTTTCCTAAATGAGCCCACTGTTGTAAGCGATCGGCCAACTGGTGTAGTACTTGGGTGTAACGTTCCTGTAAACGTTGGCGCAGTTTCGGCGAGCGCATAATTATTACAATTACACTAACTATACCAACCGCTAGTAATATAAAAATAGCTATATATTTTTGTGTAACTGGGCTAGCCGATTCTAACCAAGTAGTATTAGTTGATTCGCCGGTATTGGTAATAGCGGCTGGAGCGGTATTAGCATTAGTGGTTGTATTAGTAGCACTATTAATATCAGCTGTAGAACGCGGTAATACACGAATACCGTCGTTAGAATTGGTTAGGATACCAGCTACAATAATAGAGGCGTTTTCTGTAAAGGCACTAGCTTTTAAGCCGGTGCCGCGTTTTAAATACACTTGCCAATTTGTATCCAAAGTTATCGTGCTACCAGATTTCGTTTGTACTACGCCGATTATTTGTACTAATTGGCCGATATTATTAGCGGAATAACTGGATATAGGAATGGGTAAAGGTGGTGCTACATGGTTAACAATAATCATGTCTTCTGCAGCGCTAGTATTTATTTTACGTTCACCATTGGCTTCAGCTAATGTGCCGGTTATCTGTACTTGATCGCCAAGGCTTAAAGCCGGAAACAATTTTTTGGAAGAAAAAATTTGTAAACCACCAGTATCATCTTGTATGTAGTAATATTGGCTACCAAATGTATTTGGTAACACATTTACAATACCTGTTACGGTTACTGTGGCACCTAATTCGGCTTGTTGTGCGGCCGCTAACGTTAAGTTAAGTGTAGCGTTATTAGCTGACGCAGTTTTAGCATTAGCCTGATTGGTATTAGTGTTTGTTCCAGAATTAGCTAATTGATTAGTTGCTCCCGGAGTAAGCGTGCTAGTCCAGCTCCAATTATCATCAAAACGAGCATAAGCTTGGCCGCTAATAGCTGTGCTGTAAGTAACGCTATCGATTAATTCTTGGTTAGCATCTAACAATGAAATAGCTTCACCG